>ENA-OPBG01002407-OPBG01002407.1-human-gut-metagenome-genome-assembly--contig:-NODE-2407-length-11038-cov-2.663571_pt1 | contig 11038 bp, 9 predicted proteins | sample MGYA00241065_ERZ501446 | MGnify/ENA primary metagenome ERZ501446 (study PRJEB25962, sample SAMEA2042632) | human gut metagenome | biome: human gut; feature: human-associated habitat; material: faeces...
GGCGTCCTGCCGCTACAGTTCATGGAGGGCCAGGGCGCCGACTCGCTCGGCATCCGCGGCGACGAGACCTTCGACGTCGCCCCGGTCGACCTCTCGGGCGGGCTCCCGCGCCCCCGGACCGTCGAGGTGACGGCGACGCGACCGGACGGCTCCGCGTTCAGCTTCGAGTGCGTCGTGCGCATCGACACACCGATGGAGGGGGCCTTCCTCTCGAGGGGTGGTATCCTCCCGTACGTACTCGAGAGCCTTGACGAGCCCGGGAGGGAGTGACCGCCCTCGATGAAGTGCCCCCACTGCGGCGCGGGCGTGCCTGACGGCGCGCTCTCGTGCCCTGCCTGCAGGACCGCGCTCGACGTCACGCAGAAGATCTCCCTCGGCGACGCGACGTGGTGCCCGAGCTGCGGCGCGCTCGTCGCGCCGGGGGAGCAGACGTGTCCCAAGTGCGGCTCGTCGCTCGTCCCGGAGGACCCGGTGCGCCCCACGCGCGACCTCGACCTGCCCGAGATAGGCAACACGGGCATGATGGACGCGCTCGACTCGGGCGAGACCGGCGTCATGACCCGCATCGAGAGCGCGATCCCGCCCGAGGGGGACGAGTCGTCGCGCTCGGCCCTGCGCGACCGCATCCCGCGGCCGCGCTCGTTCGCGCTCGCCGCGCTTCTCGCCGTGGTCGTGGTGGGCGGCGCCGCGGTGCTCATCACGCACCCCTGGGACCCGACCGCGACGCAGACCAAGGCCACGACGCCCGCCGACACCTCCATGTCGGGCTTCCCCGGCATCCTCGAGTCCCTGACGGGCCAGGACGTCCGCGGCGGGTCGGACGGGGAGGGGGCCGAGCAGCTCGACGCCTTCAGCGTCCTGGAGAGCTCCTACGAGTCCCTCTCCGCGCTCTCCGAGCGCGTCGACGCGAGCGAGGAGAGCCTGCGCGACGTTGGCGTCTCGGGAGACGATGACGCGCGCTCCAAGGGCCTCTCCGACGCGCAGGCGATCTCGCTCGAGGTCTCCAACCTCATCTCTCAGGTCGGCATGCTCGACGACGGGGGCGGAGCCTACTCGGACGACATCTCCAACGTCATCACGCTCGGAAACTGGCTGCGCAACCGCTGCGACGCCCTCACCGAGGCGTGGCAGCGCTCGGTGGACGCCGAGGACCCCGCGGCCTCCGCGTCCTCGATACTGGCCCCGGTGGAGGGCTCCTCCGACTACGCCAGGCTCTTCTCGGAGAACTACGATGCGTGGAAGCCCGAGCAGGCCTCGTGATCGTCTCTGCCGAATATGTGAAACGGGCTCCTTCCTGCTAGAATCTAAGAGCTGAAGCAAGGGGGAGGTCCGCTCGCCCGTTCGAAAGGGACGAACATGGGTTTCATTCGCGATGCGCTCTACACGCCTGCCTACGAGGTCGTCGGTGACGAGGTCGCCGTGCTCGACACCTCCCAGGGCACGATCCGCGTGCGCCTCGACGGCGCCGGCGCCCCCGTGCACGTGGCCAACTTCTGCGAGCTCGCCGAGAAGGGCTTCTACGACGGTCTCAAGTTCCACCGCTACGTCCCGGGCTTCGTGATCCAGGGCGGCTGCCCCAACACGCGCGACATGACCCCCGAGGCGGTCGCCCGCGGCGAGGCCGGCCCGACCGGGCGCCCGGGGACGGGCGGGCCCGGCTACCGCATCCGCCAGGAGTTCACCACCAACCCGCGCAACTCTCACGAGGACGGCGCGCTCGCCATGGCGCGCTCCCAGCATCCTGATTCCGCTGGGTCGCAGTTCTACTTCTGCCTCGGCCCCCAGCACGGCCTCGACTCGGGCTACACCGTCTTCGGGCAGACCGTCGAGGGCATGGACGTCATCTCCGCGCTGCGTCAGGGCGACGTCATCAACTCCGTCACCATCGAGCACGTCGGCGCCTAGCGCCGTCACCTTCCGGGAGGCCACCGTGAACCAGCAGGCATACGAATCGGGCAAGCGCGCGTACCAGAGCGGCGACTGGCTGGGCGCCGTCACCTACCTCGGCGAGGCCAAGGCCGCCGGAGAGCTCTCGGGTGAGGTCGACCACCTGCGCGGCAACGCCTACATGAAGCTCGGGCAGTTCGAGTCTGCCGCCCTGTCCTACGAGTCGGCCCTCGCCGACGCCGCCTACGGCAAGCGCGGCGCGCTCTCCTGCAACCGCGGCCGCGCGCTTCTCGCCGCCGGACGCGACCAGGAGGCCGTCTCCGCCCTCACCGAGGCCGTCCAGGACGGCTCCTACGCGACGCCCTACAAGGCCTACATGGCCCTCGGCTCCGCCTACGAGCGGCTGGGGGACGTCCGCAACGCCGGCATCGCCTACCGCGCCGCCGCCATCGACGAGTCCAACCCCGCGCCCTCCGTCGCCCTGTGCGACCTCGGCAGCTGCTTCATGAGGCTCGGGCGCGCCGTGGACGCCGTCGAGGCATACCGCACCGCGCTCGACTTCACCACGCCGCTCGAGAGCCAGAACCAGATCTGGTGCGACCTCGCGCTCGCCTACGTGGCCGCCAACCGCATGTCCGAGGCCGTCGACGCCTTCGCGCACGCGACCTCCGACGGCAGCTTCCAGCTCTCCCCGGAGGCCCAGGCCTCCTACGACGCCGCCCGCAAGGCCGTCGCCTCCATCTCGAGCCGCCGGCCCTCCGAGACCGACGCCTTCCTGGCCGCGGCCGGCTACGGCGGCGGCTACGACCCGCTCGACCCCACGGGCGAGTCCGGCGAGCTCATGCCGTCCCCCGAGGACACCGGCTTCTTCTCGGTCACCGAGGAGGACCTCGTCCAGCAGGACAAGGCCGACCGCAGGGTGCGCCGCAAGCACCGCCACACCGGCCTCAAGGTGCTCGTCTTCGTGCTCGTCCTTCTCGTCCTGGTGGTGGGCGGCGCCGTCTTCGGGTACACGCAGGGCTACGGCTGGCCCACGCAGCAGGACGTCGTCGAGTCCCTCTTCCAGGCCAAGACCGACGGCACCGACATCTCGCAGTACGCGGCGACGGGCACCTCCTCCACGCAGCTCCAGGAGATGTCCGACGCCCTTCCCGCCGGCGCGCAGGTCAGCATCACCGGCATCGACCGCTCGATGACCGACTCCACCGTCAGCGTCTCCGCCACGCTGGCGGCCGGTGGCGAGCAGGACTACACCGTGGAGCTCGTGCGCGACGGCATCGGCTGGAAGGTCAGCTCCGTCACGCCGACCTACGCATCCCAGAGCGGCTCCGGCACCTCGACGAACTAGGGACGGACCATGTCAATTCTCGACTCTCTCTTCGGTGAGTACGGCGGCGACCTCGCCATCGACCTCGGCACCGCCAACACGCTCGTGGCGGTGCGCGGCCAGGGCATCGTCATCAACGAGCCCTCGGTCGTCGCCATCGACAAGTCCGAGAGCCGCGTGCTTGCCGTGGGCGCCGACGCCAAGCGCATGATCGGCCGCACGCCCGGCTCCATCATCGCGGAGCGCCCGCTCAAGGACGGCGTCATCGCCGACTTCGACGTCACCGAGGTCATGCTCCGCTACTTCATCGAGAAGGCGCGCGAGCGCCGCTACCCGTGGTCCCCGCGCCCGCGCGTCGTCGTGTGCGTCCCCTCGGGCGTGACCTCCGTCGAGAAGCGCGCGGTCTTCGAGGCCACCATCCAGGCCGGCGCGCGCCAGGCCTACCTCATCGAGGAGCCCATGGCCGCCGCCATTGGCGCCGGCCTGCCCGTCGACAGCCCGACCGGCTCCATGGTCGTCGACATCGGTGGCGGTACGACCGAGGTCGCCGTGATCAGCATGGGCGGCATCGTCAACGCGACGTCCATCCGCATCGCGGGCGATGCGTTCGACGCGGCCGTCGTCCAGTACGCCAAGACCCACTACAACATCGCCATCGGCGAGCGCACGGCAGAGGAAATCAAGATCACCATCGGCTCGGCGGCGCCGCTCGTCGAGGAAGTCGATGTTGAGGTGCGCGGACGCGACCTCCTCTCGGGGCTGCCGCGCACCGTGCGAATCGAAAGCGAAGACGTGCGAGAGGCTCTCGAGGAGCCCATTGCCAAGATGATCCAGGCGGTCAAGGACACGCTCGACGAGACCCCGCCCGACCTGGCAAGCGACCTCATGGAATACGGCATCACGCTCACGGGCGGCGGTGGCATGCTGCGCGGACTCGACGAGCGCCTGCGTGCCGAAATCGGCGTTCCCGTCCATGTATCCGAAACGGCCCTCATCAACGTCGTCGAGGGTTGCGCCATGGTGCTCGAGGTCCCTGATTTCCTCTCGCAGTCATACATGCAACAGAGGTAGCGCTTCATGCCAGGACTCTCGTTTGGCAAACAGAGTCAGAACAGACGCTCGGGCCTTTGGTGGGTCCCGATTGTTCTGATTGTCATATCCGTCATGCTCATCACGCTGTGCGTGCGTTTTGGGAACTCGGGCCCCTTCGCGGTCGCACGTGGCGTCGTGCAGACGGTGACCAAGCCCGTCGAGCGGGTCTGCTCGCTTGTGTCGACGCCGTTCTCCAACATAGGGGCCATTGACGTCGACGAGGAAGTCGCCCGCCTCAAGGAGGAGAACAGCCAGCTGCGCACGCTCGTCGCGGAGCTCGAGGAGTATCGCCAGCAAGACCAGCGTCTCACCGCGATGATGCAGTTCGCGGACATCTACGGCCTGGAGACGCTGAGCGCGGAGGTCGTTTCCACGACCACCGGCTGGGATCGCACGGCAACTATCAACAAGGGGTCGCGCGATGGCGTGCGGGTTGGCATGGCCGTCATGAGCACCTGCGGGCTCTACGGGCAGGTCGAATCGGTGACCGACGCCTCGAGCGTCGTGCGTCTCATCAACGACGCGAATTCCTCCGTCGCCGCCATGGTGCAGAACTCCCGTGCGCATGGCATCTTGCATGGCGCCTATGACGGAACCCTCACGCTCGAATACGTGCCGATCGACATGACCGTGGGCGAGGGCGACATCGTCATCGCCTCGGGAAGCGGTGGCGTCTACCCGCGCGGCATAGTCATCGGTACCGTGCGCACCATCGAGACGGATTCTTCGAAGCTGTATCATCGAATCATCGTCGAGCCCCTCTTCAATATCGAGTCCTGCGAGGAGGTGCTCGTCTTGACCGGTAACGAGACCGAGACCGAGCGCATCCTCAACGAGGAGCTCCTGCAGACCATCATCGACTCGGCCAATTCGGTGAACGCCTCTTCCGCTCAAGTCGGCGCGGTCGCCAAGGCCCTGCTCAACGAGGCAAACGAGGCGTACCGCGCCGCCGAGGAGCAGCGCCAGGCCGCCGAACGCGCCGCGCGGGAACAGAGCGCGGGCAGTGGGGCCCAGGGTGCCTCGGGTTCCGGATCAGGTGGCGAAACGGGCTCCGGGTCCGGCACGAGCGGAGGTGGCGCGAATGAGTAAGCAGGTCGTATACGCCATCACCATCGTCTTGTGCATCCTACTGCAGGCGGGCATCTCCCCTGCCATCGCCATCATGGGCTGTTCGCCCAACTTCCTGCTTATTCCCGTCTTGCTGATCAGCATGCGCTCGGGAACGGGGATGGGGAGCATCGCCGGATTTCTGCTCGGGCTCCTGTACGATCTGATGGGCAGCGGGACGATCGGCTGCATGGCCCTCGTGTTCACGCTCATCGCCTTCATCGTGGGTGTCGCGGGCGAGAGCATGGACCTACTCACTCCCGTCGCGACGATCATCGTCGCCGCGCTCTCATCGCTCATCCTCGAGGTCGGCTACGGCATCGCTGCGATTCTCACGTCCTCAGAAGGCGGCGGCGTGATGTCGACGATGCTCAGCTACTCGCTTCCCTCAGCTTTGTACACGGCCGTTTTCGCCGTGATCGCGCTCGTCACCATCAGCCTGGTGATTGCCGATGACAACGCGGGAATGCCCACTCATCTGGGAGAGCGTCGCGATGGCGGCATGCGCGGCGGTCCACGCATGAAGTCGCGACTCAAGTAGGGAGATGAGTGCATGACGGCAGCAATCTTTGCGGCAATCAGCGTTCTTCTCATAGTCGTGGCCATCGCCATCATCGTCGTCGTCGTGCGATCGGGCCGCCGCCGGCCCACGCGCATCCCAATCGACACGCGCAGCGCTTCCGAACTCGCCATGAGCACCGAGGCCCATGGCGGGCCCGGCGGCGATTCCCAGGGCCCGACGCGTCGTCGCTTCTTCGGCTTCGTCGCCGTCATCGGCGCGTGCATCGGCGCGCTCATCGTCAAGCTGTGGTCGATGCAGGTCATCTCCGGTGCCGAGTACACGGCCAAGGCAGAGGGCAACCGCATCAACGAGTACACGACCATCGCACCACGCGGACGCATCTTCGATCGCAACGGCGTGGAGCTCGTGGGAAACCGTTCGACCTTCGCCGTGCTCGCGAGTGCCGACGTCCAAAACGACCAGCTGGTGTTGAAACGCCTCTCCGATGTCCTGGGCATTCCGTACGAGACCATCTCGTCGCTTGCCGCCTCGCAGACGCAGGGGGCGCAGGCCGACCGCGTTATCGCCCTCGATGTCGATGACCGCGCAGTCGCATACATCTCGGAGCATCCCAACGCGTTTCCCGGCGTGCGGATCGAAAGCCGCACCGTGCGCACCTACCCCAATGACGACCTGGCGGCGCATGTGCTCGGCTATACGGGCACGATTTCGCAGGAAGAGCTCAAGCGGGAGGCAAACGGCATTACCTACGAGTCGGGCGATATCGTCGGCAAGGATGGCGTGGAGCAGGCCTTCGAATCGTACCTGCAAGGCGATCGCGGCATCAAACGCGTCGAGGTCAACGCGGCCGGCGAGGTCGTGAACGCCGTCGATTCCGTCGAGCCCGTCCAGGGAAACGACATCCGCATAACCATCGACGCCAACGTCCAGAAAGTCGCCGAGGAGGCATTGCGGCGCGCGTTCGCCGATGCGGCGATGTCGGGCCACGATGGTGCCCGTTCCGGCGCCATCGTCTGCATGAATTGCAATACCGGCGAGGTCATCGCCATGGCATCGGCCCCCTCGTACAATCCGAGCCAGTTCATCGGGGGCATCTCGTCCGACGTCTGGGAGGAAATGACGAGCGAGGATTCCGCCTATCCGCTCTCGAATCGCTGCATCGCCGGTCTGTATCCGGCTGCATCAACCTTCAAGGGCTTCACGGGTCTGGCGGGGTTGGAATACGGCTTCGTCACCGACAGCTCGACGTGGGAATGCGAGGGCACGTGGACGGGGTTCGGCGAGGAATGGCCGCAGAAGTGCTGGAAGACGGAGGGCCACGGATCGATTGGCTTCCATAACGGCATCGTCGAAAGCTGCGACGTCGTCTTCTACGAAATCGCCAAGAACTTCTACCAGTACAACGAAAGCGAGACGGCGCTCCAAGACTATCTCAAGAGCTGGGGCTTTGGTTCCAAGACGGGCATCGAGCTCTCCGGCGAGTCGGAGGGACGCGTGCCCACGCCCGAGTGGAAGAAGAAGTTCAATCGCGACGCACCCGAAAGCCAGGCGTGGTTGCCGGGTGACCTCTCGAACCTCATCATCGGCCAGGGCGACCTGCTCGTGACGCCGCTGCAGATATGCTGCGGATACGCGGGGCTCGCCACCGGCCGCGTCCCCAAGCCCGTGCTGCTGCATTCCGTCATTTCCACCGACGGCACCATGACGGCAGTGGACGGGGCTCGCTACCAGGGCAGCATAGTCCAGCCTGAATTCGACCAGAAGAACATCGACATCATGCGCAGCGGATTTCGCGGCGTCGTCGAGGATGGCTCGGTATCGGGCGTTTTCGAGGATATGGGCATCGCGACTTCGGGTAAGACGGGCACCGGCGAGGTCGCCGGCAAGGACGACTATGGTTGGTATGTCGGCTATGGTCCGACGGAAGCGCCCGAATACGTATGCGTCTGCTGCATCGAGGAAGGCGGATCCGGCGCCCTGTGCGCCGCCCCCGCCGTGCGCTCGGTGCTCGCCGCCGCCTTTGGCCTGTCCGCCGAGCACGTTTCCGGTTCCGCGACCGAGGAGCGCTGATACGGGCATGCCGCAGCTTTCGTTCGGGAAATCCCCCAAGGTCCACGCGCGTACCGCATCGGCCAGCTTGGCCGGTTCGGGCGAGAAGCGCTCGTTTTCGATTCCGGCCAACATCATCTTGCTCGTCCTGGTCGTGCTCATCCTGATCTGCGGCCTCGTCACGTTGTATGCGGTGACGAGGACCGAGACGGAGTATTCGATAACGCGCCAGATCGTCGGCGTCGCGATTGGCGTCGTCGTCATGGTGGGCGTTTGGCTTTTCGACTACCGTCGTCTGGCCAATCTCGTCATCCCCCTCATCGTCCTCGATGCCGTCCTCATCTTGCTGCCGATGGTTCCCGGCCTCGGATACGAGGTCAATGGCGCGACCTCGTGGATCAGGGTCGGCTCCCTATCCTTCCAGCCCTCCGAGCTCGCCAAACCGGTGACCATCTTGGCGATTGGCGCGGCGACGGCGCAGTACCAGGGGTCGATCACGAGGGGCATCGACTTCCTGAAGTTGCTCGGCATCCTGCTCATTCCCTTCGTCTTGCTCATGCGCGAGGACCTGGGCACGGCGCTCGTCATCCTCATCGTCGGGTTCTGCATCCTGCTCATCGGCGGCGTCGCGCGTCGCTGGCTCATCATCTCGGTCGTCACGGCAGTGGTCGGCGTAGCGGGCTTGCTCGGTCTCAATGGCGTCGTCAACGATTGGACCGGCGGAGACGTCCAGCTCATCAGGCAGTACCAGATGAGCCGCCTGCTCGTCTTCATCGATCCCGACAATCCCGAATATGCCGACGATGCCTACAACCTCAACCAGGCCAAGATCGCCGTCGGAAGCGGCGAGCTCGTCGGAAAGGGCTGGGGTAACGCGACGCAATCGTCGGGCGGCTTCCTGCCCGAGTCGGCGACGGACTTCATCTTCTGCGTCTTCGCCGAGCAATTTGGCTTCGTGGGGGCGTTCATATTGCTTGTCCTGTACCTTGCGCTGCTCATGACGGCGCTCGGCATAGGACTTTCGTCATCCGATTTGTTCGGCTCGCTCATCGCAGCTGGTATCATGGCGATGTGGCTGTTCCAGATTGTCGAAAACATCGGCATGGACTTGGGGCTCATGCCCATCACGGGCATTCCCTTGCCGTTCATGAGCTACGGCTCGTCGTTCATGTTCACGAACTTCATATGCGTCGGGCTGCTCTTGTCGGTCTGGTCGCGGCGCAACGATGCGATAGGGTAGAAAGAGGAAGGTCGGACACGCTATGCCGAGCATGCCAATTGACGTAAGCAAGCTGTTGAGCGCAATCACGAACATCGGGCAGCAGCGCGACATGCCCTCGCGCGTCGAGCTCGTCTTCGATCCGACGGCAAGCGACGCTCTCGTCGACAAGGTGATCGACGCCTTTGTGGACGTCTCGTCCAACGCCCACGTCACGGACACCGTCCTTTCCGAGAAGGTCCCCGCCTTGTCCAAGGATACCGACCTCGTCGTCATCGTCGGCGGCGATTCGCTGCTCCTGGGCGATGTCGCGCACGCCGCGGAGGAAATCGGCGTTCCCGCGGTCGTCGTCATCGAGCGTGGCAAGACCTATTTCGCCAATGACAGGGGGTCCGCGCAGGCCTACGCCGACATGACCCTCGCGGCCAATTCCGCCCCTACCTTGACCGGCACCGCCCAGGCGCCTGGCGTGGGTAGGGGCATCGACCTCGAAGACCTCGTCGATATCGAACTCGACGACGATGTCCCCCGTCCGCTCGAGCAGCTCGGAACGTGGGTCGTCCAGAACGTGCCCGACAAGCGCCTGTCGCTCGCCCGCGCGTTCCCGTTCATGCGCCATCCGCTTGCCGTCGAGCTCGCCAAGCAGACGACCATCCAAAACGGCGCCATCGGCCTCGTGTTTTTCGTGCCGGGAGCGGACATGCCGCTCATCGCCCTCAACCAGGCCAAGATGGTGCTTCAGATCGCGGCCGTTTACGGCAAGGAGATGAACAGGGACCGCATTGGCGAAATCCTGGCCGTGATGGCGGGCGGCTTTGGCTGCCGTGCGGTGGCACGCCAGCTCGTCGCCCGTGCCCCCGTGCTGGGCTGGGCCATCAAGCCGGCCGTTGCCGCATCGGGAACGATGGCGATGGCCATCGCCGCGATCGAGTACTACGAGGAGCACGGCAGGCTGCACGGTCTGTCAGAAGTCGCGGCCAAGGCCGCGGAGAAGGCGGCTCCCATCGTCGACAAGGGTGCCGATCTGGTCGGCACCGTCGTGAGTGACGCGACCGCGCGCGTCTAGACGTTGCGGTACGACGCTTCGCATCGTTCGCAGAGCTGATCTGATAGGGGAGATCGCGTGCAGGAATCCAATCTCTGGCAACGATATGCGCAGCTTCTCGATCGCGTCGAGAAGCCTTCGCGCTACCTCGGCCAGGAATGGGGCAGCGTCACGCCGGCCGAGAAACGCGAGGCCGACTACCATGCGGTGCTCGTGTATCCGGACACATACGAGATCGGCCAGGCGAACCAGGCCATCGCCATACTCTACGATTGTCTGAACACCGACGAGCGCGTCTACTGCGAGCGCGCCTATCTGCCTTGGATTGACATGATCGCCCTCATGCGCACCCATGACTTGCCGCTCGCATCGCTCGAGACGTATACGCCCGTGCGCGATTTCGACTTCGTGGGCATCACCTTGCCCCACGAGCTGTGTGCCACGAACGTCCTCGAGTTCCTCGACTTGAGCGGTATCCCCCTGCATGCCAGCGAGCGCACCGAGGACGACCCCCTCGTCTTTGGCGGCGGGCCGTGCGCATACAATCCCGAGCCCTTCGCCCCTTTCTTCGATGCCATCTTCGTGGGCGAGGGCGAGGAGGTCGACCTCGAGGCGGTGCTCAGGCATCGCGAGCTCAAAGGGCGGGGGGCGTCGCGCGCGCAGATCCTGCGCGAGCTTTCCCGCATCGAGGGCGTCTACGTCCCGGGACTCTACGATGTCGAGGAACATGCGATTCGCGATGATCATCTGGCAAGGGGGTCGCGTGGCTACACGACGGGGACCCCCCGC
>ENA-OPBG01002410-OPBG01002410.1-human-gut-metagenome-genome-assembly--contig:-NODE-2410-length-11028-cov-4.524013_pt1 | contig 11028 bp, 2 predicted proteins | sample MGYA00241065_ERZ501446 | MGnify/ENA primary metagenome ERZ501446 (study PRJEB25962, sample SAMEA2042632) | human gut metagenome | biome: human gut; feature: human-associated habitat; material: faeces...
ATAGAAGAACCTCTTCAATTACATATTTACAGAAAAAGTTTCACACTGCCAATTAGGCAAAACCAACCATAAAATTGAAGATGCTTAATGAAACTCAATTTTTTATATTCATGTTATTATTCGGCATAAATAACAACTCTAGCTATATTCTCATCCACAAAAAAGCGGTCTTCCATTACAATTTTCATGTAATAAAAGACCACTTTACGTTATAACGTTATAGTTATAATAATTATTACTTTTTCTTACTATTTCTTACTATTCAAAAAGATTCTACCTTTGTTTCTGATACAATTTTATACTTCCGAAATCTCTACCAAAAACTATTCTGTCAAATGCTCTGATTCAACAAACAGAATAGATTCCTCCTCTTTCGACAAGTCTTCTACAGATTCAAAGTCTTCTGCTTCCAGTATTTCTACAGTAGCCTCAGGTACTTCTTCTTTTTGTTCTGCTGGCAACGCTGTTATAATCTCAGGCATTTCGTCTTTTTCTTCTACAGGTAACTCAACTGCAGCCTCAGACATTTCTTCTGTCACAGGTTCTTTTGCCAATACATCCTCTGCTGGCTGTGTCGGTGCAAGGATTTCTGTTAAAACTTCTGCCTCCAAAATTTCATTTGCTTCTGCTTGCAAAATTTCTTCAAAACCTACAAACTTTGCAATCTGTTCCTCTGTCAAAGTTGCTTTTTGTAAATCTAATGTACCTTTGGGTGTACCATTAACAGATCCTATGTAAGTATTTCCTGTTAAAGATGGACTACCCTCTATAGTGAGTTTAATATCTTCCAGTTGTCCATCTTTCTGTTCTCCAAGGAATTCTTCCAAAGTTGCTGTACCTTCCACAAAGACAGAAACCGTTCCGTTTACAATAGCATTCATATAAGCGCCGCCTACCTCGGCACTGGCTGTTCCTTTAATATAGATTTCCACATTACCATTTACTGTGGTTGTTCCACCACCACTGCCATACAGCGCAAAGGTTCCACTTTCTATTGTAATCACAGGATCTGCTGTAATTTCTTTTTCTTCCGCATCATAAGAAGGACCGGCATAAATGGAAGGATTCCATAATCTGAATGGTGTTTCCACTTCGGCACCAATTACGACAGAATGTCCGTTAGCATAAATTCTGTTGATATCATAAGTCACATTATCAAACGTCACATCAGCTTTTGCATTCAGGACGCTGCCAGTTATCGTATATTTTTGTGTATCATTGGAACGGATAGTGCAGGAAACTGCAGGCAGTGTATCAGAATCCAATAATTCAACATCATCATTTAATACAATTTCTCCACTGCCAGCTTCTTCTACCGCAGCCACTGCCTCTGCCCATGTATCATAGTTTTGATTATTAACAGTAAAGGCATTCTCATTGACACCTTTCACAAAATCTAAATCTTTTCTAGTAATCTCAGAAAGTTTACCATTTGCTGTCTGCGCAGCAGCTCTAAGGTAGACTTTGCCACCATCAGGATTACCAATTCCTACTGTAAAAGAGTCTGTATAAGGCTTTTTGTTTGTTTCAAAATCAGAAAGCGTTCCGCTTACGTCGTCACTGGTTTCTACTACATAATAAATCTGTGCGCCTTGTGTAGGGCAACTTAAAGAGACAGTCACCTGTGCATCATTTGCATACTGACTAGCATCAGGTTCTACAGAAATGACAGGCTGTGCTGCCACAAATGTCTGATTCAGCGCATTCTCAATGGCAGAGAGAACCATTTGACTTTCTGTTTCATAACCACTAATAGCAGTCACGCCATCCACACCCTGCTTCAGATATACTTGGCTAAGCAATTCCGGTAAAAACGCTCTATAAGCCTGCTGACTTGCATCATCTAAACGAATGTCAGTAATATAATATTTCTGATCAAAGTTAGGGCTTTCGATTTCTACTGTTACTTGAACATCATCGGAACTTCCTTGGAATGTTCCCATTTCATAGGAATGTTCTGCGTTGGCATTGGCAAACACATATCTAGCTGTGACTGTATCCGACTTCTTTCCATCCAGAAAAGCTGCTGCTTTCACTACCACTACTCTGCCATCTGGATAGGTATCCTTATCTGCTTTAAGGACAACACCTTTATCATCTGTATAAGGAATGTCAGATGCTGCAGGGCTATCAATTGTTGGTTCACTGCCATCCAGTGTATAATGGATTTCTTCTCCTGTTGTGCCAGTCATAACCACAGAAATAGATCCCGCACTGGTATTGGGTGCAACAAGTTTTTCTGACTGAAGGATGGGAGGCGCAATTTCTCCCTGTCCTTCCTCAATGGGCTGGCTGCGCAGAGCTGCAATGGTTGCATACTTCACTGCATCACTTGAAAGGGTTGCGCCGCTGATAGCATCTACCTTCACCGTCTCATCATCCGAAGGTGTTGTACGCGCATTTAAGAGTTGCTGTAGATTTTTTCCTTTTAATTTGGAAGGCATACCTTCCGATCCCATTACATCCCAGCCCAACCAAAAGGCATAGTCAGATTCTCCTGATGGTTCTGTTCCGTTATCTTCTAGCAAAGCAATTTGTCCATTTACTGTAGTTACCTTTACTTTTACATCATAGGGTTGCCCTTCTGCACCAGGGCAAGTTGCCTGCCCCAGATATACCTTTGTTCCTGTATCACTCTCAGGAATTTTTACAAAGCTAACCGGAATTTCTGTAACCGCAGACCAAGTTCCATTTTTATTTGCTGCTAACTTTACCATCATCTGACTATCTTCATTTGAAGCAGCTTCAATCGATACCGTCTGGTCTGTCATTTTTTGCTTACTTTCACTTGTTGTGGGATCACTTCCGTCAATAGTATAGTAAACTTCTGTTCCTTCAGGAGCGGAAACCTGCAATACTGCTGGTTCGGTTGCTGCAAACAGCATCTGAGTGCGTAAATCTTGAGCTTTTACAGTAGGTGCATCTACTGTTTCAGTTGCAGCAGGAAGGGCATTTTTTACAGCTTCTTTGATGGCATTACTGGACAGCGTAGCACTGGCTACTGCATCAATATCATCAATTTCTGCTGCTGTTTTCCCCTGGAATTTTTCGAACAGAGCCACCGCCTTTTCCCAACAGGTTTGGTTGTAACCCCCTCCATGTTCCGTTCCGTTATCCACTACAGAAACGATAACACCTGTTTCTTTATTATAAGTTACTCTTACTTTAGCATCATAACCAAAATTTTTCACGGTAGCGACGCCTTCTGCTGTCACATTAGGATCTGGCTCTACTGAAGACTGAAAAGTAAAATACAGTTTCAGATATCCACCTTCGGAATCATATTCTTTATAGTGAGGAAAATCAATCTCAAGAGCTTCTTCGTTATCATCATATCCTGTGGTATACAAACTATCCTCTACTACTTCATCCTTGGCATTATAGATTTTCACTGTAAATGTATCCGGTGTCCACTCTTTATACGTATCAGGAAGTTCAATACCCCTCATCATAACGCAGCCCTTATCAGTTTGCCATTTTTTAGCATCTACCTGAATTGTCTGAATCAAGTCGTTTGTATCTGCGTCATACAATTCTACTTTAGCAGGTACTTGAGAAGCATAATCTACAACTTCATCAGAGAAATCAAACATCAGTCGAACATAACCACCATAAGAATCATACTCTGTATAATTCGGGAAGTTGATTTCCATGCCTTCACCACTTAAATAAGGAGATACCGAATAGTCATTCAGCAACTCATTGTCGCTATTATAGATAGCAACATTAATGGTATCTGTATTCCAATCTTTATATTCTTCTGGCATTTTGATATCATACAATGAAAGCATGCCTCTTGCTTCTTTCCACTCAGCCAACTCTACCTTAACGGTCTTGATTTCTGTTCCTTCCTGATTAGAAAGTACGATCTTTGCAGGAATCTGTTTTTCGTAGTCGATCACAGTCACATCAAAAGATTGGATGAGATCACCGTTTTTAATCTGGATGGTTTTTGTGCCAGCTTTGGCATCTTCTTTGGTAAATGTATAACCATTTTCAGGTACCGCTGTAAATCCTCTTGCTGCACAATCATCCCAACCATCGATACGCTGTACACTGCCCTTTTCTGTTTTCAAGCTGATGCCCAGTGAGCTCAGATCCAAATTATAGCCTGCACCGTAGGTAGTCTCCAGATAATTGGTATCCAAAGTGAAGGAAGCTACTGCAGATGTATCCGCGGAATTATCAATAACAATGTAATAGATATTGTATTTCCAACCAGTATACCCTTCTCCTGGTTCAACAGCACTCAGATCAAATTCCCAATCGCCATATTCTTCATAGTATGTAGCCCGTGCCAACTCACGGTCATCATCGAACATCTTGATTGCTGTAATGTCACCAACCGCTGCTACTTCGTAGTTGAACTCATTATCATCCAATTCCACACGCTGCGTCTTTCCATCCGCAAACTCAATAATCAAGTGGCTTGGAAGATTTTTGGATGTTTTTTTCTGTGCCACAACATTAGTAGGCATAGAAATCAAACCTGCTTCCTGTTGGAACAGAATCTGCAATTTGCCAAAGGTTAAACCAGGTGTACTTTCTGTGATCATTGTGCCATTGGCGATGCTGGTTGTAATACCATAGTCATCCAAGTTATTGAAAGGAACTTCTTTGGTCTGCCCATCTTTTGTGTATACACTCAGCACAGCACCTGTCAGATCCAGATTTTCACCATAGTACATCAGTTCTTTCGGTCTTGTTGCAAAATCAAACCACTGCACGTTTTGTTCCACACCATCCCCCGTGTATTTTTCAGACCGCTGGATAGCATTCTTTACGGCACTCAAATGACCTTTGGCTGTTTCTGTAGCACCAGATACCGCATCATATGCCGCACCTTTTTGATTTGCCAATTGTTCTTCCAGTGCGTTGATTTCCTCAACAGTACTTATATTTTTCACATAATTCAGAATATCCTGACCACGCTCATACCCTCCATCTTCAATGTGTTTCACAGGATCTGCTCCCGCTATTTTACCGTCTTTGATATTGACACGTACCACATCAGGACCCTTGGTTTCATAATAAAGGCTATATGTACCTGTACCATACCATTCGCCATCGGAAAGCCCAACCGGTTCACTTATTTCATCTTCCAGATTTACAGAAATGCTGCTGGACACGTAACCACTTTCTTTGTTGGTATCCGCAAAAGTAATTGTGTACAATCCTTTTTCAGTTTTTTCTGTATCTAAAATCTGTAAAATATTGTTATTATAAGTGTAATCTTTATCTTTTTCTAAAAGCACAGCTTTTTTACCGCTGCCCATTTTTACAGACACCAGTTCTACATCCGCATAAGGTAGTTTGGAAGTATCCAATGTTACAGTAGCGCCTTTTTCATGCTCAAAAGCAGTTTTTTCCACAACTACAGGCAATTGTTCATCAGCCAACTGCTTTCCGCAATACAAATTCAGGTTTTCAATGGTGAAATTTTGATAACCCTTTGTCAAATACGTAATGGATGTAATGGTTTTGCCTGGCAATTCTGCAAATCGCTGATACTGCACTGCATTTCCATGAGGCTCTGTAAATTCTTCAACCGCAAAGGACATTTCACCTGCACTCTTAAGGAATAAGTTGTCGACCTGTTTCAACCCATACTTTTTCCCTTCCTGATCAGTCAAAATAACACCCAGCAAATTTTCTGTCACTTTAATCTCCTCAGGCAAACCTTCTACTTTGATCAGATAATTACCCCAAGATGTCTGATCGGAAATTATAGCTGCCACTGTATCAGAAGGTGTCAGTGCTGACGCACTCTGGCTTTCCATAGCAGATAATGTGCCATTCGCATAAATTGTTTTATATTGCTGTGTGGGTTCTGTCGTAATATCTGTCATGCTTGCCAAGATGGAAATCAGTTCGTTCTGGGAAGAAACGCCAGCCTCATGTAACAGCATTCCCTGCACATAAACAGATGCTTCTACCGCTACAGGTGTCTTTAACCCTAAAATACTGCCTGTACCATCCTCATTTGTCTGCACATATGTGGTACTATATCGATTCCATTTGCTTGTTGTCGCAGAAGTAACCGCATCATATTCACCTTCGCCACGCAGTTCTTCAGCCGCGTCAATTTTTGTTACGACACTCGTCTGTTCAGGTTTTGAAACAGATTTCAGCTCTCCATAATAGAAATCAGCAAAAGGTACCTCTGCTGTTCCATAATAGGTTCCAGCAGGCTGTTCTGCTGCATAGTAGTATACATTAGTATCGCCAATTTTTTCGGCTGCTACTTCACTACCATCTACTGTAAACTTGGTGACAAAAGTGCCTCCAATATTCACTGGCACACCATAATAATAGTCTTTTCCTTGCAATTCTACTTTTGTCATTGCAATGGATTCTACCTCATCCTGCACCTGTGTGCGCTGAATATCTTTAAAGGTAAGATCTATCGCTCCTACCGGCGCTACACCTGGTTTGCCTGAAAAATCAGCCGGGTAGTATCTGCCAAAGATCACATTCATAGCAGTCATGTCATCTGAATCGCTGCTCGTATTTGTATACGTATTCCCAAGCAATGTAGCTGTAACAGTAGATGCAATAGTAAGATTCTTCTTCCCTGTGGAAATACCATCGTAAATATAGATATCATCCGCGCCTACTGTGCCGCTATTTTCTTCAAATGTACAATTTTCCACAACCAAATCTACAACGCCATCCGCAGCAATGGCACCACCATAAGCCGCCTGATTGTTACGGAATACAGAATCCTTTACTGTCAATTTCACTGCAGATGTGGACCGGAAATTATTAGCGTAAATCGCACCGCCTCTACCAACAAATCCGTTGTTCTCTGCATTGGGCACCGTGTTGTTTTCAAAGACGCAATCAATGATTTGCACCTGAGGTGGATTACCGTGGTCGTTGATAAATATTGCACCACCACCGGTAATATCACTACCGCTGTTTGCTTTACTGTTTTTGATAGTCACGTTACGGAATGTCACAGATGTTCCATCTTCTACAAAGAAGGCACCGCCTAATTTAGCAGAGAAGGATGCACCATCCACTGTGAGATTCCGAATTTCTAATCCCGTTGCTTCTCCACCTTTTCCATCTACATCAAAACAAAATGTTTTTCCTTCTGCCGCGGAAATGGTATGTCTATTGCCGTCAAAAATCAGATTTTTTTGGTTCAAAGGCAATGTTGCACTGGATACGCCATCCAGGACTACATCTGTATCCGCACCAGCATCTGTAATATTGCCACTTAAACGGACAATATCACCAGCTTTCGCTTTGGACACTGCCTGACGCAATTCTTTCCAAGAAGATGCTAAATATACATCATGTTTCTGAGAAGAACCACCGGAACCACCAGAGCTGCTGGAACTACTGCCAGAAGATGTTTTATCTCCTGTAGATGCCTCTGTTGTAACAGAACTATTGGCAGAGATTTCTTTTCCTCCTGCAATTACGCCGCTAACGTTATTTCCTGTCGTTACTTTTGTATTCTTTGTTGAAATCTGAATTCCATTTCCATTAGCAAATACCTGAGAAACAGTACCTTCTCCAGCTATGTTTACATCAGGAGCGTTAACAACTATATCATTAACAACTCCATTTTCAGCAACCTGGACAGATGCAGACTTTGCTGTTTTTTCCACAACCAGTTTTGATACTTTACCTTCATCTAAAGAGACATCTAGTTGTTTTTCAACAACAATCTTTTCATACTCACCAGATAAATCAACATCACTGCGAAGTATCACTGTTCCCAATTGACTATCACTTGCAGAAATAACAACATCTTTGTTAGGATTAGATACAATCACTCCTTTATCTGACTTGGAGTTCTTTATTTCTACACCTTTTGCACCACCACGAATTACAATTCTTCCTTTGACAGTTACACCATCTAATGTTGTATGGTCAGCACCATCTGCCAAAATCAAATCTCCCTCTATAGTTGTACCTTTCAATACAACATTATCGCCACGTACAACCAAATTCCCAGAGACTGTTTCAGACACAGAGTTGTTTGCATCAACGATTGTACCTGCCACATTCCGTATCACCTGCGCAAACTCAGCTCTTGTAATCGGCGCAACAGGATTCAGTTTTTCGCCATCGCCGTGAATATATCCAGCTTCTACCATTGCAGCCGTAGATTCCAATGCCCATGATCCAATTTGCTGCATATCTGCATATTTTTTCAAGACGTCAGTATTTGCGCTTTCCAAGCAATAATATCTAGCCAAAACAGAAAATACTTCCTGCCTGGTAATAGCAGCTTCCGGACGAAGGTTTCCTCCATCTCCAACGAAAGTACCCATTTGTACTGCTTTTCCCATATCTTGATAGTACCATGCTGATGGAGATACATCTGCATAGTTTGTCAAAGATGTTGTTTCCTTTGCCCCTGCCAAACGATTAATAATCGCCGCCATTTCTGCACGGGTTAGACTGTCGTTTGGTCGAATCATACCGTCTGAACCACTGAGTAAGCCATTGCTAACTGAGTAAGATAATGCTGCTTTAGCCCAGTTGTCTGGAAAATCCTTAAAATCGCTTGGTGATACTGCTAAAACTGGAGTAGGCACCGCAATTGATGCTGCTAAAAGCATCGCCAATACTTTTTTATGATTTTCTTTTGCCATAATAATACAATCCCCCTTTCAAATAATAACTTTCCTGTATTTCAAAAATATAAGTTAGTATATGCTAACTAATGCATAACATACTGCTTACAAAGTAAATACTTAGTTAACACACCTAACTAGCAGTTAGCTATCGCTAACTATGTGTTAAATATATCACGTGTACACTAACCTGTCAATAGTAGTAAAAAAGTTCTCCTCTAAAATCGCTTTTTTAAATAAAGTAAAATTAGAAAAGAACTTCTATATTTATGATAAAACTTCGACAGAATCATTCGTCAATGGTGTAAAAACACCCATAATTCCCTCTGTCACCAATACTCTACGATCTTCTGTCATCATAACTGCATCAAATTCATCTTTATGCTGCCTCCAAAAATTTACAGCTTTTTCTGTTCCCATTACGAACAATGACGTGGATAACACATCAGCTAACGTTCCATCCTTGCTAACAATTGTTACAGAAATCAATCCATTCTGTGCGGGAAATCCTGTTACAGGATCTATAATATGATGGTATACCTCTCCATCTTGTATAAAATTTCGTTGATAGCCACCTGATGTGATTATGGCTCGGTCCGCGACTTCTAAAACAGCAAAATATTCTTCTGTATTTTCTGGATCCTGTAAAGCAATTCGCCACAAGCTACCATCTGGTTTTGTACCTAATGTTTCTACATTTCCTCCTAAAGAAACAATGCCAGATGTAATCCCGTTTTCACGATAAATTTCCATAATTTGATGAGATGTATATCCCTTTGCAATGCCACCCAAATCAATAGATACACCATCTGGCAGCAAGACCTCTGTACCCTCTATCAAAATTTTTGAACTATCTACTTTCTGCAAAAGCTCAGATAGCTCTTCAGCTTCAGGAATGCAAAAGTTTCCACTACGAAATCCCCATGCTTCCATTACCGGAGCAATTGTACAATCAAAAGCACCATCTGTTTCTGTAAAAGCTTTTTTTGCTTTTATAATCAATTCTGCAGTCTCCTCTGATACCTGTCCACCTCCATTTTGGTTAATGTAATAAATATCTCCCTTTTCGCTGCTTACAGAAAGTAAAGTATCCAATCTATTTACTTCTTCTACCGCTGCAGAAACAGCCGTTTCAGCCTTTTCTCCATAGGCACTTAGTGTCATATAGGTATCCATAGCAAAAATATCAGCACTGTATATAGTACCATTTTCATTATCATTTTGTGTTTTATTTTCTTCTGCTGTACATGCACCTAATGTAACAATAAAGCACAACAATATCAGAATCCTCTTTGTCCTTATCTTCATCCTAGTTCCCCTCCATGAATTAGCATATGCTAACTTTTTTTGTTGTAAGCATAACATCCTCTTATTCTGGTGTCAAGTTAAGAACAATGTACTTCTTTTTTATATTATTAATATCCTTTTCTAGATAAGTTAATTGATATTATCAAAATAGTTAATCCTTATACAATATTTTTGTATGTTTATTTGACAAGGAAAATAACAGTATAACAATAAAAATTTTCGGAAAATTGTTTTTGAGCTTCTACAACAGATTTCAGAAGTGCACACTTTTCTACTACTTCCGGTCACACCAAAGTATTGATCGCTTAAAAACTACTAACACATAAATAGTACGCAGTTCATCATTGAGTGGAACAGTTATTTCTATTCTGGTTATATAAAACAATGGGAATAGTCCGCACCAAATATAAATCTACAATGTTGTCAGCAATGGTCGTAAAGATGGATTATTAGGATATGTGCCGGGCACTCTGGCTACCCATTTTTGTCTTTCTGTCAATATTGGGAACAAATTGATTTCAATGTTCTTACTCAATCCTCCCTCAAAGTGATTACAAGAAATTCATATATTCACAAGAATACAGTATTGTTCAATATTCATAAAGTCTATATAATATTTGAACATCGTTTCAATGCTGGTGTTGAGTTTTCAGGGACTGATAGATATAGAGTTCTTGATTTATACCGTTGATAAAACGCCTCACCATAATCATACTCGTTTAGGAAAGATACTGTATTCTGAAGATACAGGAATATATTTACCATACTTGACAATATAAACGAAAGTGAGTATATACTTTCCGCTTCAAAACAAGCAAGATCCCTAAACAATCTAGTATCAGTTGAAAAATACAAAAGGGATGACATTAACAACCTGATTGCTGTTCTCACCTACATAGGTAGAAATAAGAGATTAACTAATTTCGATTTGCTACTTTGAGTTTCATCTAAAAGACACAAAACTTTATCGGTTAGTACACTAGTATCGGCATTTTTGCATATGTGACTAAAGCGATACCTATGTATAATTGAGAATATTTGAATCAGGGGTTCTTTCCTGTTTTAGCTTAATTGGCAGTGTGAAACTTTTTCTGTAAATATGTAATTGAAGAGGTTCTTCTAT
>ENA-OPBG01002413-OPBG01002413.1-human-gut-metagenome-genome-assembly--contig:-NODE-2413-length-11012-cov-2.487451_pt1 | contig 11012 bp, 10 predicted proteins | sample MGYA00241065_ERZ501446 | MGnify/ENA primary metagenome ERZ501446 (study PRJEB25962, sample SAMEA2042632) | human gut metagenome | biome: human gut; feature: human-associated habitat; material: faeces...
CCCCGCCACAACCGGAGGCTGAACGATACCCGCGCCCACTTCTGGCCGGAAAGCACACCGCTGCAACTGTCCGATTATCTGTCGTCTCCCGGCTGTGGAGCAGGCATCACCGGGGCGGGCATCGTCAAGGCACGCGTAGTGTATGGTGAAAAAGGTATTGAAGACCTCAGCTACTCCCCCTACGCCGTGCGGCACGTGCATTCGCTGGCACTGATGCAGGCCGATACCATCGACTACACCTACAAAAGCGCCGGACGCGAACCGCTGAACTGCCTCTTTGCCCTGCGCGGCGCATGCGACGACATTCTGATTGTGAAACAAGGCCTGCTGACAGACACCTCCATCGCCAACATCGCCCTTTCCGACGGTACCCACTGGTACACGCCGGCACATCCCCTGCTGAAAGGGACCAAACGGGCAGCCTTGCTGGAAGAAGGAATCTTGCAGGAAAAAGATATCAGACCGGAAGACTTGCCTTCATTCTCTACTGTCAGGCTGTTCAATGCCATGATTGACTGGGGAGAACTGGAACTCCCCGTACGGAACATCATCCCGTAGAGCCTCTACTCGTGCATATCGTTGAGATGTATCTCCAAAGACTTCACCGATATATATATTTCGTACACCGATATGGCCAGCGAAATAATCAGCAATATCAGCGCCAAACCGAAGATATAGGCCGAAAGCAGATGGAGACGGATATAGACAAAGAACATGCTGACCACGCACAGCAGCAGGCTGCCGATGCCCGCCACCTGCATGGCACGCGTCAGGTAGAGCCGCTTCCTCAGGTTGGCAATCTGCGCCGCCTTCACCGAAGACGGGTTCTCCATGTACTGTTCCTTCAAGGTGCGCACCAGTTGGGCATAGGACAAGAAACGGTTGGTATAGGCCAGCATAATCAGCGATATGGCCGAAAACAGCAAGGCGGGGGTGGTTAAATCTATTTCCATAAGAATGATGCTTAATTATATCTATCCGTCCCGATAGCAGGACTTACCTCCGCAAAGATAAACGAAAGATTGAAACCACAGAAACAAGTTTCCTTTTTTCCATTTCCCAAAGATTTATCCTACTTTTGCAGTGACAATAAAAAAACTCCTTACCACCGTAACTTAACAAATACGACCATGCGATATACCGTTTCCGCTCCTGCCTCACTGCACGCAGCCATACAGCTCCCGGCATCCAAAAGTATCAGTAACCGGGCACTCATCCTCCACTCCCTTGCCCACGGCAATATCCTGCCCCGCAATCTGAGCGATTGTGACGACACCATAGTGATGACTCGCGCCCTCGACGGAAATCCCGGACATATAGATATCCTTGCCGCCGGCACCGCCATGCGTTTCCTCACCGCCTACCTCAGCGTAACTCCTGGCACCCGAATCATCACCGGTACGCAACGCATGCAGCAACGCCCCATCCGCATACTGGTAGACGCCCTGCGAGAGCTCGGCGCCCGCATAGAATACGTCGGAAATGAAGGGTTCCCTCCCTTGCGCATCACCGGAACAGAACTGACCGGCAGCGAAATATCCCTCGCCGGCAATGTCAGCTCACAATACATATCCGCCCTGCTGATGATTGGTACCGTCCTTCCCAAAGGCCTGCGCCTGCACTTGACGGGTGACATCATCTCCCGCCCCTACATCAACCTGACCCTGCAACTGATGCGCGACTTCGGCGCCCAAGCCGACTGGGTCTCCGAAGATTGCATCACCGTCAGCCCCGGCGGATACACGGATACCCCTTTCACCGTAGAAAGCGATTGGAGCGCCGCCTCTTACTGGTATCAGATGATGGCAATAGAAGGAATTAAAAATGAAAAAATAAAAGGGGGAGACAGAAGTAGCGCAAAAGAAAGTGAAGACAGCACGAAGGAAGAAGCGCACACGGCAGAAATCGAACTGCTCGGTCTCTTCGCCCACAGCTATCAAGGCGACAGCCGCGGCGCGGAAGTCTTTACCCGCCTCGGCGTCCATACCGAATATACAGACCGGGGAGTAAAACTGACCCGGAAGGGTACTCCCGCCACCCGTCTCGACGAAGACATGGTGGACATCCCGGACCTGGCGCAGACCTTTGTCGTCACCTGCTGCCTGATGGACATCCCTTTCCGCTTCACCGGACTGCAAAGCCTTAAAATAAAGGAGACCGACCGTATCACCGCCCTCATTACGGAACTGCGTAAACTGGGTTACGTCGTGCGCTCCGAGCAAGACAGCATCTTGTTGTGGGATGGCGAACGCTGCCCGGCAGACGCTGACCCCGTCATCGCCACCTACGAAGACCACCGTATGGCCATGGCATTTGCCCCCGCCTGCCTTGTACTGCCCCAAATACAGATAGATGAACCACAGGTCGTTACCAAATCTTACCCTGCTTACTGGGAAGACTTGCAAAAGGCGGGATTTAAAGTCTGCCAAAATGCAATGCAATCTTAGAATAAAGCTTTTATTCTTAGAAATACAGCCTTTATTCTTAAGAATATAACCTTTATTCTTAGAAATAAAGGATACATTCTAAGATTAGGATGTATCCAAAGTAGTTTTACACTACGTTCCAAGCAAGTAATGCCTGCGTCGGGTGGAAGTAATCTACCTACCTGCAATCTGAAGCATTATTTTGTCGTGTACAAAACAATATGTATCTTTGTCCGTTCTATTAATGGAACATGTTTTTCAAGAAAAGGAAGCCCATGTGGATATTGATTATTAGCCTGATTGCCCTTGCCCTCGTGGCAGCCACAGCCGGAATTATACGCAACCGGAAACTGCAGAAGAAGATAGACCGCGGCGAACTGGACGCCATGCCCGAAGTGCAGGAAGTGGATGCCGAGTGCTGCGGACAGCATGAAATCTGCGAACGTGACAGCCTGCTGGCAGCCGTCAGCAAGCAAATAGAATATTACGATGACGAAGAACTGGACAAATACATCGGCACCGCTCCCGATGCCTATACTCCCGAGCAGGAAGACGAGTTCCGCGACGTGTTCTACACCATGCAAGACACGGACGTAGCCGGATGGGTGCGCAGCCTGCAACTGCGTGGCATAGCCTTGCCGGACAACATCAAGGATGAAGTGTTCCTCATCATCGGCGAACGCCGTCTCACCCCCCATTCCTAACACTCCACATCCAACTTTTAATTTTTAATTCTTAATTTTTAATTGAATAAATGGAGCTACTGCAATACACTTTTTTCCAACATGCCCTCATCGGCAGTCTGCTGGCAAGCATTGCTTGCGGGCTGATAGGCACATACATCGTCACCCGGAGACTAGTGTTCATCAGCGGCGGATTGACGCATGCATCTTTTGGCGGTATCGGCCTGGGATTGTATACCGGCATTTCCCCCATTCTGTCGGCAGCCTTGTTTGCAGTCTTGTCCGCTTTCGGTGTAGAGTGGCTCAGCAAACGGAAGGACATGCGGGAAGACTCCGCCATTGCCGTATTCTGGACATTGGGCATGGCACTGGGCATCATGTTCACTTTCCTCTCGCCGGGATTCGCACCCGACTTGTCCGCCTATCTCTTCGGCAACATTCTCACGATTACCTGGAGCGACATCGCTCTATTGGGAGGGCTTGCCCTGCTGCTGATACTGTTTTTCGCGCTGTATCTCCATCCCATCATCTACGTAGCCTTCGACCGGGAGTTTGCCCGCTCGCAAGGTATTCCGGTGCAGGTATTCGAATATGTACTGATGATGTTCATTGCGCTGACCATCGTGGCATGCCTGCGCATGGTGGGCATCGTGCTGGTCATTTCGCTGCTCACCGTTCCGCAGATGACCGCCAACTTGTTCTCGCACCGGTTCCACCGCATCATCTGGCTTTCCATCGGCATCGGTTACCTCAGTTGCCTGGGCGGGCTGATGATTTCTTTCTACTTGAATGTCCCCTCGGGTGCATCCATCATATTCTTTTCCATCATTATCTATGCCATTTGCAAGACGGGAAAAAGTTTTTGGCTATATTTGCAACGCTAAATCAAAAGACACAATGGAAATCAAAATTCAGTCATTAGACCAGATTCACGAAGCCGCCCGCCAGTTCATCGCTGAAATGGGTGACAATACCGTCTTCGCCCTCTATGGAAAAATGGGGGCGGGCAAGACGACTTTCATCAAAGCCGTTTGCGAGGAATTGGGCGTTTCCGACGTCATCACCTCCCCTACCTTCGCCATTGTCAACGAATACCGTTCCGACACTGCCGGCGAACTGATTTACCATTTTGACTTCTACCGCATCAAGAAGCTGGAAGAAGTGTATGACATGGGGTACGAAGATTACTTCTACAGCGGCGCCCTCTGCTTCATAGAATGGCCGGAGCTGGTAGAGGAGCTTCTGCCGGGTAATACCATCAAAGTGACCATTGAGGAAATAGAGAACGGAGAGCGGAAAGTCACCCTGGAAGACTTTGAATAACCCCTCCCCCTCTTTTTAATTTATAATTTTTAGTTCTCCATGAGCCAATACATCGTTCAAGGGATTTTTGCCGTCGCAGGCATCATCGCCTTGCTGGCAGCCATATTGGACTGGAACTGGTTCTTTACTGCCCGAAACACCCAGTTTATCGTACAAAATGTAGGGCGGCGACAAGCCCGCCTGTTCTACGGTGTATTGGGTGTCATTCTCATCGGCACGTCCATCTTCTTTTTTCTGAATACGCCACCGGTCACATAAAAACAAAAAATCGCGGATGAAGCCATGCCCATCCGCGATTTTCCTATACTTTTGATACAGACTATTCTTCGTCCAAAGATTCCGTATATTCCATCTCACCTTGTACGATGAAAAGGATTTCTTCCGGATCATAGTCACCCATCTCATCCTTATGGGCTTCCTTGACAATATAGTCCACGATTTTCCCCAAATCAATCTCGATGTACCCATCCGCATCCGGCTGTGCATCAAGGATGCCGCTCTCGGAATAGTACTCGTCAATCAAATCGAGAAAATAATAGAACTCGTCGTCAGAGAACTTCTCTTTCAACTCCTGCGGCAAATAATTCTTGATGTACTCGATGGTCTTTTCATCATCGACATCATTCTGCAAAAAATCGTCTTCCATTCCCATACTTACTATTGCTTAAAGGGTTAATGTTATTGACTATTTGACGATTTACTATTTACTATTTAGCTGCGCCATGATGCCGAAAGGGTAAATCGTAAATCGTCAAATAGTACCTTATAATATCGCTTCTATCTTGGCCACGTAAGCAGATTTCGGAGCAGAACCTACCTGCTTGTCCACCAGCTCTCCATTCTTGAAGAACAAGACTGTAGGGATGTTGCGTATACCATATTCGGCAGCCACATCACCGTTCTCATCCACGTCACATTTGCCAATAATCACCTTTCCTTCATATTCAGTAGCCAATTCATCGATGATTGGTCCCACCATCTTACAAGGGCCGCACCAAGGTGCCCAGAAATCCATAACGACCGGCTTTCCCTCTGCCAGGATTTCTTGAAAATTGCTGTCTGTAATTTCTAAAGCCATTTCTTTTAATATTAAATGTCAACTATAATTATTAATTTACTGTCAATTGCGTTTTATCAACCTTCGCTTTCGAAGCAAAGATAGTGCAAACCGAATGCAAAACAAAATGAACTTGTTCATTTTTTATGCCGAGGTGCAGCCTATCTTCGTTTTCCAACAAAGATAACTAATTAATCCTGAACTCAAGGTCCGGACGCTCTTTTAAATAAGCAATCAGTTCACGCCCCACGGAAAGCTTCACGGGACGGGAAATCAAATCGACCGTCATCTTGCTATCCTCATCTCTGACTTTGAAATAAAGCTCCGTACTGCCCGGACGTTCCTTGGTCAGTTCCGCCAGTTCAGTTATCAGAGCCTTGTTCAGCACACTCAGCGGAATGAGAATGGTTATCTTCTCAATCAGTTTCTCCTTGACGTCAGGCAACAGTTCCATGGAGGTTATCTTCAGCTCCAACTCATCCTGCCGCCATTGCTTGGGCTGGCAACGGGCTTTGATGAACAAGAAGGTACGTTCACCCAGATACCCCTGATAGGTCACCCAATCATTTCCGAAGAAAGGAAGCTCTGCCGAACCGGAATAGTCTTCAATCTTGGCTATGCCGTAAGGATTTCCATTTTTACTGATACCGCGACGCACGGCGGTCACGATGCCACCCATTGTTATTTCGCGTCCCACAAGTGCCGTCTTATCTTCCAGCTCTGCCATGTGAGTGTTGCAAACATGCTCCAGAACTACGGAATACTCATCCAACGGGTGTGCGGACAGATAGATACCTACCAAATCGCGCTCCCGGTTCAAACGGTCGAGGTCGCTCCAACGTTCCGCTACCGGTATTTCCGGAGTGGCGATATCCACCACATTCTCACCGCCGAACAAGGAGTTTGCAGCCGCAGCCTGGTCGGCCTGGTAACGGTTACCATACCGCACCAAGGTTTCGAGGAAGACCTCGTTCTTGGAATTTACGGCAAAATACTGCTCTCGCTTCAGCTCCGGGAAGCTGTCGAACCCGCCCGCCAAAGCAAGACATTCCAGATTCTTCTTGTTGCAGGCTGTCAGATTGACACGCTGCACAAAATCAAATATACCCTTGAAAGGACCATTCTTCTCGCGTTCCTCCATGATGCTCTGCACAGCACCCTCGCCTACCCCTTTCACCGCGCCAAGACCAAAACGGATATTGCCTTCCTTGTTCACGGTGAACTTCAGGTTACTTTCATTCACATCCGGCCCCAATGTATTGATGCCCATTGCCTTGCATTCGTCCATCAGTTTGGTTATATCGGTAATATTCGCCAAACTTCGGCTCATGACCGCCGCCATGTATTCGGCCGGATAGTTGGCCTTGAGGAAAGCCGTCTGATAGGCCACCCACGAATAGCAAGTGGCATGTGACTTGTTGAAGGCATAGGACGCAAACTTTTCCCAGTCGGCCCAGATTTTCTCAAGCACTTTCGGGTCGTGGCCGTTCTTTTGTCCACCCGAAATGAATTTCGGCTTCATGTGGTCCAGCTTGTCACGCAGTTTCTTACCCATCGCCTTACGTAAGGCATCGGACTCACCACGGGTGAAGTCTGCCAGCAAACGCGACAGAAGCATGACCTGCTCCTGGTAGACCGTAATACCGTAGGTATCCTTCAGATACTTCTCCATGATGGGGATGTCATACTCGATGGGCTTGCGTCCCCACTTACGGTCGATGAAGTCGGGGATATAATCCATAGGTCCCGGACGGTAGAGGGCGTTCATGGCAATCAAGTCCTCGAAAGTGCTCGGTTGCAACTCACGCAGATATTTCTGCATACCGGCCGATTCAAACTGGAACGTACCGATGGTGCGGCCGTCGCAATAGAGTTTATAGGTAGCAGGGTCGGAAATGGATATCTTGTCGATGTCGAGTTCCAAGCCGCGGTGCAGACGTACATTGGCAACGGCTTCCTTAATGATGGACAAGGTTTTCAGTCCGAGGAAGTCCATCTTGATAAGTCCCGTATCTTCGATGACGGAACCTTCGTATTGGGTAACGAGCATCTTCTCGCCGGTTTCTTTATCGTCGGCCGTGCTGACAGGAACCCAGTCGGTAATATCGTCACGGCAGATAATCGTACCACAGGCATGTACACCCGTATTGCGGACGTTTCCTTCCAGCATCTTGGCGTACTTGATGGTATCACGAAGCACAGGATCCGACGATACTTCGGCTGCCTGAAGCTCGGGCACATAGGCTATTGCATTGGGCAAGTTAAGTTTCTTATCAGGAATCTTATCGGGTACAAGCTTACACAAACGGTCGGACTCCGAAAGAGGCAATTTCTGTACACGTGCTACATCCTTAATGGCAAGCTTGGTAGCCATCGTACCGTATGTAATAATATGAGCAACCTTTTCCTGTCCGTACTTCTCGGTTACCCAGTTCAACACGCGTCCTCGTCCGTCATCATCGAAGTCGACATCGATATCAGGAAGGCTCACTCGCTCAGGGTTCAGGAACCTCTCGAAAATCAGGCCATGCTTGAGCGGATCGAGCTCGGTAATGCCCATGGAATAGGCGACCATGGCGCCTGCGGCCGAACCACGGCCCGGCCCCACCATAATGCCGTGATCCTTGGCCCACTGAATGTAGTCGGCGACCACGAGGAAGTATCCGCAGAACTGCATCTGGCAGATCACGCCGCATTCGTAGTCGGCCTGCTTCAATACGTCGAGCGGCGGGTTGCCGTCGTAACGCTTCTCCAGACCTTCCTCGACTTTTTTGAGGAACAGGGAGGTCTCATCCCAGCCTTCGGGGCAAGGGAATTTCGGCATGAACGCGCCGTCTTCGTGGTCGTCGAACATCACGTTGCAGCGTTCGGCGATAACGAGCGTATTGTCGCAGGCGTCCGGGTGGTCCTTGAACAGTTCGCGCATCTCTTCGGCGGTTTTGATGTAGTAGCCGGTGCCGTCGAACTTGAATCGGTCCGGATCGTCAAGACGGGAACCGGAGTTGATGCAGAGCATGGCGTCCTGCGCCTGTGCATCTTCGGCGTGTACGTAGTGGGAATCGTTGGTGGCCAGCAGTGGTGCGTTGAGTTTCTTGGCGATGGTCAGCAGGTCACCGGTCACCTGAGTTTCGATGGGCAGACCGTGATCCATAAGTTCGATGAAGAAGTTGTCTTTGCCGAAGATGTCCTGGAATTCGCCGGCGGCGCGCAGGGCCTCATCGAATTGACCGAGGCGCAGACGGGTCTGGATGATGCCCGAGGGGCAGCCGGAGGATGCGATCACGCCTTTGGAATAGGTGGCGAGCACCTCCTTATCCATACGCGGATAACGCATGACGCGACCTTCGAGGTTGGCCACGGACGAGGCTTTGATGAGGTTGACCAGGCCTTCGTCGTTTTCGGCCCACATGGTCAAGTGGGTGATAAGACCACCACCGGAGACGTCGTCGCGGCGCTGGGCTTCGGTACCCCAATGCACGCGGGACTTGTCTTGACGTGCGGTTTCCGGGGTCACATAAGCTTCGATGCCGATGATGGGCTTGACGCCATTGGCCACGCAGTTGGTGTACATCTCGTAGGCGCCATGCATGTTGCCATGGTCGGTGATGCCGACCGCAGGCATGCCAAGTTCGGCGGCGCGTTTGGCCAAATCCGGAATCTTCGACGCACCATCGAGCAGCGAATAGTGCGTGTGGTTATGCAGTTGCACAAAGTTGTTCCCGTAATCAGCCATGCGCTCTACCATACCGTGTGGTCTGGGCGGCTGTTCAGCATTCCCGTCGGCACTCCGCGATGAGGGCGGCGCACAGCATGATGACCTGGGCGACGAGATTGAACCACACCAGCGCGCCGATCAACGCCGCGAACGGTGCGAGCAGCGGATTGCGGGAGGCGCCGGTCAGCAGTCGCGCGCCGAGCAGCTGCATCACCGAAACCGTCAGGGAACCCGACGACGCGCCGATCAGCGTGAATCGTCCGGCTTTGATGTGCGCGACCACACGCAACAGCAGCATGAACAAGGCGAAGTTCAGCGCGACGCCGGTGCAGAAACCGGTCAGCTCCAGCAGCAGAATCCCCGGCAGCGAGCTGCTGGCGATGCCGCTCCACTGCAACACGCGCCGCACCATGCCACCGGACACCGTACCGGCCGCGGTCGAAAGAATGAACAGTATTGCGATGGCGATGGCGGCAAGCGTATCGCGTAACCTTGCGACGACGATATTGAGCTCGTCGCCGCAGTCGTCGAACATGGACCGTACGGCGTGGCGCAGCGAGTTCATCCAGCCGGTCACCGTCCACCAGAATATGGCCAACGTGGCCAGACCGGTCCACGTCAATGTGCTTGACATGGTGTTTAGTGCGGAAGACGTCAGAAACGAGTCGGCCACACCGGGAATGACTTCACGCACCGCGTCGATCAGCATCTGCTGCCAATCAATGTTGCCGACCATGATAAGGCCGAACACGCTCACCGCAATCCAGACGCCGGCAAAAAAGGCGAATAGCAGACCATATGCCAGACCATTCGCCAGCAGGGGGCCGCTCCGCGACACATACCGGTCGAACACGCGCCCAGGCAGCGAACGCGCCCACGCGTCCGCTCCCCTGTCAATCGCACTCTTCAACCCATGCATAGTTCAACTGTAGCTGTTGTTACCGTTGTCCCGAATTCAATTTGTAAGTGCAACGCTCGTCGGGGGGGGGAGGTGACGTTTTGTTGGACTTCGTTGTCTGTATGGTCGTTGGTCAGTGTACCGGATGGTTTCAGACGACGAGCCCGAGCTGGATGCGTTTGTCCATGATGCTCATGCCGTATTCGAGTTTGATGCGCTTGTCCCTGTACCAGACCATGCACTCGTCCAACAACGTGACGAACTCGTCGATCGAGACACCTTGGAAGCTTCGCTTGTGGAAGAACTCCTGCTTGCCTGCCGAAGCCCCCGGCGGCTGCGTTGTCCGGACTGCGGCCCTTCGCGCCCATCGACCGCGTCAGGCCGTGGCTCCCGCAGACGCGGATCCATTATGCACATCTCGGTAGGAACAAAACAACGTCAATGAAGAAACCTGAAGAATCGCTGGTTGTCCTGTCATCTTTAGATGACAGGACAACCAGCGACAAGAGTAATCGCCTCCCGTTGTCTAAATGAAAGTGCAACACCCGTTAGATTGGAGATTGTCCAGATAACCAGTCCGAAGGGATGTCGCACCTATGGGAGAAGTGTATTCGCACCTGTCGGAAGAGGAACGCCAGGTCATCCAGATCGAGATAGGCAACGGCGCCAGCATACGCGGGATCGGCGCGATGCTGGGCCGCAGCCCGTCCAGCATCAGCCGGGAGATCAAGCGCAACACATGGTTCCCGTCCAACGAGAACGAGTCGTACCGCCCGTACCGGCCGAAAAGACTGAAGGCGGGGCCATGGACCGGCCGCTACTACATCGCCGGGCCCGCGCAGCGCAAGGCCGACCGTGTTTGTGTTCAATTAGTTGTTGCGGGTTTAGTCACGATGATTTTTCGGGTTTA
>ENA-OPBG01002418-OPBG01002418.1-human-gut-metagenome-genome-assembly--contig:-NODE-2418-length-10974-cov-2.282443_pt1 | contig 10974 bp, 7 predicted proteins | sample MGYA00241065_ERZ501446 | MGnify/ENA primary metagenome ERZ501446 (study PRJEB25962, sample SAMEA2042632) | human gut metagenome | biome: human gut; feature: human-associated habitat; material: faeces...
ACGGATGCATCGCCGGTGGAGCGGTTGTCGACGCCAACATACAGCGCGTACTTCTGGCCAGCCTTGAGATCGGTCAGACGCTGGGAGACATCGACCTTGCCGGTCAGGCGCAGCATGGCGTTGTTGTCGCCTTCAACTTCGGCCTTGCCGGAGCCGCTGACGGTCCAGTTGTCGGTGAGGGTGTTGGAGCCGCCGTTGAAGCCGGCGTCTACCACATGCATGCCTTCGCTCCAGTTGACCTGGATCTGCTTGGCTTCGCCCTTGTACACCACGTACGGGGTTTCGGCATCAGCGGTAAGCGTCACCTTGCCGCCGGAGACGGCAACGGTCTGCTCGTTGGTCTTGCCCTGATCGGTGAGCTGGTACACCTTTACGCTGGAGAGGTTCTTCCAGCTGTCCGGCAGCGTCCAGGTGGTGGTGCCGCCCTTGGTGTTCCAGTGGTAGAGCTTCTGCTCGGAATCCTTGACCAGCTTGCCGGTGAAGGAATCCCACATCCACGGCAGCAGGTAGGACTCGTCGCCAGTGGCGCTGCCATCGCCTGCGGAGACCACACCGGATGCGACCTTCACGCCGTTGAAGGTGATGGTGCGCTGGCGGTAGGCTGCGCTAGAGGTGTCGTTGGAACCACGGGAGACTACTACAACGTTGCCGTTGGAATCCTTCAGGGTAATCTGCTCGTTGCCGTTGTTCGTGCTCGGGTCGGACACGGCAGCGGCATTGCCATTGTCGGCGGTCAGCAGCGGGTTGTTGACCCAGCGGGTCACCTTGAAGTGCTGGATGAACTTAGTGGACACATCATGGGTGTACAGGTTCTTGATGTAGGCGGCATAGTCGTTGCGGCCCTGCCAGCCTTCGAAGTCCTTCATGTTGTAGCCGCCGAGCAGCGGGGCGTTGGCAGCGCCGCCGTATTGCGGGTAGTCGCCAACCCAGCTGTCCTTCTGGTGGTTGCGCAGGAAGCGCATCACTTCGGAGTTCTCGCCCTTGGAGGTGTAGCCGCCGTAGGTCAGATCAGCTGCCCAGTGCTGGAAGGTGGAGTCGTACTCGTTGCCGGAACCCCATTCGGTGGTCATACGCCAGCCGTTGTCGTTGATCATCTTGCTCATCTTGCGGGTTTCCCAAGAATCTTCCGAACCGGAAGAAGTCAGGTTGCCCCACACATCGAGGTAGATGAAGTCCATGTTGTCGCCGACTTCCTTGCTGAGGTCAGCGAAACGGCTTACACGAGAACCGGATGCCAGATCGTAGATGCCGTCGATGCCGACACCCTGATCAAGCCAGTTCCAGCCGTAGCTCAGGCCGCCTGCAGAGTTGCGGCGCACCATGTCCTCGCTGAAGGCCTTGGCTTCCGGATACATTTCGGAGGCGTTGACGTGCACACCGAAGCGAGCGCCATACTTGGAGCCCTCTTCCATCATGGTGTTCATGTCGTCGGCGCCGCCGAGACGCTGGCCGATATCGCCGTAGTCCGGGTGGCCGGAGTCGTGGCCTTCATTGCCGTAGCCCTTGAGCAGCACGGACTGGCCGAGGCCGTCGGTGTTCAAGGCCACCTTCTTGACGTTGTCAAGCGTGGTGAGGAACGGGTTCTGCGCCTGGGAGCCGAAGTTCATGGCGATACGCCATGCCACCAGTTCGGGAACTTCCTCGGACTTGTACGGGTTGTTCATGATGTCGCGGTAGGCGATTGCGCCATCCTGCCAGTTGACGGCACCGTCACCGTTCTCGTCGCCGGCGATGGCCACGGCCATCTGCGGCAGAGCGGTTTCGGCCACGGTGTACTTCTTGCCCTTGGAATCGGTGACCGTGCGGTGGTAGTACCACGGAGCGCTGGCCAGGCCCAGGGAGGTGGCGTCACCAGTCTGCTGGGTGGTGGCGTAGACACGCGTGTTCTGCCGCCGCGCACAGGAGCCGCCACATAGGTGCCATCGTGCTCGGAGTTGCTCCACAGGCCGGCACTCAGGCCAGCACCGGAGATGAAGCCGTAGGTGTAGTCGCTATCGGTGACGTTAGTATCTTCGGTCACTGCGAAGTTGGTATCGCCAGGCTTCTGCGTGTTGGAAGACATACGAGCACCAGTGAATTGGGCATTTTCCTGGCTGGAACGCACGGAAACGAGACTCTGGTTCGGGAAGGACAGCGTCTGGATGGCGTTCTCCTCCACACCGTTGCCCTCAGGAATGCCTTCGGACAGGTTGTTCTTGATCTTGGTGACGTTGAGGTGCAGCTGGTTGGCCTTGACCGTGATCTGAACGGTGATCACCGCGTCAATCTTCTTGGCCTCATCCTTGACCTTCAGCGTGTAGGTGGCTTCGGTATCGGAAACCTTCTTGAAGGTCACGTCATCGTCGGTCAGTTCGATGTTGGTGCCGTTGATCTCAACGGTGCGCACATCCTTGGTTTGGCCGTACATCACCTTGCCGTCGGTCATCGTGTACTGCAGCACAGAGGGGAAGTTCTTCTTAATCTGAACTTCCATCTTCTTGGTCTTCAGCGTTTCGGAGGCGACCTGAACGGTTTTGTTCAGGGTGATGGGATCGATGGCAAGGTCCGCGCCGGAGACCGCCACCTGCTGGGAGACGTCCTCATAGCCTTCCTTGGCAATCGAAAGCGTGTGTTCGCCTTCTTCAATGTCGGCGAAGGAGAAGGTGCCATCTGCACCGGTCTTCACCTTGGTCTTATCCAAACGCACTGTTGCGCCTTCAATGGCAGCGCCTCCAGCGTCCACAACCTTGCCGGAAACCGCGTGCTTGGCGGCTTCGACAACCTCCGGGAAGTCCTTGATGTACACGTCGGTGACCTGGTTCAGCCCCTTCCAGGAGCCGGCCTTGATGGCAAGCTTGTTGGAGAGGTTCGTCATTGCGGAGTAATCGACATCGAATGCCTTCTGGCCATCCACGGTCAGTGTGGCGACCTTGGCGTCGGTCCAGGAAACCTGGATGTCATGCTCATTGTTGGCGCTCGGAGCAGCGATACGAGCACCGCTGTACCAGCTGCCGCTACCGCCACCGGTGTAGGTCTGCCAGAACCAGCCGTCCGAATCGTAGCCGATGAACAGGCCGCTGCCCGGGTCGTTGTAGCCCAGGTAGAAGCCGAAGCGGTTGGCGGAGCCTTCCTGCGGGGATTTGATGGTGGCGTGGAAGGAGCCGGCCTTGGAGAAGTCGTAATCTGTGCCCCATACGGCTACTGCCGGCCAGTTGTTGCTGGAGCTGGGGTTCGCTGCCGCATTACCGTTAGAGGCAGTGGACTTGAGGTGCAGCCAACCGTTTGCCATCTCCAGGATTTCGTCGCCCTGAGCGATGTTGGAATCAATAGTCCAGCCTTCAACCGCATCGGCTTGTGCGGAAGGAGTCTCGGAAGCAGTTGCAGAATCAGAAGTATCGTTGATTTGCTGAATCTGACTTGCCAAAGTCTGCAAGTCAGCATCAGACAGGGGCACTGCGAACGCAGTACCTCCCCCGCTGCCCATGCAGGTTAAGGCTAACGCTGTTGCCAGCGCAGCCGATATAGTCTTCTTCTTTTTCATTAACTATATTTTCCTTAATCTCTTCTTCGAGGTGAAGCAGATGCCTTCTTCATTGAAGAATACGCATTCGCAATTACGATAAGACACTTTACAAGAAGCTATTCTTAATAGCAATCTCAGCAAATACGGAGAATCGCCACATATTTGACATTGAATTACAACGTGAGTGAAATCACAAAACCCAATAAACGACTACGTTGTTAACCTTCACATCTATATTCGCATCATCGCGACACGCGCAGGGAAAAACTGCGCAAAAAAAGTAAGACGAATTTACCTGCATTCGACGCAATCAATGCAGCAGCATTACAGCAGCAAGCCGATTGAGCAAAATAGCAAAAGCCGCCTTGCGCAACCGCAAGACGGCTTTGACGACAATGGTGAGGCTGTGCTCGCTTACTTCTTGGAAGCGTTCACGGCATCCACAGCCTTCTGCAGCGATTGAGTATAAGCCTTGTACCAATCAGCCTGCTCGTTGAGCTTCGCAGTAGCGGACTTGAAGCCGGCAGTGTCGTCAGCTACGCAGCCTTCGTATACCGGCAGTTCCACGCTCAGTTCCTTGTTGAGGGCGTCCAGCGTGGAGGCATCCTTTACATCCTTCTTGGTGAGCGCAGCAGCTTCGGAAGCATCGCCATTGACCAAGTTGTTGTAGTCATTAGTGGCGTTGCGCACATTTTCGGAAGCGGCGGCGCAAGCGGCGACTGCATTGTTGTACTGAGCATCGGAGTAGGCGCGGAAGCCGAACACACCGGCCACGACGATAATGGCCACGACCACCACGGCGATAATGGCGACGGCCGCCTTAGACATGTGCTTCTTCTGAGCGCCTTCATTGCTTGCATTGTTGGCGTTGTTTGCCGGTACAGCCTGCTGCCCAGCGGACATACTTCGATCTCCTTCGTTCTCGTACTTTCATACACACGTATGCGCTCTTAGCGCTCTTATGCGCACTCATATGCAGGGAAGTCGCTTTTCAAGCGGCTACTTCCCTGAAAACAAAAAACCCTCGCATTCCGCGAGGGTCATTGGCTGGGATGCCTGGACTCGAACCAAGAATGGCTGAACCAGAATCAGCTGTGTTGCCAATTACACCACATCCCAATTTGGCTTGGCGTAGCAACTCCAAGGAGTTGTTCGTCGTACCCCCAACCGGATTTGAACCGGTGTTGGCGCCGTGAGAGGGCGTAGTCCTAGACCGCTAGACGATGGGGGCATATTCAGTTTTTCAACCGGCTGCTCGGTGAACCGCGCAACGAGTGATAAATATACGCAAGTATTCACCCTTACGCAACTTACGGCGTGTCGCGCGGAATTTCAACGATTTCAAGTGCTACGCTGCCACTACTGATGAATTTGCATGAACTCTACTGACGGATTATCAGTAAGCACTACTGATGAATTACCATCTAATGCACTGATGAAATTGCAGATGAGGCAATGATCTTTGCCTTGCACATTCATAGCCGGCAAATCAGCCTTCAAGAACCAAATGAGGCGCTTATGTTCCCTTGCGACAGCGAGCGCGTCGCGATGCTTGTAATGCAATGTCACGTCAAAGACCGCCGCCCGGTTACCTATCAACCGTTTCATGGACGCATGAAGGCGAAACCACCTACAAGGCACGTTTCGTGACCTCACTGCACAAACCAGCCATGTTCAACCTCGTACATATTCTCACTGGCATGCGGCGCAGCGGTAAGACTTTCCAGCTGTTCCAGCTCATCACTGAATACAAGAAAAGGTGGGCATCTGCACATGCAGACGCCCACCTTGAGTGTCCTTACAGCTCAGCCGAGCACGGAAGGAACCTTAGCTCACAGGTGCTCGCGCAGGCCCTTCAGGCGAGCGAGGGAAACCGGCTTGCCGACGATCTCCATGGACTCGAACAGCGGCGGGCTCACGCGACGACCAGACATGGCCACACGCACCGGACCGAAAGCGAGGCGCGGCTTGTAGCCGCCCTCCTCAACCAGAGCCTTGTTCAGGGTCTCATGCAGGTTGTCGGTCTTCCAGTCAGCCTCATCCACAGCCTCGAGTGCGGCGATGGCCTTGTCCAGCACCTCGCCGGCAGAATCCTTCAGCTGCTTCTTGGCGTCGTCAGCCGGCTCCAAGTAGCCCTCGGTGGAGAGCAGGGAGCCGACCATGCCGGCAACCTCACCCAGCAGGCGCACGCGCGGCTGAACCAGCGGAGCGGCGGCGGTCAGCACCTCACGCTCACGGTCGGTCAGGGCATCCCAGTTGTCGGCGGAAACCACACCGTCGCGGTGCAGGTACGGCACCGAGCGGCGCAGGAAGTCCTCGGGCTCAAGCATACGGATGTGCTCGGCGTTGATGGAGATGGCCTTGTCGATGTCGAAGCGGGCCGGGTTGGCCTTGACGTCGCGCACGTCGAACTTCTCGGTCATCTCGTCCATGGAGAACACGTCGCGGTCCGGTGCAATGGACCAGCCGAGCAGGGCCAGGTAGTTGAGCAGGCCCTCGCGGATGAAGCCATTGTCGCGGTGGTTGAACAGGTTGGACTCTGGGTCGCGCTTGGAGAGCTTCTTGTTGCCCTGGCCCATCACGTACGGCATGTGGCCGAACAGCGGCATCTCCTTGGCGATGCCGAGTTCCATAAGGTAACGGTAAAGCACGATCTGGCGCGGGGTGGAGCTCAGGAGGTCCTCGCCGCGCAGCACGACGTTGACTTCCATCATCGCGTCGTCGACCGGGTTGGTCAGCGTGTACAGTGGGTCGCCGTTCGGGCGCACGATCACGTAGTCCGGCACGGAGCCGGCCTTGAACTCGATGGTGCCACGAATCAGATCGTCAAAGGCGATGTCTTCATCAGGCATCTTGATACGTAGCGCAGGCTTGCGGCCCTCGGCGCGGAAGGCGGCCTTCTGTTCATCGGTCAGGTTGCGGTCGTAGCCATCGTAGCCGAACTCGGCCGGACGGCCGGCGGCAAGGTTGCGCTCCTTGATTTCCTCAGGAGTGGAGAAGGACTCGTAGGCGTAGCCGGCTTCGAGCAGCTTGGCGGCAACATCCTTGTAGATGGCGGTACGCTCGGACTGGCGGTACGGGCCGTGAGGGCCACCCACATCGATGCCCTCGTCCCAGTCGATACCCAGCCAACGCAGGGATTCGAGGATCTGGTTGTAGCTTTCTTCGGAGTCGCGCACGGCGTCGGTGTCTTCGATACGGAAGATCAGCGTGCCGCCGGTGGCGCGAGCTTCCGCCCAGTTGAACAGGGCGGTACGAATCATGCCGACATGCGGGGTTCCGGTCGGCGACGGGCAGAAGCGAACACGAACGTTCTTGGGCAGTTCGGGTTTGGTGTTTTCAGCATCAGTCATAATCCCCTATTGTGCCGCGCGCGCCGGACGCGGAGAGCAGCGCTCCTCGCTCTTTTGCTTCGTTATTGATGTTTCGGGCCAACACCATCCCAAAACGGCCATTTTCCAACGAAATCTCTTTTGCCTGCCATTTGCTTTTCTTTTAAAAGCAAAATCAAAAGAAAAGAAAACAGCAAACGAGAATCAGCAGGCCAGGCCCACGAACAGCAGATCCTAGTCTTGAGATTCGTCTTCATGCGATTCGCGCTGCTCAACGGCGGCATCCGTGTATTCGTGGTTCATGGCATTCCCTACATCTCTGTATGTTGCTTTATGCGTAGCGCCAAAAGCTTCGTCTGCTTTCCAGTTCCACCCCCGCAACTGTGCGCAATATTCATGTAACAGGTTACACAACCGATCGACAACGTTCACCCTCAACTGATATCGATTTGATAACCATCGATTCTTTCCAGTGCATTCACCACAACTTTGGACATTATTTGGCGCAATTGTTGAGTTTTCCACTCATGCAATGGAAGAATATGATGTGACACATAGGTCTTATGAAAGGGGAATCAATGTCTGATCCCAACAATGTGCCTTTGCCTCAGCAGCCTGAGGCCAACGGTACGCCCACACCTAATCCCGTACCGCAGTATGGCGCACCGGCCCCGGCGCAGCCCGCTTACGGACAGCCGGCATACGGTCAGCCTGCTCCGACCGCGAACTCTTATGGCCAGGCCGTACCAACCTACGGTCAGCCCGCGCCCGACGCCAACACCTACGGTCAATCCGCACCGGCGTACGGCACACCGGCCCCCGATGGCAATCCTTACGGCCCGGTTCCGCCGTCTTACGGCCAATACGCCGCGCCCACTGCCACTGTGCCGCTGGATAAGCCTTACTACGGATGCTCCTTCCAAGAAGCCTTCCTGCGCTTCTGGAAGAAGTACACGGTGTTCAGGGGCCGCGCGTCCCGCAGTGAATTCTGGTGGTGGGTGCTGGCCGCTTTCGGCATCAATATCGTGCTGGACATCCTCAACACCGCCACAGATGAAAAGCTTGGCTTCCTCGCCACCATTTGGGGTCTGGCGACCCTAATCCCCACCCTGGCACTTTCCGTCCGCCGTCTGCATGACACGAACAAGCCTGGCTGGTGGGTTGCCATTTTCTATATCGCGATGGTTATCGGCCTTATCATCATGATTATCGGCGGTGGTGCGGCACTGTACGGCGGGTTCAGGAGCCTTGGCAGTTATGACTATGGTTATGGCAGCATGGCCGCCGGCGGTCTTGGCGCGGCGGTCATTGGTGCGTTGATTACGCTGGCCGGCTGCGTTGTCTATATCGTGTTCATGGCTCTTCCCAGCAAGCCGGAGGGCGCACGTTTTGACGATGGCGCGGCGGCAACCCCCATGCCTCAGGGTGCTTACGGCGCACCATACAGCACGCCTGTACCCCCGAATTTCGCCGCTCCGAACGCGCCCGCACCCGGCTTCAACCAGCCGGCCCTGGCTTACGTCCAGCCGGCCATGCCGACCCCCGACTATGGCCAGCCGGCTGCACCCGCACCTGATTACGGTCAGGTACCGGCCCCGCAGTACGGCCAACCGGAGGCCCCGGCCCCACAGTACGGCCAGGTTCCGCCGATGCCTCAAAACGCCGGCGACGAATCCGCAACACCTTCTGAGCACACGGCTCCCGCCGGCGACAATGCCCAGAAACCCTGGCAAGGCCAGTAACCGATATCGGTGAACTTCCGTTGAAGAAGTTCCCCGCAACCAATGATGAAGCCCTACTCAACGCGAGTAGGGCTTCATCATTCTCGGCACTGTATTATCGGCACTGTATTCAGCCAACTACCCCAACGGCATCACGGCAATGGACTGCGAAAGCATATACGATTCACCCGGACTAAGGGCAACGATACGGTCTCGGCACGCCGCTGCCTCCACGGCCACAAAGCCACGCCATTCACCCGTCTTGGCATGGGCAATGGCGTTGCCGCCCTGCTCTCCGGGATTCCACACCACCGTCTGCGGCGAGCCGGTCTTGCCGATGCGAATCACACGACCCAGCACATGGTCCTGCAATTCCAGTGCAGCATCGGAATAATACACACGGTCCACCGGCTGATCGCCGAACATCACCGATGGCTGTTCTTGTAGTTTTGGCGGGAATCCGGCTTCCGTGGCATCCAGATATGTTGCACCCCGCAAACCGACCAGCCGCGCGCCGAGCACATCGCCGACATGCAGATACGAGTGCAGCGCCGCCTCATACGACATCGGCTCACCTCCCGTGTTGGTAACGGTCAGCGTCATCGTCAGCGTATCGCTGGCACACACCTCGTATGCGGCATGGAAACGCACGTTGGGTTCATCCTCGATCCATGGCACTTCGCCAGTCGTCAGTCGTTCGGAATCCAGCACATACCGCACACGGGCACCGGTAAACGCCCCTTCGTCCAGCGCCCACTGGCGCAATCGTGCGAACCCATGAATCGGTCGCTTCGCAGTCTGCCCGCCATGCACAAACCCCGGCCCGAACCAGGGGAAGCACACCGGCACTCCCCCGCCAACCGGCTGACCAGCTTCGAAATGCCATGTGCGGGGCGTCCAGATTACATCCGGCTGCCCCGCCGGGGCCCAGCGCAGCAGATGCGCCCCGTAATCGCTGATTACCGCGCTACCGCCGTCATTGGTGAGCGTGCGCAGATTGACGCCATTGCCCATAAGTGTTTCTTCTTCCGTTGCGTAAGCGATGTTCTTCACCACATAGACGATTTCCTTGGCACGGAGGAATCGCGAGCAGGGGTAAGAGAACCGATCAGGCGGGCTAAGCTGCCTTGATTCTCACAACTCCACGGTTTCTTTGCCAGGGTCATCTTTAATGTGCGCAAACTTGGCGGCCAAGGCCTCCTTGTTGCGCTTTTCGTCTTCTTCCTTGGCCTTCTTCTTGGCTTCGTCCGGGTTCCAGAGCACATCGTCGCGGTGCTTGGTCCATTCGGCACCGGCCAGCGGGGCAATGTATTCGGCGGTGGCGGTCAGCGTGTCCGCGCCAGCGGCCTTAGCGCGCGTATCAATCAGCTCAAGAATCTGCTGATCGGTCAGGCATATGCGCGGAATCGAGCACTGCTCGCGCAGCTCGTTGACGTACAGCAGAATCGGCAGCACCTTGACCGCCTGAGCTGCGGCGTCGCCATCGTGTTCGCCGTCACCGGTCACCACGCTCAGCAGCGCATCGCACACGGCGAGCGCAGTGGCAAAACGGGTGGCCACATCAGCGGGCTCGCTGGACGTAGACAGACGGCCCTGCGCGGCGTCGTCTTCAATCTGGGCTTCCACGGCGGCAATCGTCTCACGGACCTGAGCCGCAACATCGGTGTCCCAACGAACGTCCAACGCTTCGGCGGCGTCAAAGATCAGCTGTACATCGCCGGATTCGGAGTAGTCGGCCATCGTGTCGTAGGCATCGTTGGCGGCCAGCAGCGTATCGACGATGTTCTGTGGGCGGCCGGGAATCTCATCGGCGCCTTCATAGACGAATTCGGCATCGGGCACCGTGACGTCTTCACCGGTCAGCACGCGGGCGAATGCGCGCGTGACGCGAACCTGCAGATTCTCCGCGTACTTGGCGTCATTGTCCATCTGCATGGCTTCGGTCAACGGCCACAGGCTGATCAGCGCCGAGCCGGCTTCGGCGGCCTCAGTTACCGCCGGCAATGCCGTGACCTGTGCGATTGCCTCACGATTGAGTTCAATGGTCATCTATGCTCCTTTGCGTCCACCACTCGATTGTAGTGCGTCTCTTGGCTCCCCTCAGTCACCTACGGTGACAGCTCAGCAGCAATTGCGGACGGGCCACGCCCGCGCCTCAATAGCTCGCCTATCGGCTCGTCTTCGCCTACAAACAGTCCACTGGACTGTTTGCTTCACGGCTCAGCCTCAGAGAGGGGAACCAATGTCCTAACACCAGTGTGCCGTTACTTGACGTTGGCCGCTGGGTCGACATACGTGATTGACATCACACGGCCGGTTTCGTTGTCGTACGTCACCGAGGTCACGGAGGCGAGCGCCGTGTGCCGCAGGAACATCCAGTGCTCGGGGTGGCCGGTCTCCAGATAATGGCGATAACTGA
>ENA-OPBG01002421-OPBG01002421.1-human-gut-metagenome-genome-assembly--contig:-NODE-2421-length-10970-cov-2.850389_pt1 | contig 10970 bp, 10 predicted proteins | sample MGYA00241065_ERZ501446 | MGnify/ENA primary metagenome ERZ501446 (study PRJEB25962, sample SAMEA2042632) | human gut metagenome | biome: human gut; feature: human-associated habitat; material: faeces...
CCCTGCGGATGCGCTGGGTGCGGCGGATCTCCTTGGGGATGACCACCCGCCCCAGCTCATCGATGCGGCGCACGATGCCGGTTGCTTTCATAAGGTTCCCTTCCTTTCCATGTTCCGGTTTTGCTTCCAGATTTCTGTGAAGTATGGTTATTCTGTGGAAACAGGAAGGGAATTATTCATTCAGCTTCGGCCGGAGCCTTACCTGCGCACATACTGCGTCTTTCTGCCCGCGCCGATCCTCTCCAGAACGCCCTCCTCTGTCAGTTTTTTCAGCGCACTTTCAATCGAGCTTGTACCAAAGCCCGGGCAGGCCTCTGCGGCCTCCTGTTTTGTAAAGGCTCCCAGCTTTTCCATCGCATAACTGCGCACTCGTTCGTACGCCGTCACGCGCTTCTGTCCCCCGCCAACCAAATCGACCCGCTGCTCAAAATCCTGATAACAGGAGCAGATCACCGCCAGCATATATTTGATAAACGGTGTCGGGTCATTTTCCTCCTCATGCCAGTGCTGATCAGCCTGCGCCAATGCTGCATAGTACTCATCCTTAGTCTCTGCAATTGCTTTTTCAATGCTGATGTACTGCCCCACAACATATCCATTCTGATACAGCATCAAAAGGGTCAGCAGCCGGCTCATTCTGCCGTTACCATCATTGAAAGGATGGATACAGAGAAAATCCAAGATAAAACAGGGGATCAAAAGCAGGGGATCAACGAGTTCTCTGTACAGCACATCCTGATAAGTGCAGCAAAGTGCCTCCACAGCACCCGGTGTCTCGTATGGTTCCAGCGGACGGAACAGCACATGGCGTTCCCCGCTGGGAAGGGTCATATCGATCTCATTGGGTGTAGTCTTAAAATGTCCTCGATAGGTCAAATTCGTATATTTCAGCAGATCACGGTGCAGTTGCAGGATGTACCCCGGCTCTACCGGAATATAGGCATAGTTCTCGTGGATGAGATTTAAAACATTCCGATATCCCAATATCTCCATTTCGTCCCGGTTACGTGGAGTCGTTTTATCTTCAACCAGCTGTTTCAGGCGTGCATTGGTCGTGATGATCCCTTCGATCCGATTGGAGGACTCTGTACTTTGGATCTTTGCGATCTCCACCAGCCGCTCCAATTCAGCGGGCCTTTGTTTCAGATATAGTTCCTGCCGCCCCTTGCATTCATGGATCTTCGCAACATAAGACAAGACCTCATTATCCCAGGAGTATTCTGCAATCTTTTTATAATCAAATGTACGCATGATTCACCCGTTCCTTCTCCCAGCCCGTTCTTTCTTCTCCCAATTATACGCTCATTTTGGGAGAAAGCACAAGAAACTGGGAGAAATCTTTTATCGTTCTCATCACTCGCAGCTCCGGCCGGAGCGCTGCTTATCCTCATACATCCGGTGGTCGGCCAGGATGCGGATGGCACGCACATCGTCGCTGTCGCAGGGGTAGACCGCACAGCCGCAGCTGGTGCCAACCTGCACCTCTGCATCCTTCAGGCGGTAAGGCTCCCGGATGGCTGCCTTGATCTTTTCCACCCGGCTCTTGCAGAACCCCTCCGTTACGGCTCCGTTGACGATGAGGGCGAACTCATCCCCGCCGATGCGGAACACCGCATCGCTCTCCCGCACACAGCCCCGCAGGCGGCTGGCCACCTCCTTGAGCAGCTGGTCGCCCACATCGTGGCCGTAACGGTCGTTCACAGGCTTGAAACGGTCAAGGTCGAGGTAGAACAGGACAAACGGTGTCCTGTTCAGCTCGTTTTCTTTCAACAATGCGTCAAAATAGCGTTCATTATACAGTCCGGTCAGGCCGTCGGTGTTGGCCAGGTCCTCCATCTGCTGGCGGGCCTCCTCTTCCTGCCGGAGGGCGCGCTCCTTTTCCTCCACGCGCAGGCGGGCATCGGTGCGGACACCGTACACCAGCACGATGCCTGCGCAGAAGAACAGCCCAGCCAGCAGCAGGATGGTGGCGTTCTGGATCTTCCGCATTCCACTGTCCACCACGTCACGGCCGACGATGCCCACAATGGACAGATCCTGAAAGCCCACAGGCTGGTAGACCAGATAATAGCTCTTGCCTTCAAGCCAGCAGGAAAGGCTGCCGCTGCGGCCCTCTGCCACGTCCTGCCGGGCCCAGGTCAGTGTGCCCGCATCCACCTGCGCATGCTTCTGCAGGTAGTCGAACAGGTTGTCCATCCAGTCCTCGATCTCGCTCTTGGGCTCCTCCGAGAGCATCACATCGCCATCGGGATGGATGATGTAGCAGTCGCTCTGGCCGCCATAAGCACTGCCGCCGATCAATTCCTCTATGGTCTTATTCCGATAGCTCACGGCAAGGCTGGTGTAGGTGGTGCCGTCGATTTCCACCGGCGCAATGGGCGCAGAATATACCACCCGGCGCTCCCCGCTCCGCATAATGTAGCTGGACACCGTAGGCTTGCCGGTGCGGTACATCTCCTCAAAGGCCGTCCAGAGGTGATCCACTTTTTCATGCTTGCCCCGGATGCTCCAATATTCGCAGTTTTCATTGAACAGATACACGCTGCTGTACCGCCAGATCTCCCGCTCGGCCTCATAGCTGCGCAGGCGTTCCTCCGCCAGGCCCTCCTCATTGGCAGCCTGCAGGCTCTTGCCCCACTCGTTCAGCATGTTCCAGTTGCTCCGGCTGAAGATGGAAAAAGACTTATCCACCTGCTCATAGGTCTCCAGCAGGTTGCGGGTGCCTTCGTCATAGAACTGCTGCCGGATGCACAGGATGTACCAGCACAGACCTGTCACCACGACCATCGCCAGCAGCAGCGCAGCTGCCGTCCATCTTTCTTTTTTCTTCCACATATTCAGCTTCTCCTCAGCAGAGTCCCAACTCTCTGCCCTTTTCCGGCCGCATTTCCACAGCCTGCGAAACCACGCAATTCCGTCGAATCAACACTACCAAATTCTGCTTTTTCTGTCAAGGCTTTCGTCAAAGATTATTCGCTGCAAATTTGGGGCATTCTTCTATCCTTTTGCTGCTGTGTATGTTATAATAAAATGTATGGATTTCTGAGGGGGTGCTCTTATGCAGCAGATCGTGATATTGGGCGGCGGTGCAGCGGGCCTTGCCGCCGCATTGGCCGCCGCCCAGTCTGCCCCGGCAGGGGCAGTGCGGGTGACGGTGCTGGACCGCAACCCCAGGTGCGGCAAAAAGCTGTTGGCCACCGGCAACGGCCGCTGCAATCTGGACAACACCGGCATTGCACCGGAGCAGTATTTCACCGCTGACTCCGCCGCCCTGCGGCCCCTGCTGGCCGCGGTGGATGCCGCCGCGCCGCTGGAATGGTTCGCGGCGCTGGGCCTGTACACCCGCACCGATGAGGCCGGGCGGGTGTACCCCTACTCCAACCAGGCCGCAGACGTGCTGGCCCTGCTGGAAGGCCACCTTGCCCGGCTGGGCGTGGAGGTGCGTACCGGCTGCACCGTGCAGACCCTGAGCCAGAGCCGGGGCGGCTATGTGGTGCTGTTCTCCAACGCAGACGGTGCAGACGAGAGCTTACGGGCCGATGCCGTGGTCTGTGCCATGGGCGGCAGTGCCGGGCCGCAGTTCGGCACCGACGGCTTCGGCCCCCGGTTCGCCGCCCAGTGCGGCGGCAGGGTGGAGCCGCTGTACCCCTGCCTGACCGCCCTGCAGTGCGCAAAGCCCCGCAAAGCGCTGGCTGGCATCCGTGCCAAGGCAGCAGCATCCCTGTTGGACGGTGCCCGTGTGCTTGCCTGCGAGAACGGCGAGGTACAGTTCACCGATTACGGCCTTTCCGGCATCTGCATCATGCAGCTGTCCGGCCTGCTGGCCCCGGGCCGCGGCCCCAAGGCTCCTGCTGTGGAGCTGGACCTCTTCCCGGCAGTGGACGAAACCGCACTTGCCAGCCTGTTTGCGGCCCACGCCGCCCAGACGGCAGGGGGCAGCGCCGCTGACTTCTGGCTGGGCCTGCTGAACCAGAAGCTGGGCCGTACTGTGTGGTCTGCCGCCGGGCTGCAGGACAGCGACGCGCCTGCCGTGCTCACCGCCGCACAGTGGCAGAAGCTGGCCCACACCGCCAAGCACTGGCGCTTTGAAGGGCTGACCCCCTGCAGCTGGAAGCAGGCCCAGACCACCGGCGGCGGGCTGGCCCTGCGGGAGGTGGATCAGCACTTCCAGTTCAAGGGCTGTCCGGGCCTTTACTTTGTGGGCGAAACGCTGGACTGCGCGGGCAGCTGCGGCGGTTTTAACCTGCACTGGGCGTTCGGCTCCGGCCTTGTGGCCGGGCGCAGCGCTGCAGGCCATGCTGCAGCAGGCCGTGCTCTGCCAAAAGCCCCCGCGCCCGCAAAGAGCAGGAAAAAGCCGCACAGGTAAAAATGAGCTTTAAATTTTCAACAAACGCTTGACATCTTGTGCAGATCGCATTATCATAAAGACAATAAAAGTTTGTTCAGAGGATCGAGCAGAACAAGCAAGGGGAGAGTCGAAAGGCCCTTTTGTTTGTCCTGCTCTTTTTCTTTTATTCGGCAAACGGAGCGATCAGGAGGTTTTTATGCTGGATGTAGCAATTATCGGCTGCGGTGTCATTGGTGCGGCAGCCGCCTATGAGCTGTCCCATTACCCGCTGCAGACCGCCATTTTCGAGGCTGAAAATGACGTGGCAGACTGCACCACCAAGGCCAACAGTGCCATTCTGCACGCTGGCTACGACCCCGAACCGGGCACCCGGATGGCGCGGCTCAACGTGGAGGGGTCCGCACTGGCCAAGGAGATCTGCGCCCGGCTGGATGTGCCGTACCTGCAGTGCGGCAGTCTGGTGCTGGCCCTCAGCCCGGAAGAGCTGCCCCACCTGCAGAAACTGTATGAGAACGGCATCGCCAACGGCGTGCCGGGCATCCGGCTGCTTTCCGCAGAGGAAACGCTTGCCATGGAACCGAATCTGGCCCCCACTGTCGTTGGCGCGCTGTATGCGCCCAGCGCCGCCATCGTCAGCCCGTGGGAGTTTGCGCTGGCAATGGCAGAAGTGGCTGTGCGCAACGGCGTGGAGCTGCACCGCAGCTGCCCTGTGACCCGCATCGAAAAGACCGCCGGCGGCTGGGCGCTGACCACCCCCTCCGGAATTGTGGAAACGCGCTATATCATCAATGCGGCAGGCATCTCGGCGCAGGCCGTGCACGATATGGCCGCACCCCACAAATTTACCATCCAGCCCACCCGGGGCGAATACTACCTGCTGGATAAATCCGAGGGCAGCCGTGTGCACCACGTCATCTTCCAGTGCCCCAACGAAAACGGCAAGGGCGTTCTGGTGGCCCCCACCGTCCACGGCAACCTGATCGTCGGCCCGAACGCCGACCCCGTGGAAGGGGACGATACCGCCTGCACCGCCGCCGGGCTGGCCTTCGTCAGCGCCGCAGCGCGCCGCAGCGTGCCGAACATCCGCTTCAGCGAGTCCATCCGCAATTTTGCGGGTGTCCGTGCCAATGTGGACACGGGCGACTTCGTTATCGGCGAAGCGGAAGGCGCACCCGGCTTTATCGATCTGGCGGGCATGAAATCGCCCGGCCTTTCCAGTGCACCGGCCGTTGCCAGAGAAGCCGTCAAAATTCTGGAAGCTCACGGCGATCTGCCCGCCCCCAAGGCGGATTACAGGGATGGCCGCACCCGGGTGCGCTTCAAGGAGCTTCCGCCCGAAGAAAAAGCCCGGCTCATTGCAAAGGAACCCGCCTATGGCCGCGTGATCTGCCGCTGCGAGACGATCACCGAGGGCGAAATTCTGGACGCTCTGCACGAAGAGATCCCCGCCACCACCATTGACGGTGTCAAGCGCCGCTGCGGTGCCGGTATGGGCCGCTGTCAGGGCGGCTTTTGCGGGCCGCGGGTGCTGGAACTGATCAGCAAAACATTAGGCATTGACCCGTTGGATGTATTGCAGGACAAAGCCGGCACCAATGTGCTGCTGTGTGAAACCAAAACCGGAAGGTGGTGCAACCATGGTTGAACTTGTTATCATCGGCGGCGGCCCGGCGGGCCTGGCGGCGGCGTACAGCGCGTGGCAGCATGGCCTGCGCGATATTTTGATTTTGGAACGCGATGCAGAGCTGGGCGGTATTTTGAACCAGTGCATCCACAACGGGTTTGGCCTGCATCGGTTTGGCCAGCAGCTTACCGGCCCGGAATATGCCGGGCGCTATATCGAGATGCTGCGCACAACCGGCGTGCGGGTGGAACTGGGCACCATGGTGCTGGAAGTGACCCCCGATAAGCAGGTACACTGCGTCAGCCGCAGCAAGGGCTACCAGATCATTCAGGCCAAAAGCATTATCCTGTGCATGGGCTGCCGCGAGCGCACCCGCGGGGCCATCGGCACCCCCGGCACCCGCCCGGCGGGAATTTATACCGCCGGTGCAGCCCAGCGCTATGTAAATATGGAAGGCTACCTGGTGGGCAGACGGGTATTGATTTTGGGCAGCGGCGATATCGGCCTGATCATGGCGCGCCGTATGACGCTGGAGGGAGCCAAAGTGCTCGCCTGCGTGGAAGTGATGCCTTATTCCGGCGGGTTGACCCGCAACATTGTGCAGTGCTTGCAGGATTTTGATATTCCGCTGTACTTATCCCACACCATTGTGGAAATCCAGGGCAAAAAGCGAGTGGAAAAAGCCATCGTTGCCAAGGTGGATGAAAACCGCCGCCCTATCCCTGGAACCGAGATGGAGTTTGATGTGGATACCATCCTGCTCAGTGTGGGGTTGATCCCCGAAAACGAGTTGACCAGCCAGGCAGGTATTGCCATGGACCCCCACACCAAGGGGGCCGTGGTATATGAAAATATGGAAACCGAGATCCCCGGTGTATTTGCCTGCGGCAACGTGGTGCATGTGCACGATCTGGTGGATTTTGTTTCCGGCGAAAGCGAAACCGCCGGTGCAGCCGCGGCAGCCTATGTGCAAAATGGCGAGATAGAAACCGAAACCGTTCTGCCGCTGGCAGCGGGGGAGGGCATTGGCTACACCGTGCCGCAGCATATCCGGCTGGACGGCGTGCAGAAAAGCGTGAGCGTATCGTTCCGTGTGCGGCGCAATTATGGGCCCAGCACCATAACGGTGCGCTGCGGACCAAACAAAATTGCCGCCTTTAAGCGGGAACGCCTGGCACCGGGGGAGATGGAGCACATTACGCTGCCCAAAGCTCTGCTGCAAAAAGCGGACGGCCCGCTGATCGTTGCTGTGGAGGAGGTGCCGCAATCATGACAGAAACAATAAAAGAGCTGATCTGCATCCGCTGCCCCAAGGGGTGCCATCTGCGGGTGGACACCGCAAATGACTATGCCGTGACCGGCAATGCCTGCCCCAACGGCGCTGCATACGGCAAAGAGGAACTGACCCACCCCACCCGCATCATTACCAGCACCGTGCGCATTACGGGTGGGCTGTACCCGCGCTGCCCGGTCAAAACCGCGCAGGCGGTGCCAAAGGAAACGATGTTTTCCGTGATGGCTGCGCTGAATACCGCGGCTCTGCAAGCCCCCGTGCATACCGGGGATGTGGTACTGCCTAACGTGTGCGGCACCGGCGTGGATGTTGTGGCAACGCGTAACATGGAAAAAGTGGAATAAAAACAGCGGGTAGTCAGCCCCGTTGCCCATCAACAGGGAGGTTGAAGATGAGCAGATATGTTCTTGCGCTGGATCAGGGTACCACCAGCAGCCGGGCAATCCTGTTTGATAATGAGCAGAATATTATTGCCGTGCGCCAGCGCGAATTTGAGCAGCTATACCCCCAGCAGGGCTGGGTGGAGCACGACCCCATGGAGATATGGTCCAGCCAGTATGGCGTGATGAACGAGGTGGTAGCCCAAAGCGGCGTGGATGCGCATGATATTGCCGCCATCGGCATTACCAACCAGCGCGAAACCACGATTTTGTGGGAAAAAGCGACCGGCCGCCCCATTTATAACGCTATTGTGTGGCAATGCCGCCGCACTGCACCGTTGGTGGATGAGCTGCTCAGCCAGCCGGGCATGGCAGAGTATATCAAAGAGAATACCGGCCTTGTGCCGGATGCCTACTTTTCCGCAACCAAAATCAAGTGGATTCTGGACCATGTGCCGGGCGCACGGGAGCGCGCACAGGCGGGAGAAATTCTGTTTGGCACGGTGGACAGCTGGCTGGTGTGGAAGCTGACCGGCGGCAAGGTGCACATTACGGACGCGACCAATGCCGCACGCACGATGATCTTCGACATTCACCGTCTGGACTGGGACGATACCCTGCTTGAAGCGCTCGAGATTCCCCGGGCGATGCTGCCGCGCGTGTGCTCCTCAAGCGAGGTGTACGGTTCTGTTGCCCTGCCGGGCGGCAATATTCCGATTGCAGGCATTGCAGGCGACCAGCAGGCGGCGCTGTTCGGTCAGACCTGCTTTGCGGCAGGCGATGCGAAAAACACCTACGGCACGGGCTGTTTTCTGCTGATGAACACCGGCACAACCGCCTGCGAGAGCAAAAACGGCCTGCTGACCACCATCGGCATTCAAATCAGCGGAGAGACGCAGTACGCGCTCGAGGGCAGCGTGTTTGTCGGCGGCGCCGTCATCCAGTGGCTCCGGGATGAGATGCGCTTTTTCTCCGAGAGCCGCGATGCGGAATACTACGCGAGCAAGGTGAAGGACACCGGCGGCGTGTACCTCGTGCCTGCATTCACCGGTCTGGGCGCGCCGCATTGGGATATGTACGCACGCGGCTGTCTCATCGGTCTGACGCGCGGCACGACCCGCGAGCACATCATCCGCGCCGCACAGGAGTCCATCGCCTATCAGGTGAACGACCTGCTGACCGCCATGAAACGCGATACCGGCACTGCCCTCTCCTCCCTTTCTGTGGACGGCGGTGCCAGCCGCGACAGCTTCCTGATACAGTTCCAGAGCGATATTTCAGACTGCACGATTCGCCGTCCGGTCATCCGCGAAACGACCGCGCTCGGCGCATGCTATCTTGCCGGACTCGCGACCGGTGTGTGGCACAGCCGCGAGGAGCTGAAGCAGCTCTGGCGGTGTGATACGCTGTATGCGCCCTCGATGGACGAGAATAAACGCCGCAAGCTGCTCTCCGGCTGGGATAAGGCGGTTGGACGGTCGCTTGATTGGGCTGAGCATTAAAAACAGCAAAAAGCAAACCCGAAGTGCAGGCGTAAAACCTGTACTTCGGGTTTTGTATTTAATCTGGTTTAGTTATTCGCTTGAATCCATGCGGGCAGCTGCTCGATATTCAGCAGCACATCATCGGCGCCGGCCTCGAGGAACACCTGCCGCGCACGGTCAAGTGCGGCCTGCTCTTTCTCAGCGGAGAGTGCCTCATAGGCTGCCTGCGTCATGCCCATCACACTGCTGCCCTCGAGCACGCCGAGCGAGCGGACACCGGCGTTCCTGCCCTCCCAGATGTCGGATACAGTGTCACCGACCTTGACGACCGCCTGCACGGACGGCACCCCCCACTCGCTCGCGAAAAGACAGGTTGTCAGAAAGCCGATAAGTCATCAATCGTCCTCCTTTGGGTCTGCGTGTTCCATTGGAACACACTCGACTTGGTGATGTGTAAACGATACGACATTAACTTCACTCCATCGACATATGAGCGATTTCATCGAACTGTGCTTGATACTTTGCAGCGCAGGCAGGGCAAATATGCTGTTCACCGATTTGCACACGAGTTGGCTTACCACAAAAGACACAAGCCGTTGAATGTTTTGCGACAATTACTTTCCCGTCAGCAGCGGAAATTTCAACCTCCATGCCGATGAGCCAATTAAAGGTTTTCCGAAACTCTTTGGGAATGACTACGCGACCGAGATCATCCATCTTACGAACCGGACCCATTTCAGCCATTTTACAGCACCTCCTTCTGTTATACAGATATAAAAAACTTACCTTTGAGGTGTGTGCCTCGTGGTAAGTTTAATATTACATTTTTCGTCGAAAAATGAAATGCGGTTGCCACTTTACAAAAACGGTATATCGTGGTATTATAATCTATACCACGGTAAGGGAGGTTTCGCCATGGCTGTTGACAAAAAGGGCACAAAGCAGATTGCGGCCAACAAAAAGGCATGGCATGACTACTTTGTCGAGGAAAAGTATGAAGCGGGCATCGAGCTTGCGGGTACCGAGGTAAAGTCTATCCGTTTGGGACAGATCAATCTCAAGGATTCCTACTGTTCGTTCAAGGACGGTGAGATTTTCGTGCGCGGCATGCATATTTCGCCGTATGAAAAGGGCAATATCTTCAATAAGGACCCGCTGCGCGTGCGTAAGCTGCTCATGCACAAGCGCGAGATCGTCAACCTGTTCAGCAAGACCAAGCAGGACGGCTATTCGGTCATTCCGCTGGCGGTTTATTTCAAAAGCTCGCGCGTGAAGGTTGAAATCGGTTTGTGCAAGGGCAAAAAGCTGCACGATAAGCGTGACAGTATCGCCGCACGCGATGCAAAACGCGAGATGGACCGTGCGATGAAAGAGCGTAATCGTTAATCAAAAAATGGAAAAGCCGAGAGCAGAATCATTCTCTATTCTCAATTTTCCATTCTCCATTTCAAAATGGGGCCGTAACGGGTTCGACGGGGGTGTTGAAGCCGGGATAGCGGGCCGCAGTGGGGATCTGCGATAAAAGCTCCAACTGTTTATAAATTAAACAACAACGATTATACTCTTCAGGCTGCCTAATTAAGGCTTAGCCCGTCGGCTCAGAGAGGACCACGGCTCAGAGACCCGGCGTCGATTAGTGGTGAACGTGTACGAGGTAAGAGTTGCCCTCGTCATGTAAAATGACTCTACCAAAACGGTAAGCCTGTTTGCCGGCGTGCCGCGGCGGGAATCTTAATCGACAAACTGCGCCCGGAGAAGTCACGGTGAATGTGCTTTCGGACAGGGGTTCAACTCCCCTCGGCTCCACCAATTTGATCCCAGGTCGAACCCCAGGAGCTGG
>ENA-OPBG01002435-OPBG01002435.1-human-gut-metagenome-genome-assembly--contig:-NODE-2435-length-10922-cov-2.242293_pt1 | contig 10922 bp, 7 predicted proteins | sample MGYA00241065_ERZ501446 | MGnify/ENA primary metagenome ERZ501446 (study PRJEB25962, sample SAMEA2042632) | human gut metagenome | biome: human gut; feature: human-associated habitat; material: faeces...
TCTGGTGACCTTTACCTCCTTCTTTAACCTGGTGGTGGGAAGAAAACTGGGACTGCGCGGTATGCGTCTCGCGTCCGAGTCGATCAACTCCACCAGCTTCGGGGATGTTCCGCACCTGCTGCGAATGATCATTACCTTTACCTTAACGGTGTCGCCTACGTGTACTACCTGAGCAGGTGAATCGATGTGCTTCATAGCCATCTCGGAAATGTGTACCAAGCCTTCAACGTTTGCACCAAGTTCGATGAATGCACCGAATGGAACAATCTTGGTAACCTTGCCGTCTACAACGGTACCTACAGGATAGGTTTCAACAAGCTTGGTCCAAGGATCCTCGGTGGTCTGCTTGAGACCCAAGGAGATGCGCTCGCGCTGAAGATCAACGTCGAGAACCTCAACCTCAACTTCTTCGCCAACCTTAACAACCTCAGAAGGATGATTTACATGGCTCCAAGAAAGCTCGGAGATGTGAATCAAACCGTCAATGCCGCCAAGGTCAACAAATGCACCGAAGTCTACGATAGAAGAAACGGTACCCTTCAGGCGCATGCCCTTAGAGAGCTTCTCGAGAATTTCAGCACGCTCGTTCTTGCGGCCTTCCTCAAGAAGAACACGACGAGAAAGAACAACGTTGTTACGGTTGCGATCCATCTCGATAACACGAGCTTCAATCTCGGTACCAAGATAAGCAGAAAGATCCTTAACGCGACGAAGGTCAACCAAGGATGCAGGCAAGAAGCCACGAAGACCAATGTCAAGGATCAAGCCGCCCTTAACAACTTCGATAACTTCACCAGTAACAACTTCGCCAGCCTTGAATTTATCCTCAACCTGAATCCAAGCACGCTCGTACTCTGCGCGCTTCTTGGAAAGGATGAGGCGGCCGTCTTTGTCCTCCTTCTGGAGAACCAGTGCCTCGATCTTGTCACCCAGGTTTACAACCTCAGAAGGATCTGCGTCCTTACGGATGGAAAGCTCGCGAGCAGGAATAACGCCCTCGCTCTTGAATCCGATGTCAACGAGAACTTCGTCGTGCTCAATCTTAACAACGGTGCCGTCGATAAGATCGCCCTCGTCAAAGTCGGTCAAGGTGCCATCGATCATTTGGTTCATTTCTTCATCAGAAATGTCCTGAAAATCAATGACGGAGGTGTTCTTGATTTCGGTCAAAACGGACCCCTTTCAAAATGTAATCAGGGACCCTTCGTACGTGTTTGCGGTTTCAAACATTAACCATGCATGCTACGCGTAGATCTATGCGCCAACAGCAAACATGTCTCGGGGGCCTATAGTTTCAATGCCTGCCCTCTTGACAGACCAGGCCAGTATATCATATGGGTGCTATCTAAAGAGACTTTCTTCCACTTTTTTGTCGTAATTTACACGGGTTTACATTTGAACAACACAGGTTACTTTTTTGATACGTAAAATCTGCTGTTTTTAAAATTCTTCTTCGTTGTTATATTGGAATTAATAGAAGCGGTTTATTTGCGATCTCTAGATCCACTACGCTTTGCAGTGCTTATAAATGTTGCTTCCTGTCTGCTGTTGTAGACAAACTTCCTCTTCCTTGATGAAATAAATCAAGAATTTGATTCTTTATTGCTGCCGCATAAACAAGAGTTAATTCAAGAATCGTCCATTTTTTTCTGGCGCACATCAAAAATATTTTGCTTGGAAAAGTAAGATCATTTGTAGATACATTTAAGAACGAATCAATAAATACGCTGGTAGAATTTAGTTTTTTCGTAATAATGCATTTTTTTACCCAGGGAATAGAGTTATCGGTTGCTAGTCGAAGCAAACTTTCAACAAACGTGTTGAAAATTCTTACCTGAGCCTTTCGAAATAAACTTTTACTTTTCCCCGTATATGTAAGTAACTTTTCACATTTACTTACTGGATCATGATAACGATGCACTGTAGAAAGGGGATTATTTAAATAAAAGTAGTATTCCATAGTTGTTATCGCGCAACTATTCGCCTTTCGAAATGCATCAAGATTAAAGAATAAATCCTCACTGTAAGTAACTCTCTCAGAGAGAAACACGATACCGTTAGCTTTTATTAAGTTAGTTCGATAAAGATACGTACATGGAGACCAAGGAAGCAATTTCACAAGAGGTTCTTCGATGACCCCTCCAATCAAGGCAGATATCAAAACCGACTCGATACCTTCTTTATCGAAGCTCTCAACACTTCGAACCCGTTGTTTGGCAAGTTGATTAACGAAAATATCGAAATTGTTTTTCGATAGCTCTCCCTCATTTATTTCTTTAAGACTACAGCCAACAATGTCGTAATCGCCCGCACATGCTAAGGAGAATAAATCCTCAAACATGTATTCAGAAATCATATCGTCTGCATCTACGAAAGCGAGATACCTACCGACTGCTTTTTTAATCCCTACATTGCGCGATAAACCCTGTCCAATATTATTTGAGTTACGAATAACACATACATTGTCATATCTAGACTGATACTCTTTGCAAACCTCTAAAGTCTCATCTGTGGAACAATCATCGATCAAAATTACTTCTAAATTTGACCTTTGACACAAAACGCTATCGAGACAGCGCACGAGTGTTTTTTCTGCATTATAAGCAGGGATTATTACCGAAATATCTACCGACATCGTTCCTCTTTTCGTTCATTTCGGCATAAGAAATCGATAGAATTTTCTAGTTTATTCTGAAAACTGCATGAGCTTATGCACTTCATACACCCCGTGCATAAATTCGAAATGATGTGCGGATACGCAAATCCTTTAGAATCAACCCGCATCTCTATTGCTCCCTGAAGGCATAAGGCCATACAAGCTGTACAACCACAACACTCCTTAGCACTGTTAAATAACTTGGGAATTTCGACGCCCGATGCTTCCTTGCAAGACTGACAAGTTGCACCAACAAAAACGGTATCGCTTGCTTTACTCGCAGTAACTTTTTTGATTTTGTTAGATAAGTTAAACATTTTCAGTTTTTCACATACCGCACGAACCGCAGCTATCTGACAAGGCGTACCCGTAAAAAGTACATTCCTGCCAGCATTTATGTCTTCATTAGCCTTTTCTAAAGAGTCACCAAGATCGCTTTGCGAGTATTTTGAGCCCATGCAACAAACAACTTCATCCATGGTTTTACAGCGAATATGTTGAACGTTAAGGTTTTCGTCAAACGCACAGCCATATACGACTCCACCTTGATTAATGACAGTTTGAGCCAGAGCATAAAATACTCCACCTGAAGAGCTTTGCTTTCTTATTGCTTCATTAGTATGTTTTGCGGCATAAGCTAGAGGGGCGTTCCACTGCCCAAACGTCTCGCTATATTCGTTACCCTCTTCAGAGTTGCCTATACCTTTGCATACTTCTTTTGTCTCATTGTTTCTAACCTTGCTATTAATACTAGCTTTTGCTTTTAGTGCCGATATAAACAGATGGGAAGCCGAGGACACTATTCGTCGTACTGGCTCGATAGATTTTTTGCATCCTAGAAATCCAAGGGATTTGCAAGCCTCCTCAAAACCAACCTTATCGCAAACTTTCCAAAAAACGTTTTGTCTGTCGCCTTCAGGCTGTTTAAACAACATAGGCTGTGCCGCATTAGCAACATCCAATGCTGATGTTTTATGCAATACAAGGTATTCTTTTGCTTGATCTAGTAAGGCTAAACCCTGCCTGTCGTTTACCAAAACACACGATACTCCCCATTCGTCTTTAAACTCAGGAAGCACCTTTTCAACGCCCCAGTAATCTCCAATGGTTATATTGCCTGGACGCTCAAGAGAATGATATTTGCATTGATAACAGCTTTCCCTGGTTAAATAGTGATACCAAAGATGGCTCCATAGGTTTGCTTCTAACGTGTCCTGCTCTATCGTTCCGTCTTTGTAAACAACTTTTGCTCCTTCGCGCGTTTTGAGCCCAAACCCACGATGGATATACTGCTTCAGTACCTTACCCGAACGCTTTTCTAGCAGAGAAATGTAGTCATGGAACGCCACAGGAGATGCAACGCCATAGCAAATCAAATCACAGGTATATAGTATTCCTTTGCTCATACCTGCCTCTTCTTTCGAGCAACGGCACATTTTTCTAAACCGTGCTGCAAAAATAAAAGAGACCGCTGGCGTTCTGTTTCGATTTGCCTTCTTATAGCGGAATAATCCATAGAGCACAAAGACGTTTGATCGGAGATTTCCCTGTTTTCGGTCTTTGTAATTTTTGCCAGCGATAGCAATCGAGAGTTTTTAGTATTTCCACCATCGACCAGCGAAAAATAAACATCTTTTTCCAAAGCAAGCGCCAAAGCATACCCATGAAAAGAGCTCGTCACCACGAGACTAGCATGCTGAATCAGGAAGAGAAATTCTTCCAACGAGACAAACGAGGCATCTTTCCCACAATGAATAAAAGGGAGACTACGATAACCGCTTATAAGTACTATGTTTAAACCTCTTTGTTTTGCTACGCGCTTTGCAAAGGAGATAGTTTTTGATCGCTCGGCGGCAATATAGACAAATACATATCCCTGGTCTAGCTCAGCAAATTGCAAAATACTGTCTCGAGCTGAACCCGACGCAGCTACCGTTTCCCAATCACTTTTTCGAAACAACAACGTAGGGTCTAAAACAACCGAGGAATCAAAACCTGACAGAGTTTTCACCAGAATGCTTCCTTCTATCTCACGAACCCCAATGCAATCAAAATCAGCAAGCGCTTCACCGCATTGTTTCGCCAAGTTACTTGGAAATGATTCGTAGCCAAAGCTCGCCGCATACGCCATTTTGCATGTATGTAAAGAATCGACCTTCGAAAGAAAATAGGTCATATCGCCACCAGTAATAACTGGATTCCACACCTGATCGCTTCCAACTACAACAACATCATATTTCTCTTCGATATCCTCCTGTGTTTCAATCGAAGGACCTATTAGCCCATGCTTTTCGATAAAAGAATCAAAAGCTCTTTTTCGACAAGAAAAAGCCTTTGCGGTTGTCAATCGAAATACAGAACCAACAGGATTTGTTATTACTTCTGATAAGTGTGGTAACCGTGGATTTTCATACTCCGTTACCAAAGGATTTTCGTAGTTGATAAGTTCAGCGTCGTATCCTAATTTGCGCACTGTGCTACATAAAGCGAAAGCTTGAAGTGCTGCACCATAATTATTCGCGTTTTGAAAAGTAAGAATTCCGACTTTCATGATTTCCCAATCTTTAGTGACTGCTTGTCTGCCTGCTTAGAAATAAGTGTTTTGGATTGGTGCTTCCATCCTTTTAAATCGCAGTCTCCCCTTTTCAAGGTTCTGTTTTGTTTTCTTTTCGGGGTGCTATTCACCCTCGTAAAAGCGCTTTTCGCTTTCCCGAAAACAGAAGCGAGCTTAGGCAAAGTACCTCCAAGATGAAGACGGCACAAGAACGCTATTACTTCCCGCGCAAAAGAACGCCCTTGCAACTGGTCAAGCTTCCTTTTGGCTTTATTCATACCTTGTGTTTCACCAAATTCAGCACATAGAACAAAACGTCTTGGTAAGAACTTCGTGTCTATGTATTGGTCATAAAGTTCTCGTTCTTTTTCTGCCATTGGAATGACGCGTATCACTTTGTGGAGAAGTTCTTCGAATTCATGGATCCTTTTAATTTGTGCTTCAAAGGAAGTAAAGCTATTAGAATGACTTCCTTCACGCACAACATAGGCAACAAGCGCCTCATTGATGAAGCCGCAGCGATTGCAATATGCAAGAGGAAGTAGCAGTTGATAATTTTGTCCTGCTGGGCTCTCTACTATTCGTCGTCCCCCTAAGGCACTAAACAAAGCTTCCGTTCGTGCAAGGTATGCAATATCCAGACAATAAACGCCCTTATCTCGAATAAGAGCATCGAAAATCCAGGGGTTCGAAGGGTCAGAAACTTTATCTATCGAAATAATCCTGTTAAGGCTTCCCTCGCGGACGCGATTGACCCAGCAGCAAACAAAACCAGTATTGGGATGGGTATTTAAATAGTCTACTTTCTTCTTCAGATTGTCGGGATACATAAGATCATCGCTATCAGGCCACATTATAAACTCGCCCGTCACCGCAGGTAATGCACGATTAATAGCTGCAGCTTGACCCCTATTATTTTGATGGATACAAACAAGCCGAATGCCTTGCGCTTCCAGCTTTTCTTTGTACGAGAGCGTCAAAGAATACGTTGCATCGGTTGATCCATCATCAACCAAAATAACTTCGATTGGTCTATAAGTTTGCGCAAGAATGCCTTCAAAATAACGATCAAGAAAAGACTCGCCGTTATAACAAGGGGTTACCACACTTACGAGTCCTGAAGTGAACTGGGTAGCGTTTGCATTCTTTGTTGTTGCATTCGCATTTTTTTCAGATTCCATGTTTGCGTTTGCATTTTGCATACTCACGAGCAATCACCCCTTTCTAACGGGGATTTCACCAAAGAGAAAACGCGCTTTTTCACTGCCTGAAATACAGTGCTTTTAAACGTGCATATAAAGAAAACAACATTGGTAATAACAAAGCAGGCAATCATAGCCAAACAGAAGTTTGCAATGCTGAGCGCTTCCAAGAAAATAGATGACACACTCGTAGCTACAACTACTGCCAAAATAGCAAAGAAGCCATACTTAGCAATGTCGGCAAAATACCGCCAAGGAGAACATCCAAATAAAAACCGATACGTTGAACAAGGTCTCGAAATTACAAAAACCAGGCGCGAAACTACCGTTCCAACAAACACTCCGACCAAACCAAATTGCAGTGCACACACTATCGAAACAACAAGATTGATTATCGCCTGAAGCAAGGACCACCATTTATCTTTGTTAAAATTGCCTTTCGCAATGCGTGCGTTGTTATACACCACACTTTGTCCTTGCAAATAGAAATTCACTAGAATCAGCGTAAAACTTGCGGCATCTATGAGATAAGTTTCACCAATCCATAGCTCAATAAACGAAGGCAGAAGCACAAAGAGACAGACAGCACATAACCCAAAAATCCAAAACCCAATAAAGTTTGCCTCATCAAATACTTCTTTAAACTTTTGCTTTGATTCAAGTGCAGCTAAATTGCCGAAACCAGCTACAACGCTGTTTACTATAACAAGCACAATTCCTTGAATTGTGGTTATGATCATGTTGTAATTACCAACCGTACCTACTAAGACAATACCTAGCGTAGGAATAATAGCGATGATTATGCTGTCGGTTGCGTGTACTGCAACACCAGAAAATTGATGAACAGCAAGGCCTTTCACTTCGTGCAGAATTTTTCGTTTTTCGCTTTTGGGCAGTAATTGCTTAGGCTTGTTTTTGAGTATTGGATAACGAACGTTCAAATACCTTGCCAACATAAAACGCGACACAGTAAGCACAACAAAATTTGCCAGCAAATAGACAAGAAAACTCTGCGTTAAAACCAATGCTGCTATTTGTGCTAATGCGCAAATAATTGTCGTTATAGTTCCAAAATTTGTCTGAATATAGGTTTTTTGTAACGCATTTAATAGGCCGAATTTATACGTGACGAAATAAGAAATCACCGTATTAGCAAGAAAAATAAGGAAATAAAGCCGAAGTTCTGAAAGCGTAATAGTTCCTGCATCCGAAACCAAATATTGCAAAAATGGAAGAAGAGCTAAGCCAAACAACAACACTACGAATGCAATTACGCGATAAGCGTTGTGATAAAAGTAGATTAGCTGTCGAACTTTTTCGTTTTGTCCTTTCGCCACGGGAGAATACAAGGCGAACGTCATCGCTGATCCAAAACCCAATTCAGCAAACGAAAGCACATTTAAAATATCTACAAAAAGATAGTTTACGCCTAGATAATATTCACCAAGCAGGTAAATAAATACCGTGCGCGAAGCAAATGTTACTAAGAGGTTGATTGTCTGGCCAGCCAAACCAAACGCAGCATTCTTTGTCGCAAGTACAGTTCGAGACATTGGCGTTTTTGCTTCTTGATCTAAAACATCATTTAAGCAAGAAGCAGTTTGTTTACTCTTGGTTTGGTTTAGGTTTTTATTGCTCATTTTTCTCACACCTTTGCGCTTGACCCAAATGAGCAATATCTCGGCACCAACGAAACTGCTTGATAATCCACATTCTAAAAATGTTTATATAGGCACAAAGCAATTCTGCTGTAACAAAATTATGTTTAGCACATACAAAGAAAGCTCGTAGATAAAACTGTAATTCGTGTATGGGATACACCGCGAAACACACAACAAAAGGAAGCTCATTCCTGAGCTGCTTTAATATTCTTTTCTTTTCGCTCCACGGAATAGAGGTATCGTAGATCAATTGCGTAGCAGCTTCAGGTAGGGAGTTTAGTATAGTTAAATAAGTCCTCTTAATAATGTCTTTATTTTTACCCTCTGCAAAAGAAAGTAATTTCTCGCATTTAACAAGAGGATTATTATATTGATGCATCGTTGAACACGGATTATCAATATAGAAATAGTATTCAGCATCTGTTGAAATACAGGTTTCTACCGCATCAAGAACTTCAAGATTAAAAAACAAGTCTTCGCTATAGCGCTCTGATACAAACTTTATTTTTTTACTTTTTATAATTACGGATTTATATAAATAGGTACATGCTGACCAAGGTAGACGTTTTTCAATCGACTCACCTGGCAAAAAACCTACAAACTTAGGAAGAAATTTTTTGCAAATTTCGTCAGAAGTACGAAACTCTTCAATATTGTTTAGCCTTTTAGTGACTTCAATGCAAGGTGCCATGAATTCGTAGATTCGCTTGAATCCACAACGCACAATATCGTACTCACCCCTATAAGCAAGAGACAACATATCGCTGTACATATACTGAGATATCGTATCGTCCGAATCAACAAAGGAAAGATACTTACCGGATGCTGCTTCGATTCCTTTATTACGTGATAGGCCTTGCCCGATATTCTGATCATTTTGAATAAGGACGATATTGCTATAGCGTGACTGGTACTCTTTGCAAACATCATATGTTTGATCGGTTGAGCAATCGTCGACAATGATTATTTCCATTTCAGGTGCCTGGCATAATACGGAATCAAGGCATCTGCCTATGGTTTTTTCCGCATTATATGCAGGTATTATCACTGAAATTTCTACTGTCACAATTAATCTTTCATCTGATGTTTTACTGAAGTGCCTCTGTTGAATTAGCTGTTTTGTTCATCGGCCTTACTTGCCGATTTTTTTATTGTTATTTCTCCTATTGCTGCTTATTCTTCCCAAATGCCGAAGGGCCTTGCTTGGCATATTGCGCGCACCAACTCTTGATTCGGTTTCTACTTGCGATTTGATAACGACGCATTATGTCTATCATCGGAACGCCATTTAAACGGTCTTTTATTGCAGCCAATTTCACTTCTGGTGAGTAGCGATGCGGTCGCTTTTCGGGATGCTTATAAAGATCAGATCCCAAAGCACGCCACAAATAAACCCATTCACGCACTGTTTCGGGATTAAGTTGCAACTGACGAGCAACTGCTTTGTAACTGAATCCGCGTTCAAACAAATCGAGAGCTTTCAAGCGCAAGTCATTATCTAGGTACATATCAACCATCCCTTTTTTCTGTTCTGGTATTGATTTGTTGAAGCATGGTGTTAGTAAAAATGCATGCGCGAATGAAAAATATGAGGCTACTTTGCTGAATGATGAAGCAACCGCATAAACAAATAAGGAGGCACTCTCTTATAGCGAGTAAAAGCCTCCTGACAAAATCTACTATGCAATTGTCCTTAGATTTATTTACGGAAAGAGATATAGCTAAGAATCGTACCCCCCCCCTAGATTAATTTCAACTTTTTTCAATAACGAATCAGAATATAAATTACGCAATGCGCAATTACTATTCATTGACACGACTCCTCTAAAGTTGAAACTACTCTAAGTAAGGGATTAGGCTCATATCTAAATGCTTTTTTTCGAAGATTTTAGTAAAACAGCAGTTCAGCATCAAGAGTATTAAATATTATTCAACCATTTTGATTAACAAATTCGTATTTTGTAAAAAAATAACCGTTATCAAACGAACCGTTTCAACCTGTATTCACCGTGCAATTTGAGAGAAATCGAGTATACAATACTCAGAAAATCGAGCAATAAATGCAACCACCGACGCTCTTTTCGAAATGCTTATAGGGGGTTCGTTGTGAATATCCTTTCTTATCTTGAATCCGAATTTTCAACATTCGAAGAAAAGCCTTTTAATCCATTAGATTCGGCACTTCTTTCACAATTTTGCATGGTTCGGTGTGAAGGTCTTGTCCCCTCCCTTAATGAAATAGAGCAAAAGCACACCGAACTTACTCAATCAGATAGGTTCACAAAAACGCTTCGAACCTTTCTGACAAAACTGCCCATAATGAATCGTTCCACACAGCCAGAAAACCCACTCGAAGAAATCAAGGCAGCTTATTTCGTCGACCTTCTGCGCGCAGAGCGATACGCCTCCATGTTTACCGGGCTTGTTCCTGGTCGAGTAAAAGATACGCTTATAGGACTTGCCGCTAGCCCTCGTTTTCGAACGCTAAACCTTTACGGATACGAAAGTGTTTTTAACGAACAAGAGCAAAACCAATTTGCTGCTATAACATTTGTGTACACCGATCAATCTACTGCCAGTACGCACGCCAGCGCACCTGATGACAACACGCGCGCCAATTCATCTGCTACTGGCACACACACCAATACGTACACGAATTCATCCATAGAAAACCGTTCCAAAACCACGCCAAACTTAGCCTGCGATACTGACAACAGCTTTGCCTACATCGGATTCCGTGGCACCGACACCTCCGTTACGGGATGGCGAGAAAACTTCAATATGGCATTTACTTCTCCCGTTCCAGCTCAGGAACAGGCGGTACGCTACCTTGAATCCATTGCCCCCTA
>ENA-OPBG01002437-OPBG01002437.1-human-gut-metagenome-genome-assembly--contig:-NODE-2437-length-10913-cov-1.965555_pt1 | contig 10913 bp, 7 predicted proteins | sample MGYA00241065_ERZ501446 | MGnify/ENA primary metagenome ERZ501446 (study PRJEB25962, sample SAMEA2042632) | human gut metagenome | biome: human gut; feature: human-associated habitat; material: faeces...
CACGCAGCCTGCCGTGCTGGGCGACGCCGTCCAGGGAGTATTCGATCCCGATTTCGGGTTTTCCCGCCTGGTGCGCGACAAGGTGGCAAGCGTCCTGATGGGCGGCACGTCCGCCGGGTCGAACCGCACCGAAGCGGCTTATTCCCAGCTGCTGGTGGCGGTGTGCGAGCATTACGCAAAGCCGATGCCTTACCTGTTCGGGGAAGCGGCGGCGTCCAGCCTGGTCGTGCCCTCGGGGCTTCTCTCCGAGGGCTCCATCTTGCGCCGCATCGTTGCGGAGATGGACGATATGGCGTGCGAGTCGGTAGAGGTGCTGGGCTGGTTGTACCAGTTCTATGTGGCAGAGCGCAAAGACGAATTCTTCAAGAGCAAGCGGAAGGCCGCACCTGAGGATATTGCGCCGGCAACTCAGCTGTTCACGCCCAACTGGATCGTGCGCTATCTGGTGGAGAACTCGCTCGGCCGCTTGTGGATGCTGAACAATCCGTCATCGCCGCTTGCGCAGAGGATGGACTACTACCTTGCCCCGGAGGGCGACACGGAAGATTTCAACCGCATCTATTCCCCGGAAGAGCTGACGCTGTGCGACCCGGCATGCGGGTCGGGACACATTTTGGTGTACGCGTTCGACTTGCTGTTCCAGATCTACGAAGGTGAGGGCTATTTCCCAGAGGACATCCCCTCCCTTATCCTGCAAAATAACCTCTACGGGTTCGAGATTGACAACCGTGCTGCGGAGATTGCTAAGTTCGCGCTCGAGATGAAGGCTCGTGAGAAAGACCCTGATTTCTTCGAGCGCGGCATCGACGCCCAGATCGTCGTCTTGGAGCCCGTCCGCTTCGACGAGGAGGAGTTGCAGCAGGCTGGTGTGCTTGCAGGCGCAACGAAGCTTCTGCAGGTGTTCGAGCATTTGGGCGAGGCGGGCAGCCTGTATGCCCCCGAGCCGGGCGATTCGGTGCTCATCGAGAACGCCATCAGCAACCTGGAGCGGGAATCCGGCATGTTCGCGGAAGCCACCCTCGCCAAGCTCCGCTATATGCAACGCATCATAATATTGCTGTCGCAGAAATTCGACTGCGTGGTGGCAAACCCGCCGTATATGGGCAGTGGGAAGTTCAATGCTTGGATGAGCAAATGGGTTGCGGAGCATTATCCCGAAGGGAAGCCGGATCTGTTCGCCTCGTTTATCCAAAGGGGCTTTTCCTTGACGAAGAGCAGCGGCTATAACGCTATGGTCACCATGCAGTCGTGGATGTTCCTGGGAAGCTTTGAGAAGCTGCGTGTAAATATTCTGGACAGCAAGGCAATTGTCAGCATGGCTCATCTTGGAGCTCGTGCATTCGATCAGATTGGCGGCGAGGTTGTCCAGACCACTGCCGCGGTGCTTGCAAACGGCAATACTGATGTTCAGGGCTCGTACGTTCGGTTGGTTAATCAAAACGGCGAGCTGACAAAAAGCCAAGCGCTTAAAGAGGCTATCTGTAATCCCGACTGCGGATGGTTTTACCGTGCCGATCAGCAGAATTTCAAGAAAATCCCCGGCAGTCCGATTGCGTATTGGGCAAGTAATAGTGAATTGGAGGCATTCGCTTCTGGGCGTCCTTTAAATACGTTAGCTGAACCAAAGCAAGGATTATCTAGCGGAAACAATAGCCATTTCCTGCGACTGTGGTGGGAGCCGATATTAGGCAGAGTGAAGCTAGACTCCAAGGATTCTCAAGACGCTGCAAACTCAGGAGCGAAATGGTTTCCTTGCAATAAAGGCGGGAGTTTTAGGCGTTGGTATGGAAATAATGAGTATTTGCTTAACTGGGAAGATAATGGAGCTGAAATCAGACGATTTAAGGGATCTGCTATTCGCAATCCGTCATATTACTTTAAAGAGGGGATAACCTGGAGCAGCGTTAGCAGCGACTTGATATCTATGCGTTATTCGAAGCCTTCAAATATGTTTGTGGGTGGAGGGTCGACATGTTTCGCAGAACCCCAGGAGCTACTTTACTTGTGTGCATTAGCGAATTGTTCAGTCGTGATTTGCTTACTTGAGATTATTAATCCTACTTTGAATTTCAGTGAAGGCCCTGTTGGTGCGATACCTGTAATTTTAGATGATAATCAAATTGACAGGGTTAATTCCATCACGAAAAAGTGCATTGATATTTCTAGTTGCGATTGGGATTCCTATGAAACCTCCTGGGATTTCATAGAGCAACCTCTGGTTCGTCATCATAAGTCCGGTGAGCCTCTTGCGTTCGCCTACGAATCCTGGAAGGCCGAATGCGACGAGCGCTTCTACCAACTCAAGGCCAACGAGGAAGGGCTCAACCGCATCTTCGCCCAGATCTACCACATGGAAGACGAGGTGCCCATCGAGGTGCCGCTCGACAAAGTGAGCGTGCACATCGTCTTTGACAGCGAGGCGGAGGTTCCGGCAGAGTTCAAGAACAGCAACTATGTGCGTACCAAGGCAGACGAGGTGAAGAGCCTCATCAGCTATGGTGTTGGTTGCATTATGGGGCGCTATTCCACTTACGCGCCGGGGCTTATTTTGGCAGATGCCGGGCAAACGCTCGCAGACTTCAAGCAGAAAGTTCCCCAGGCTGCGTTCCTCCCCGACGAAGACGCCATTATCCCCGTGCTCGACGACGAGTGGTTTGTTGACGACATCGTCTTTCAGTTCAAGAAATGGCTGGCGGACACGTTCGGGGCGGACGAATTGGAAGAGAGCGTCGACTTCGTAGAGGAAGCCCTTGGCAAGGACATCCGCGCGTACTTCGTGAAGGACTTCTACAAGGACCACTGCGCAACCTATTCGGTTGCAAGCAGCGGAAAGCGCCCAATCTATTGGATGTTCTCAAGCCCCAAGGGTAGCTTCAAGGCACTGGTGTACATGCACCGCTACACGCCTTCGACCGTCGGGCAGATGCTCACGAAGTACCTGCGCGAATACATAGAGAAGCTGACCGCGTCCATCGGCGTTCTCGAAATGAGCGACCGTGCTGCCGATGCGCGCAAGGCGGACAAGTACCGCTCTACCGTCAAAGAGCTGACCGACTGGGAACGCGATGTGGTGTATCCGCTCGCCAACGAGCGCGTGGAGATAGACCTCGACGACGGCGTGAAGGTCAACTACAACAAGTTCCCGCACGCCCTCGCAAAGGTGCCGGGTCTGAGTGAATGGAAGTAGGGCAATGAACGGACTGGATAAAAAGCTCAATGACATCTTCGCTGGGTACGTCGTTCGCAAGGATCTGGTCAAGCTCGTGAAGGGCAACGCGGCGGTTCCCAACTATGTGCTTGAGTTCCTTCTGGGGCAGAACTGTGCCACTGATGACGAAGAGCAGATCTCTGTCGGGGTCGAGCGGGTACGCAATATCTTGGCGAAGCATTATGTGCAACGAGCAGAGGCGGGTGCCATTCGTTCCGACATCAAGCAGTCAGAATACAAGCGCATCATCGACAAGGTGTCGGTCTCGCTTAACGAGAAGCGTGATGCCTATGAAGCGTCGTTCGAGAATCTGGGTATCTCTAAGGTTCTTATCCGCTCCGATGTCGTGAAAAAGAATCGACGTTTGTTGGTATCGGGAGTTTGGTGCATTGCGGACCTGAGCTATGAGACCAATGAGGCAAGAGATGAATCACCCTATATTCTAATGAACCTTAAACCTATTCAAATGTCGTGGTTTGATTTCGATGGGTTCGTGGAGAAGCGGTCTCACTTCACCCTCGACGAGTGGATGGACGTGCTTATTCGCTCTATCGGCCTCGACCCCGAACAGCTTGGCAGACGGGCGAAGCTGTTCCAGCTGACACGTCTGGTTCCTTACTGCGAGCGTAACTACAATCTGATAGAGCTCGGTCCCAAGGGAACCGGCAAGAGCCATGTCTACAGCGAGTTCAGCCCCCATGGCATCCTGATTTCCGGTGGGGAGGTCACCCCGGCAAAGCTGTTCGTGAACAACTCTACGGGCAAGATCGGCCTTGTGGGCTATTGGGACTGCGTGGCGTTCGACGAGTTCGCGGGCAAGAACAAGAAGCCCAAGGCGGATATAGTCGACATCATGAAGAACTACATGGCAAACAAGAGCTTTAGCCGCGGCATCGAGCAGGTAAGCGCCGAGGCATCCATGGTGTTCGTGGGCAATACCAGCCACGACGTGAGCTACATGATCAACCAGACCGACCTTTTGGAAGACCTGCCTGCGGTCTATCATGATCCTGCTTTCATCGACCGTCTCCACGCGTATATCCCAGGTTGGGAGATGGACATCATTCGCGGGGATATGTTCTCGTCGAGCTTCGGCTTCATCGTGGACTATTTGGCAGAAGCCTTGCGCGCTATGCGGTCGCTTGACTACTCGGGAGAGGTTGATCGTCACTTTGAGATTTCCAGCACGATATCGACGCGCGACCGCGATGGAGTGACCAAGACCTGCGCTGGGCTCATGAAGATCCTGTTCCCGGGGCGCGACGAGACGGAGGAGGAGGCCGCCGAGATCCTCGAGTTCGCCCTTGAGATGCGCAAGCGCGTGAAGGACACGCTCATTCGCATAGACGAGACGTTCGAGCGCGTGGAGTTTTCGTACCGTCCCAAAGACGGTGGCGCTTGGAAGGAAGTGCTGACGCTCGAGGAGCTTGACTACCCCGAGGCATACCATGCGCTGGACAAGGTTCCTTACGAGGGGCATCGTGATGACGGAGCCGGATTACGCGGCTACGGGGAGCCGAGCAATGTGGAAGGGTCCGATTCAACCGCTTCAACGGCTGCTGGGGATTTCGGCAACGCCGACGATGCGGGAAGCGGCGAGGATCCTGCATCCGGCACACCTGTTTCCACCAAGAGGCCAGAGCCCAAGGCGGGCCATCTTGCCTTGCGCGAGAACCAGCGAGGTGTGTCGTACGAGAAGCTGTTCGGGCCCTACCTGGAGGGTGCGCACAACATCACGATCATCGACCCTTACATCCGAGCGTTTCACCAGTGCCGGAACGTCATGGAGCTGCTTGAGGTTGCCATACGACATTTCCGTTTCGATGCGCCTTCCCTTGACGTGCATCTTGTTACCGCCCCGGACGAATACAGCGATTCCAAGCAGGAGGAGTACCTGCAGCGGATAGCCGAATCGGTTGCTCCGCTTGGCGTGCGGTTCACTTGGACTATCGACGACAGCGGAACTTTGCACGCGCGCCATCTGAAAGTTGACAACAGGTGGGACATACTGCTCGACCGCGGTTTGGACATCTGGCAGCGCTTCGATAGCAACGACGCCTTCAGCGTAGAGGCCCGCATGCCCGAAATGCGCCGCGTGAAGGCTTTCGAGGTTACCTATATGAAGATGCTTTAAGCAGTTGAACGATAGCCTCTTTGTGAAAAGATACTCTGAAAGCGATACTGGAGCTTTCAACTTTGCTGCGCTGAGTGTATGGATGCATGATGGCACTATCCGCTCTGACGAATGAAGCACGAAAGGGTTCTCATGGGTCGATACGACTATACCTATTCGATTCCCGATGACTTCGATCACCGGGTGAAGCAACTTCTGCAGCAGCTATATCGAAATTCGAGCCTATCAGAGGCATTTAAGGGTTGTACTTATGAATATGAAGATCTGGGCAACGCCTATTACGCTGGAATCAGGGGCGACAATTGGGATATGAAAGCCCTTGACTTCACTATCGAAGGTCCTGAAGGGTGTATCGAAATCCTCAAGAAGCATAAAGACGAACTGAAAGGCGCTATCTCTAGGGGGTTGAAGTCCAGGGTGTCCGGATTTCAATTACGCGAGATTATCCTATTGGCTTCGGATGATGCTGGCAATCTTCCTTCGACAAATGCAGCACGTTTAAATGCCGATATAGAAGCGGCTCGCTCTGTACTCGCAGATCTTGTTGCAATTGGGGAACGCTTGTGTTTAAACCCGACATATTCGTATGCAAACTCTGAAGACAGCATGAATGATTTCCTGCGCGACACGTTGACTCTTATGGGCTATGCCGAGGTTAAGGATCAGACCCGACACGGCTTATCCAGTAAGGGCGAAAACGCTGGTGAGGTGGATATTCTCATCACCAAATCCCGGAAAGAAGTCGCACTCATAGAGGGGTTTAAGCTCAATTGCGTAAATTCGTCGTCTATCGATAACCATATTGACAAGGCAATCTGTAATTACAACGCATTGGGAACGGCTACTTTCATCATCGCCTATGTCAGCGTTTCCGATTTCGAAGCTTTTTGGGATAAGTATATGGCGTACTTAAGGAATTACAAATTTAACCTCGAGGTAAAGAAGGTGCTTTCGGCGGAGACCAATCCAAATGCAGCCATTCGCATCGCCTCCACTATTCTGTCTCGCGACGGATTTGATTTTCCAGTTTACTTTCTGGCATTTAAGTTGAACGGGTAATACAAGTTAGAGTACTAAACCATCTTTTTGAATCGAATGCTATGTTGAAGCGGAATCGTTGCTAGGCCAAGTTGCGGGTACGGCTTCTAGGATAATAAAAGATAAAGCTACTTCCTTTCCATCGTGCTAATAAGATCATCTTCCTGCTCAAGGGGGCTTCCGATCGATTCGCTTGCTATGCCGACGAATGACTCAGCTAGCAGGTCGACCTTTGCTGCTAATTGCTCGTCCATCTCGGAGTAGTCTCGAATTCTAGAGAGCTCCTGATATACGGCCCGCATCTCGTCGCGGAGCATCTTGTAGGTACGGATATCCGGGACAATCGTGAATTCCTTGTTTTCAAGCTTGGTCATGATGTATTCCTGTTGGGTTACCCCTGCGGCTTTTGAAAGCAGTTCGATCCTCTCGTTTTCCTCGGGGCTTACGCGGAATGCTTTCGATATTGTGCGCTTGCGTCGGTAGTTGGGGCAGGGCATCAGAAACCACCTCTTTCGCTGTCGAGCTTGTTTGCCATGTTGTCTTGGATGTTGGGGAACAGATGTGCGTATCTGAAGGTGATATCCGATGATTCGTGTCCCATTCGATCCGCGATAGCGACGGCGGAAAATCCCATGTCGATGAGCAGGCTTACATGGCTGTGCCTTAGGTCGTGGATGCGGATGCGCTTAACGCCGGCATTCTCACTTCCTCGTTTCATAATGCGTGAAAGCTGGCTCTTTGACACGGGGAACATCCTGTCGTCAGACCCGATCTTGGGATGTTTGGAGACGTAGTCCCTGATTGTTTCTGCGAGGAAGTTGGGAAGCTTCACGGTTCGTATCGACTTGGGCGTCTTGGGATCCGTGATAACGTCGCGTCCTCCCAGACGCTGGTAGGATTTGTCTATACGCATGGTGTTGCGACTCCAGTCAAACGAGTCTGGTGTGAGAGCCAGCAGCTCTCCTTCCCGAATCCCAGTCCAGTAGAGAATCTCGAAAAGAACGAAGAACATCGGGCTTTCCATCATTACATCGGCGAACTTGAGGTATTCCTCTTTCGTCCAGAAGTTCATTTCCTTGGTGTCCTTCGAGCCCATCTTCATGGTGCGTACGGCGGGGTTCGGATTAAGTCCGTAGAAGCGCGCCGCGTGGTTTAGTATTGCGGTTAGCTGATTGTTGACGGTTCTTAGGTAGGTGGGGCTGTACCCTTTGCCATCGTTAGCATCGGGGCTCATGAGCTCGTTCTGCCACCGCACGATATCGAGGCTCGATATCTCGGCCATCCGTTTCTTCTCGAAGAAGGGCAGAATCTTCGATTTGATAGTGTATTCCTTCTGCCGCCAGGTGTGCTCTCTTAGCCTTGGTCTGACGTCGGCGGCATAGACCTGGAAGAACTCGCCGAATGTCATTGCCATAGTGCAGCCCGCCGAGGCAATGAAGTCTTCCTCCCATGCCTGTGCTTCTTCAGGGGTGGAAAAGCCCCTCTTGCACTTATGCACCTCGTTGCCGAACTTGTCCTTGCATCTGAACTGAGTGAACCAGGTGCCGTTGTCGGATTGCTTAACGACCATCGTCTCTCACCCCGCGCTCGTCTCCGAAGTACTTCTCTTCGATTATCTGGCTGCTGACCCTACCTGGTATGGTCGCGCACCCGCGCTGCTCCATTTCGCAGTTGAGCTCCCTGATGATCTCGTACGCCTTGCTCCTGCATACTCCGAGTTTCATCGAGACCTCAGAAGCGCTTAGCAAGCGCCTTTCTTTTTCATCCATGTATCCTCCTAATAGTTCGAAACTGAACGGTATATCATCGGCTATAGTAATAGTTCGGAAGTGAACGGTCAATACATACCGTTCAATTTCGTGCTATATTGTCTATGCGATGCTATATGAGACTACCTAGACGCTGACAGGAGAGTTGTATGAGGTCCGGAGAGCTCATCAGGAAATACCGCAAGGCGAAGGGATTGACACAGGCCGAGCTCGCAGATGCTTGTGGGTTGACGGATTCCGCCATCAGGAACTATGAGCTCTGCAACAGGACGCCTGGCGTCGAGCAGATAGAGTCCATCGCTTCTGCTTTGGGAATCTCCCCCGAATCTCTCCGCGAGGTGTCTCTCGAGTCAAGCCGGCAGGCTCTAGAGCTCTTGTTCAGACTAGAAGGGGAGTTTCGGCTCGTTCCCGATGAGATTGACGGTGAATTGGTTCTGAAGATCGACAAGAAGGCAGAAAAATCCCAGAAACTCGCCCAGGCGGTTAAAACTTGGAAGCACATGATTGATTCGGAAAAAGCTGGCGAGATCAGCTCTGAGGAGCTGTCTGAATGGAAGCTCTCATTGCACTGAAATCAAGCCACTTCAGGAATAATTGCGAATCAAAAATCAGCGGTTTTTCTTAACCTGGATGCAGGAAATCAGATCCCGTAACACCGCTAAAGACGATTTGTCATTCCCTTATGCTGAACTGGCCTTTTGCAAATAATAAGTATGAAAATGACGTTTGATTCATGTTTGATTCGAATCAACCTGTTTTGCGCCGTAACTGCCAAAAGGAGTCGTGACGGGTGGCTTTGCGTAATTGCGCAATGTTGCATGTCGTTGCAGGTTCGTGCATGTTCCGAATAATCGCTCAAGTTGCGTCACCTTTTGGGAATGATTCCGAATCAAAGACGCAGGTTAATGGGCAAAAAAATACCCCGAAACTTCTTGAATTTCGGGGTATTGGTCGGTTTGTCATTCCGCTTTGTTTTCAGTGGCTTGCAACGTTGTGCAACTCACTGACATCTTGTGCATCGCGCTGAATCGTTGCAGGTGATTTTGCAATGCTGACCTGGGGCTATTCCCACTCAATCGTGGCAGGTGGCTTACTCGTAATGTCGTAGCATACGCGGTTTGCGCCAGGAACCTCAGCAACAATGCGGCTGGAAATCTTAGCCAGAACATCGTAGGGGAGCTTTGCCCAGTCAGCAGTCATAGCGTCGCTCGACTCTACCGCACGCAAAATAATGGGACGCTGATAGGTGCGTTCATCTCCCATAACGCCAACGCTCTTAATGTCAGGCAATACCGCAAAGTACTGCCAACAAGAATGCTCGGAATTGCGCTCGCCCGTTTCTTCGTACAGGCGCTGGTTGTAAGCGTCCAGCTCTTCGCGAACGATAGCATCAGCATTCTTCAGGATCTCCAGCTTCTCAGGCGAAACCGCACCAATAATGCGAATTGCCAAACCAGGGCCTGGGAAAGGCTGACGATGCACAATGTGATCAGGCAATCCCAGTGCCGTACCCAGTGCACGAACCTCATCCTTAAACCCCAGGTGTTTCAATGGAACATAAGTCAAATCAAAATGAACTCCCTCAGGGAAGGGGATCAGATTGTGATGGCTCTTAATGGTGGAAGCTTTACCGCCCGTCTTGCGTGCACCGCTTTCAATAATGTCAGGATAAATGGTGCCCTGAGCCAAGAACTTCACGCCGTCCAAATCCTGCGCAACGCTGAAGAACTCTTCCCAGAACTGTGTACCAATAATCTTGCGTTTCTGTTCAGGATCAGTCACGCCGTCCAGCAACTTCGCATAGCGCTCTTCAGCATGAACATGAATGAAATCCACGTCGAACTGCTTGGTGAATACTTCCTCAACCTCTTCAGGCTCGTTTTTGCGAAGCAGGCCATGATTTACAAACACACAAACTAGCTGCTTGCCAATGGCTTTCGAGCACAATGCTGCAACAACAGATGAATCAACTCCACCAGAAAGTGCAAGTAATACCTTACCATCGCCAACCTTTTCACGTATTTCCTTAATAGTATTCTCTACAAATGCATCCATTTTCCAGGTTCCAGCACATCCGCATACTCCACGCACAAAGTTGTGAAGCATCTTAGTACCTTCCTGTGTGTGAAGAACTTCTGGATGGAACTGGATTGCATAGAGGTTCTTTTCTGAACACTCTGCTGCTGCCACTGGACAGTCTGCTGTATGTGCAATTATCTTAAATCCTGGAGCAACCTGTGAAATGTAGTCAAAATGGCTCATCCACACGATAGTCTTTTCTGAAACATCTCCAAATAAAGCACTGCTCTTATCAACAAATGTCTCTGTCTTTCCATACTCTCTTACTGGAGCTTTCTCAACCTTGCCGCCAAGAACGTGCTGCATAAGCTGAGCACCATAACATAATCCAAGCACTGGAACACCAAGTTCAAAAAGCTCTTTAGTACAAGTAGGTGAACCTTCTTCATAGCAGCTATTCGGACCACCTGTAAGGATAATTCCTTTAGGGTTCATCGCCTTAATCTGCTCAAGAGGTGTTTTGTAAGAATATATCTCACAATATACGTTACATTCACGGACACGACGTGCAACTAACTGATTGTACTGTCCGCCAAAGTCAATAACTATAACCTTTTCCTGATTCATATTGTCCCTTTCCTAATCATAAGTTTGCGTTGAAGATATATTTTATATGCATTTCTATACTTTAATCAGCCAATCATAAAAAATATACAGACACAATATGCATATATAAATAATATTA
>ENA-OPBG01002438-OPBG01002438.1-human-gut-metagenome-genome-assembly--contig:-NODE-2438-length-10912-cov-2.895551_pt1 | contig 10912 bp, 9 predicted proteins | sample MGYA00241065_ERZ501446 | MGnify/ENA primary metagenome ERZ501446 (study PRJEB25962, sample SAMEA2042632) | human gut metagenome | biome: human gut; feature: human-associated habitat; material: faeces...
TTGACGAGTTCCATCTTCTTTTGAAGGAGGAACAGACGGCTTCGTACAGTGTCGAAATCTGGAAACGCTATCGCAAATGGGGCGGCATCCCCACCGGGATCACGCAAAATGTCAAAGACCTGTTATCCAGCCGCGAGGTTGAGAACATTTTTGAGAACAGCGATTTCATCTATATGCTCAATCAGGCCGCTGGCGACCGGCAGATTCTCGCAAAGCAGCTCAACATTTCGCCGCATCAGCTTTCTTATGTGACCCACTCCGGCGAGGGCGAGGGGCTGCTGTTCTACGGCAACACGATCCTGCCCTTCATTGACCACTTCCCGAAGGACACCGAGCTGTACCGCGTCATGACCACCAAACCGCAAGAGGTGGCGTCGGCATGAAAAGAGAACCGCGTTTGCAGTTTTCCGACGCCGATCTTGCCGAGCCGAAGCTGGAAAAGCCCATCAAGCGGGTAAAAAAAGCTGCGGCCAAGGCGGATAAGGCGCAGGCGAAAATCCCCAAGAAAACCGTGGTCAAAAAGGAACGCGGCTTTGATCCTGCCACCGGCAAGGTCAAAACGCAGCTCCGTTTTGAGGAAGTGGATAAGAAAAAGCCTCCCTCCAAGCTGACCCATGCCGTGCAGGATGCCCCCGCCAACTTTGTTCTCTCTCAGGTTCACCGGGAGGTGCGGCAGAGCGAGGATGACAATGTAGGCGTAGAGGCCGCGCACAAGGTAGAGCAAGCCGTGGAGAGCGGCGGGCGGCTGGTGCAGTCTGCCCACCGCCCCCATCAGCTCAAGCCTTATCGTGCTGCCATCCGTGCAGAGAAAAAGCTGGAACGAGCCAATCTTGACGCGCTCCAGAAGAAAGCAGAGATCGACAGCCCCACCAGCAATCCCGTTTCCAAATGGCAGCAGAAGCAGGCAATTAAGAAGCAGTATGCCGCTGCCAAGCACAATCAGGCGGCGCAGACTACGGCAAAGGCGGCAGAGAATACCGCCAAGGCCGCGAAAAAAGCCGCTGAAAAGGCTGAGAAAGCGGGCAAATATGTGTGGGAACACCGGCGCGGCTTTGCCATTGCCGCCGCAATTCTGCTGATGCTGGCATTTCTGCTCAACGGCCTGTCCTCCTGCTCGGTGATAATGGACGGCGTCGGCTCCGGGATCGCGGCCAGTACCTATCCATCGCAGGACGCCGATATGCTGGGTGCGGAAGCGCAGTATTGCGAAATGGAGGCAGAGCTTCAGCGCTACCTCGACACCTACGAAAGCACCCATGACTACGATGAGTACCACTTTGATCTGGACACCATCGAGCATGACCCCTATGTACTCATTTCCATGATTACGGCGCTGCATCAAGGGGAATGGACGCTGGATGAGGTGCAGGGTACGCTCCAAATGCTCTTTGACCGCCAGTACATTTTGACCGAGGATGTGGTGGTGGAAACCCGCTACCGCACAGAAACCGACACATGGACGGACGCGGACGGCAACACCCATACGGACACCTATCAGGTGCCGTATGACTACTACATCTGCACGGTCACGCTGGAAAACTTCAATCTCTCCCATGTTCCCGTTTACATTATGAGCGAAGAACAGCTCGGAATGTACGCCACCTATATGGCCACCCTCGGCAACCGCTCCGACCTGTTTCCCGGTTCGGGCTACATCGGCAAGTATGTGGAGGGCAGCTATACCGACTACGACATTCCCCCGGAGGCACTGGACGATGAGGTATTTGCCGCCATCATCAAGGAAGCGGAAAAGTATCTCGGCTACCCCTATGTTTGGGGCGGCAGCAGCCCCTCCACCTCGTTTGACTGTTCGGGCTTCGTCAGTTGGGTCATCAATCATTCCGGTTGGGATGTGGGCAGACTGGGCGCGCAGGGGCTTTGCAATATCTGTACGCCCGTATCCTCTGCCAACGTCAAACCGGGCGATCTGGTGTTTTTCACCGGAACCTACGATACCCCCGGTGTCAGCCATGTGGGTATCTACGTCGGCAACAATATGATGATCCACTGCGGAGATCCGATCTCTTATGCAAACTTAAATTCAAACTATTGGCAGTCCCATTTCTACCGCTATGGGCGCTTGCCGTAAAGGAGAGTGAACGATATGAACCCGAAAATTATGAAGCTCCGTGGGGAGCTGGAGAAGAACAAAGGCAAAATCTCCGATCTGCAAGGCCGCAACCGCGAGCTGGAAAAGCAGATTCGTGAGCTGGAGGACACCGACATCATCGGCATGGTGCGTGAGAACGGCATGACGATGGAACAGTTTGCTGAGCTGTTCCGCCGTATGCAGGCCGCGCCTGCACCGGCCACTTCGGAAAAGGAGGCGTTGAACCATGACTAAGAAAGTACCGCGCATTTTTATCAGCCTGCTGCTGATGCTCCTGTGTATCGGGATTCTCCCCGTTTCCGCCTTTGCCAGCGGCGGCGATTATCCCGATGATGCGCTGCCCACCGCCGAAAGCAGCGCCGCAGACACGCAGGAAACAAAACAGATCGGCACGGTCACGACCAACGGCGGCAACTTGAATGTCCGCACCGGCGCAGGACTGGATAACACCGCGTTTACGCAGCTCCCCAACGGCACGGTGGTCGATGTGATTGGCAGGGACGGCGATTGGGTAAAAATCCTGCTGCCTGCCCGTGTGGGCTATGTGTACGGCAGCTATCTGACCGTCACCGACGCCGCCGACAGTACCGTGAGCATCGGCGGCATTACGCTTCCGTTTGATGAAAAAGAGCTGGCCGACCTCTGGCAGCTCCTTGTCGGCAGCATGACGGGCGGCAGCGACGCGCTGACACCGGACGGCAATCTGACACTGATCGACGATATTGGCACCAGTACCAAGGCTGGAAAACAGTTCATTACGCTGGAAAGCAAGAACGGCAATACATTTTACCTGATTATTGACCGTGACGATGAGGGCGAAGAAACCGTCCACTTCTTGAATCAGGTGGATGAGGCTGACCTGATGGCGCTGACCGGCGAGGAAGAAACGCTCGCCACTTGCTCCTGCACCACCAAATGCGTGGCCGGTGCGGTCAATACATCCTGCCCCATCTGCGCGGTCAACATGACCGAGTGCGTGGGCAAGGAGGTAAAGCCTGAAGTTCCCGCCGAGCCGACAGAACCCGCCGCCGAGGAACCGGAGAAAAAGAGCGGCGTGGGCGGCATCCTTGTCGTTCTGCTGATCGTCTCGCTGGGCGGCGGTGCCGCGTTCTACTTTTTCAAGCAGAAAAAGGCCAAGCCGCAGACCAAGGGCAGCGCCGATCTGGACGATTATGACTACGGCGAGGACGAGGACGAATACGAGTTTGAGCCGTATGAGGACGAACCGGAACAGGATACTACGGAGGATACGGACGCATGAGATATTTCACCAATAATCCGCTGGAACGCCTGATGATGCAGAAGCCGAAAGCAGCGCGGGAGGACAGCCCTCCCAACGCTGCCAAGGAACACTTCTGCTACGGCTGCAAGCGCTTCGGACAGAGCTGCGTTCGCCCCTGCTACCGTGACGTAAAGAGAATGGAGGCTGCACCATGCGCCTTGTGATTGCCGAAAAGCCATCCGTGGCGCAGAGCATCGCCGCCGTGCTGGGTGCTAAATCACGGCATGACGGGTATCTGGAGGGCGGCGGGCACATCGTGTCGTGGTGCTTCGGGCATCTGGCAGAGCTGGCCGACGCCGCCGTTTACAATGCTGATGATGCCAAATGGACGCTGGCGGCGCTGCCCATCATTCCTACCTCGTTCCGCTTCATCGTCCGCTCTGAAAAGCAGAAGCAGTTTGACATTCTGCGGGAGCTGATGCGCCGGGAGGATGTGGCAGAGGTGGTCAACGCCTGCGACGCTGGGCGCGAGGGTGAGCTGATCTTCCGTACGGTTTACTGCCTTGCGGGATGCTCCAAGCCGATTCTGCGGCTTTGGATTTCTTCAATGGAGGATGATGCCATCCGCAGCGGCTTCCAGCAGCTTAGGTCTGGGCGCGACTATGACGGCCTGCATCAATCTGCCCTGTGCCGCGCCAAGGCTGATTGGCTGGTTGGTATCAACGCCACGCGGTATTTCTCCCTGACGTATGGCCGCACATTGAACATTGGGCGCGTCATGTCGCCCACGCTGGCGCTGCTGGTACAGCGCGAGGCGGAGATCTCCGCATTTGTGGCAGAACCGTTCTACACCGTCCAGCTCGATTGCGGCTTTCCCGCCACGACAGACCGAATGAAGGACAGAAAGGATGCCGATGCCATCGCCAACGCCTGCAAGGGCAAGACAGTAACCGTCAAAAGCGTGGAGCGCAAGGAAAAGGCCGAGAAAGCGCCCGCGCTCTACGATTTGACCTCCCTCCAGCGCGACGCCAACCGTGTTCTCGGCTACACCTCCCAGCAGACCCTCGACTATCTCCAAGCGCTCTATGAAAAGAAGCTCTGTACCTACCCGCGCACCGACAGCCGCTATCTGACCGACGATATGGAGGGCAGCGTCCCCGGCCTTGTCGCCGCCGCTGCCGCTGTCTGCGGCATGGAGAAGCCGCCGACCATCTGCGCCAAGCAGGTATGCAGCAGTAAAAAAGTCACCGATCACCACGCCATTGTTCCCACCATCAGCGCGGAAAAGGTAGATATGGCCTCTCTGCCGCTGGGCGAACGCGAGGTGCTGAAGCTGGCGGCAAGGGGCTTGCTTCGTGCGGTGGATGAACCACATCGCTACGCAGAAACGGTCATTACGGTGGACTGTGCCGGTCAGAGCTTCACCGCCAAGGGCAAAACCGTTCTTGCTCCCGGCTGGAAGCGCTATGAGCAGGAGCAGGCAGAGGCAGCGCCCGCGCTGCCGGTGGTGACGGAGAATCAGACGCTTTCCGTATCTGCCGCATCGGTCAAGACCGGAAAAACCACGCCGCCCAAGCATTTCACCGAGGATACGCTGCTGGCTGCGATGGAGAACGCGGGCAAGGAGGATATGCCAGATGATGCCGAGCGCAAGGGCATCGGAACTCCGGCGACCCGATCCGGTATCATTGAAAAGCTGGTGTCCTCCGGTTTTGTGGAGCGCAGGAAGTCCAAAAAGATTACAAATCTGCTGCCCACCTCCACTGGCACGGCGCTTATCACCGTTCTGCCCGAACAGCTCCAGTCTCCGCAGCTCACCGCTGAATGGGAACACCGCCTGAAAGAGATCGAGCGCGGCGAAATCGCCCCGGACAGCTTCATGGATGGGATTGCCGCCATGCTACATGAGCTGGTGCAGACCTACAAACCCATCCCCGGCACGGAAGTCCTGTTCCCCTCCGGGCGTGAGGTAGTCGGCAGGTGTCCCCGCTGCGGAGCCGAGGTGACGGAATCACCGAAAGGCTTTTTCTGCGAGAACCATGCCTGTTCCTTTGTTCTCTGGAAAAACAGCCGCTTTTTCACCGCCAAGAAAAAGGTGCTGACAAAATCCCTTGCCGCTGCGCTTTTGAAAAATGGCCGCGCCCCGCTGAAAGGCTGCTACTCCGAAAAGACCGGGAAAACCTATGATGCCAGCGTTCTTTTGGAGGACGATGGACAGCGCACGGGCTATAAGATGGTGTTCGACAATGGCTGATGCGCCGCGTATGGATCACAAGCAGCTCCGCCGCTCCAAAAAGCTCATTCGGAAGCTCTGCTGTAATTACGATCACGGCAACTGCCTCGCGCTGGATGATGGAGAGCCTTGTGTTTGCGTACAGGGCATTTCCTACTCGCTGCTGTGCAACTGGTTCCGAAACGCGGTGCTTCCCGCCGACCATGAGTTGCTGGCCGACGTGATGCGGGAAAGGCCGGGAAAGTGCTGCGCCGTCTGCGGCAAGCCGGTCTATTCTTCCTCCAACCGCGCCAAATATTGCCCCACCTGTGCCAAGCGGGAGCGGAGAAAGCAGGACGCCAAACGCAAGCGTGAACAATACTGGAACCTCCGCAAATAGAGACTGGGAAAGCCCCGTGCCGCAAGGCTTTTTCCATGCCGGATTGCAAGTGGCTGCGTCATTCTATCCGCAAGCTCAAAAACAACGTCTATCTGCGGAGAATCGCCCCTGTGCAGGATGTGTTTTCTTCTGCGCAGGGGCGCTATTTTTTCTGAAAGGAGATCATCATGGCTGAAAAACAAACCAGCAAAGACCGGATGCGGGAGATCGTTGACAGCATCGAAAATGGCATCAAGGAGCTGTTCGAGAGCGATAAGTACCGGAAGTACCTTGCCACCATGAGCCGCTTTCACCGCTACTCGGTCAATAATACCATGCTCATCTATATGCAGCGCCCCGACGCCACCCATGTGGCGGGCTTCAACAAGTGGCGCGATCAGTTCGGCAGGAACGTCCTGAAAGGCGAAAAAGGTATCCGCATCATCGCTCCTACTCCCTATAAGAAAAAGGTCGAGGAAATCAAGACCGACCCGGAAACCAATGTGCCGGTGCTGGATGCGGACGGCAAGGCCATCATTGAGGAAAAGGAAATCCGTATCCCTATGTTCAAGGTGGTGTCCGTCTTTGATGTGTCACAGACTGCGGGAAAGCCCTTGCCCCAGCTTGCCGCCGATCTGAGCGGCAATGTGCAGCAGTATGAGGTTTTCATGGAGGCGCTGCGCCGTGCTTCTCCCGTTCCGATGGAGATAAAGCCCGTTGCGCGGGATACGGACGGCTTTTTCAGCATTAAGGCGCAGAGCATCACCATCCGCGCCGGTATGAGTGAGGTGCAGACGGTATGCGCCGCCGTCCATGAGATTGCTCACGCCAAGCTCCACGACTATGAACACATGACAGAGCTTGCGGACGATGGTGAGACGATCCTTGTCCCCGGAGAAAAGAGTCGCAACACCGAGGAGGTCGAGGCCGAAAGCATCTCCTATGCGGTCTGCCAGTATTACGGCATTGAAACGGGAGAAAACAGCTTCGGCTATATCGCCACATGGTCAAAGGGCAAGGAGCTGAAAGAGCTTCGCGCCAGTCTGGAAACCATCAACAAGACGGCTTCCGAGCTGATTACGGACATTGACCGGCATTTTGCGGAGATTTGCAGGGAGCGCGGCATTTCTGTGGAGAAATCCGAGCAAGCGGAAAGCCAATTAAAAGAGAACAGCAATATGTCTGCGGCTGACTTGGCAAAAAGCATTTCAGAGCTGTATCTCGATGCGAATGGCCTTGCCTTTCTCAGCGAATTTGCAAGTCAGGAAGATTGCCTCCAGCATTTCTACGAAGATCTGTTGACAGGAGCAGATGAGATAAAAGGCTTCCTGTCCGAAACACTTGAGCAGAGCGATGAATACGCGCACAGAGCGAATGAGCTGCTGTTGGAAGTTGAGGCATTTCAGAAAAGTCACACTTCCTTAAAGGAACTCGACGCTAATGAGCGTTGGTATGCGGTTGATGGTGGGAGCAAGCATCTTCGCATAACAGAAGATGGTGCAAAATATGCCTATGAACTTTACGACAAGGACACTCTACACCTTCTGGAAAGCGGAACAGTACATGACGATGATGTAAACTTTCTTTTGGCGGCTGCGATTCGTATCTGCGAAACACATGGCTATGATAAGACCGTGCCGTTTGAAGTTTTGTCAAACAAGTTTGCAGGGATTTTGTACTCACTCGAATTGTCATCGGACGACAATCAGGTTGTTCACGAGGAGGCCGGTTCTCGTGCCGCAGGCACACTTCCAACTTCGCCAGAGCTGGAACAGGCCACCCCGATGCCCGACCCCACGCTGACGGTGGACGATATGCGCAGCTATGGGTATCTGGACGGCGATATGCTCCCGCTTTCCAAAGACCGGGCGCTGGAGCTGCTGGAGCATGACATCACGGTTTATATGCTCCATCCCGACAACGCCGAAGAAATGGTTTTTGAGGCCGAGGACATCATCAAGCATGACGGAATGTTCGGGATCACACAACCGGATTGGGATGCGGTCAAAGGCCATATCCCGCCCCGTGATGTGGAACAGCGCTTTTTGAACAGCCCCACCGATTCTATGGCGATCTACCAACTGCGCCGGGATGCGCCGGTGGAGCTGCGTTTTGCCAACCTCGGCAGTCTGGCCGCGCCGCCTGACCCGGCCAACTATGAAGCCATTTATACCCGTGAGGTGTACCCGGACGATGATACCGGCAGAATCCTTGAAAACTTCTACTACATTTTCAACGACGAGCGCCCCGGCGATTTTGTGGGACACAGCCTCTCCGTCAGCGACATCGTTGCGCTGAAACAGGACGGCAAGGTATCCTATCACTACTGTGACAGCATGGGATTTCAGGAGCTGCCCGCTTTTCAGAAGCCGGAGAATTACCTGAAAGCCGCCGAAATGTCGATGGAGGACGATTACGGCATGATCGACGGCATTATCAATAACGGCTCCAAACAGCCCACCGTTGCCAATCTTGAGGCACAGGTCAAGGCCGGTATGTCCATCTCCCTGATGGATTTGGCGGCGGCTGCCCACCGGGAACGGGATGCCGGTGAACGCAAGCCCTCCGTGCTGGAGCAGCTCAAAAGCCAACCGGCCCAAGAACGTCCACACAAAACAGCGCCCAAAAAGAGCGCGGAAAAGGAGCTTTGATATGAACATCACCTTTGAAGAACGCCAGCTTATGAGCCTCTACAACACCGGCACCCGCACGGGCTTGATCGCAGCGCTGGAGGAAATGCGCGGCTACCTCGCTGCGGATGAAACGGAGCTGCGGGAGCTGACGGACAGCGCCATCGCAAAGCTGCGCAGGATGAGCGACGCGGAATATGACGCGCTCGACCTGTTCCCCGATTTTGAAAAGGAGGATATGGATGCCGAGTAAAGTACAGCTCTATGCGCAGATGGCAGACCGCACGGCGGAGCAGATCACGGGAAGCTACCAGAAGTGGACGGCATTTCTGACCACCGCCGCAAGGCTGTATAAGTACCCCTACAACGAGCAGCTCATGATCTTCGCCCAGCGCCCGGAAGCCACGGCCTGCGCGGAATACGACCTTTGGAATAAGCAGATGCGCCGCTATGTGCGGCGAGGCAGCAAGGGCATCGCCCTTGTGGATACCAGCAGCGACCAACCCAAACTCCGATATGTATTCGATGTTTCCGATACCAGCGGCGGCGAGAACTCTCGCCGCCCTTATCTTTGGGAATACCGGCAGGAGCATCGTGAGGTGGTATCTGCGGCGCTGGAACAGCGCTTTGACGTTTCCGGTGAAAACGGACTTGCCGATCAGATGGAGCGTGTGGCGGCGCAGCTTGTAGATGAATACTGGCACGACAATCGGCGCGATATTGTCGGCATCGTTGACGGTTCCTTTTTGGAGGACTATGATGAGTTCAACATCGGAGCCGCTTTTCGGAACGCCGCCGTTGTCAGCACCACCTATGCGCTGCTGTCCCGCTGCGGGATGCAGCCGGGAGATTACTTCGAGCATGAGGATTTTCTGAACGTCTTTGATTTCAACACCCCGCAGACCGTCGCCGCCCTTGGAACGGCCATCAGCCAGTCCAGCGAGCTGGTGCTACGGCAGATCGAAGTCACCATCAAGAATTACGAGCGCGAGAAAATCGCGGAAAGGAGCGAAAGCCATGAGCGAACTGACCTACACCCGCAGCGGGGATTATCTGATTCCCGACCTGAGCCTGACAGAGCAGCCGCAAGCCCCGCTGGGCAAGTACGGCAGGATGCGGAAGGATTACCTGAAGGAGCATCGTCCGGTGCTGTGGAACAGCCTGCTGCTGTCCGAGAAGCTGTACCCCCATCTGCGGGAGATCGACGAGGCAGCGAACAACCGACTGGAACAGATGATGCCGGAGCTGATGAAGTCGGCAGGCGTGACGGAAGCGCTGAAAGCCAGCGACCCGATGAAGTGGGTAGGGCTGATGAACACGCTGAAAGCGCAGGCCGAGGAAACGATCCTCACGGAACTGGTGTTCAGCTAAATATGTTCGATGCCCCTGCTGGGGCGCAGATGTCCTTCTTCCCCTCAGAGGCAGAACAAATTCAATCCATCGCAGAAGCGGAGAGTGTAACACCCTCCGCTTTTTCTATGTTCATTTCTCAGGATGATATTGACCACATCCTGCGCGCGGGCGGTAATGCGGATGCAGCGCGGATGAAAATTGCTGCGGAATTCTCCAAGCAAAAACCTTTAGAGGATCGCGCGGCATTTCTGAAAGCTCTTTACTACGGCGGCAACGGCCTGATTACGGATAACGGCAGGTTTTCCGCATGGTACGGGGACGATGGTATCCATATTGCAACCGGAGATACCTCTCGCTATCTTCGCTCTGCACAAGTGATAGGCTGGGCAGATGCGGCGGAGCGTATTGAGGAACTTCTGGACGGCGGCGCATTTGCCACCAATCTTGAGGTCACGGAAGCCCCGCGCTATGAGCGGCTGGGTATTGCTGTGGATGTCTGGAACCTTTATCACGATTTCTCGGATGAAGCAAAGTCGCTGGGGTATCTGTCCTGCTTGGGTAATATCCATAGCACCAGCTTTCCAGAGGAAACGGAGCGTCTGACGGACGATCTGCTGAATCCGGCGTTCCGGGAAGGTCTCCTGTCGGAATACAAGGTATTCATGGACGCCTACCGCGAAAACCGTGCGCTGCTGCGCTTCCATTACCACCGGCCGCAGGCACTTCTCACACGTTTAGAAGATCTGTCCCTTCCACGAAAGGAATTCCGTTCCGATATGGCGGCTATTCCAGCAACCGGCAGGTTTATCACCGAAGATGAAATTTCGGCTTCTCTTGCAAACGGAAGCAGCTTTGAGGGTGGAAAGGCCCGCATCTATGCGTTTTTCCAGACTTCGCACACCCCCAAGGAGAATGCCGATTTTCTGAAAAAGGAGTACGGCATCGGCGGGCATACCCATGCCGTATCCAGAGAAAGCGGCAGCTATGAAGATCACGGCAGCAAAGG
>ENA-OPBG01002440-OPBG01002440.1-human-gut-metagenome-genome-assembly--contig:-NODE-2440-length-10905-cov-5.586820_pt1 | contig 10905 bp, 7 predicted proteins | sample MGYA00241065_ERZ501446 | MGnify/ENA primary metagenome ERZ501446 (study PRJEB25962, sample SAMEA2042632) | human gut metagenome | biome: human gut; feature: human-associated habitat; material: faeces...
ATAAAATGTTTGCGTTGGAAAAGTCAGGTAAAGCATTTGTTTTTGCACCGGAACATGTACTTGGCGGCGGCACTTACAGCATGGATGCCAAGGAGGAAGAGGCTATTTATGAGATGGGCATCAAGGATTTTTATGCACAGCAGGAAAAACTGAAGGCTTTTATGAAGTAAGTGTTGTAGAGTAAAGCTTTACCCATGAGAGCGCCATATTCAAATTCACTGCCAGAGTGCAGTCAAATCAAATATTAAGGGAAGGATTTAAAATGAGTCTATTCTTCGCTGGCAGTGAGAGCGGCCTGTGAAGAATAGACTCATTTTGAATCCTTTTATTAAACTATGGGATCGTACTCGTCTTACTTTTTGAAAGCACTCAAATCGATCATTCGATGGACAAGGGAGCCGTATTTATCGTAAAATGTCTGCAGGCTTTCTGCATCGTAGTGGCTGCAGTAATCGGCATTTTTCAGATCGTCCAGGTAACTGCTGATCCTCTGGATCAGCTGGTCAGAGAGGACAGAATAAAAGTAAGGGCCGACGTCTGTATGATAGCGCCCCGGATTCTTCAGGAACAGCTTTTTCTTTATTACAGATTTCGTTCACGTCTGCAGTTCCGAATTCAAGGATGTATGGGTCATCACTCTTACGGATAAAATTGATCATCTTTCCTGTTTCACCATCTAAAGCGGCACTTACAGCAAAACGGCCGGAAGCAGCGGCTTCGTCCAGATCTGTGGCAGATAAACAGGAGGAAGAGCATCGCTGGCAGACATTGAGCTCCACAGAGCGTACTTTGATACCAAGTTTTTCTTTTACAAGATTTTCAAGATACTTTCCGGAGCCGGTCAGCATTTTATGACCGAAGGTATCTGTGCCGACATCACTTGCAAGCTCACAGACAAAGGTTCCGTTACCATCATTGATTCCTTCGGAAATGCAGACAACGAGATTAGAAGTTTTAGTAAGCTTTTCTTTTACCTTTTCGATAAATGCATCCGGAGAGAAAGCAACCTCCGGAAGATAAATAAGAACCGGATTATCGCCTTCAAATTTGCGGGCAAGAACGCTTGCGGCGGTCAGCCAGCCGGCATGGCGCCCCATGATCTCGACGATGGTGACAGATGGTTTATTATCATAGACAGAGGCATCAATTGCAATTTCGCGTACTGTAGAAGCAACATATTTGGCAGCACTTCCGTAGCCCGGGGTATGATCGGTCAGAACCAGATCGTTGTCGATGGTTTTCGGAACTCCGATGATGCGGATATCACTTCCGACTGTTGCTGCGTAGCGGGATAATTTACTTACGGTATCCATAGAATCATTTCCGCCAATATAGAAGAAATAGCTGATTTCTTTTTCGGTAAATTTCTGGAAAAGTTCAGGATAAACCGGATCAGAAAGATCTTCCGGTAATTTATAACGGCAGGAACCAAGATAAGAACCCGGTGTGGTGCGGATACGTTCCAGTTCGCCATTTTCTTTTAAAGGTGCCATGTCCATTGTGTGATCGGCAAGAAAACCTTCGATACCGTTGACCATACCGATGACATTGTCAATCTCCGGATTTGCCAGACCTTCGGAGACAACACCATAGAGACTTCCGTTGATTACAGCAGTAGGACCACCTGATTGTCCGACCAGTAAATTGTGATTCATAGTTGAAATCCTCCTCTTTATTCATAGTAATCATATAGCTTTAACTATAGCCGAAAAATGTGAAATTTACAATATCAGTTGGAAAACAAAAAGAAATAGGATATACTAGGAACGTGAGCTTTAAATTGAGAAGGAGAATACACATGAAATATATATCGTTTGCGATTCCGTGTTATAACTCGGCAGCTTATATGGACCGGGCAGTGGAATCTATTTTAAAAGGTGGAGAAGATGTAGAGATCATCATAGTTAATGACGGATCAAAGGATGATACTTCAAAGATTGCACATGAGTATGAAGAAAAGTATCCAACGATCGTCCGCGCAGTTGATAAGGAAAATGGTGGACACGGAGATGCGGTCAATGCAGGTCTTGACCACGCAGAGGGAAAATATTTTAAAGTTGTGGACAGTGATGACTGGGTAGATGAAGAAGCACTGTACAAGATTCTGGATGTTCTGAAAAAGTTTGAAGAGGAAGAAAAGCAGGTGGATATGCTGCTTGCCAATTATGTATACGAAAAAGAAGGAATGGAGCACAAGAAAGTGATTGAGTACAAGAATGTGCTTCCACAGGAAGAGATTTTTGGCTGGAATGATGTGAAACATTTTCATCTGGGACAGTATATTCTGATGCATTCTGTTATTTACCGGACAGATTTCCTGAAATTATGTCAGCTCAGGCTGCCGAAGCATACGTTCTATGTGGACAATATTTATGTTTACTATCCACTCCCGCATGTGCGTAAGATGTATTACATGGATGTGGATTTTTATCGTTATTACATTGGAAGAGAAGATCAGTCTGTCAATGAAAAGGTGATGATCAGTCGTGTGGATCAGCAGATCTTTGTCACAAAGAGTATGATTGATATGTATGATATGCGCAAGATTTCTAATAAAAAACTGCGGGTCTATATGACTAATTATCTTGCAATTATGATGACGGTGTCTTCGATTCTTCTGATTCGTTCCAAAAATGCAGAGAATCTGGAAAAGAAACGGGAGCTGTGGCAGTATCTGAAGAAGAATCACTACGGAACTTATTGGAAGATCCGTTACGGAATCCTTGGACAGACCATGAATCTTCCGGGCAGATCAGGAAGAAAGATTTCGTCTCTGGCGTACATTGTGGCGAGAAGAATTGTAGGATTTAATTAAAATTCGTTCTTGACATTTCCGAAGAGAAGACTATAATAACGATTAAAGAAAATATGGTTCACCAAAATTCGTTGATGAGAACAAAGTCGTATCCGTCATTATTTTCAGAGAGCCTGTGGATGGTGTGAACAGGTAATAACCGGATAAGGATATCCTCTCTAAGAAGCAGGTTCAAAGCAGAAAAGTATCTGCAAGTAGACTTCGCCGGGATCCACCGTTATATGGATAGCATATGTTGGTATGTGAAGTGCCACAGATTATTTTCTGTGGAATTAGGGTGGTAACGCGGATTTTATTCGTCCCTTTTCAGATTGATTCTGGAAAGGGACTTTTTTGTTTCATAGGAAGTTCCTATGAAACAAAAGGCACATTCCTTTTTATTGCTGTGTATACAAAAAATCCTGTGAATTTTGTTATCGGATGATTAGAAGAACAGTTTTGCGTGGACGAAAAGAAAAAGGAGGAAACTGTAATGAAAGCATTACAAAAAGCAAGCAAATTTTTATCAGACTATACATCAGTGGTGGTAATCGCTATTGCAGTAGTCACATTCTTTGTACCGGCAATGATGGGATGGGTAAATAACCCATTGTTCGTTGATCCGGTGTCCAACAAGTTCACTTGCCAGTCGATCATCATCGGAATCATTATGTTCAGCATGGGGCTGACACTGACAACCAAAGATTTTAAGATTCTGGCACAGAGACCTTTTGATATCTGTATCGGCGCAATCGCGCAGTATCTGATCATGCCATTTCTTGCATTTGCGCTGACGAAAGTACTTCAGCTTCCGGATGGAATTGCACTTGGTCTGATCCTTGTAGGCTGTTGTCCGGGTGGTGTATCCTCCAATATCATGTCTTATCTGTGTGGCGGAGATGTGGCATTTTCCGTAGGAATGACTACGGTATCCACAATCATTTCACCGGTTATGACACCGCTTATGGTTTCACTTCTTGCAAGCGGAACACATATTACGATCAAAGGACTTCCGATGTTTGTATCTATTGTTGAGACCGTTATTGTTCCGGTAGCTTTTGGATTTTTACTGAATTATCTGTTTGGAAAGAAAAAAACATTTACAGAGCTTCAGAAAGTAATGCCTGGAGTTGCAGTACTTGGACTTGCATGTGTAGTTGGCGGAGTTGTTTCTTCGCAGGGAGACAAATTCTTTGAATCAGGAGTTGTAATTTTTGTGGCAGTATTTCTTCATAATGGACTTGGATATCTGCTGGGATACGGCGCAGGAAGACTGACTGGTATGAATACTGCAAAGAAGAGAACGATCTCCATCGAAGTTGGAATGCAGAACGCCGGACTTGCTACCAACCTTGCAACTACAACGGCACAGTTTGCGGTGGCACCGGAATCTGCAATTATCTGTGCAGTATCCTGTACATGGCATTCTATCTCAGGAACACTTCTCGCAGGATTATTTGCAGCATATGATAAGAGAAAAGCAGGAAAGCCTGCAAATAAAAAGCAGGCTGCAGAAAATGTAGCATAAAATACAGAAATAATTTCGGAATGGTCATCATAAAATATCAGGAATAACTTACAGGGCGTAAGAAGTTATGAAAGATCAGAAGCTGGAAAATCTTTTAAATCTGGCACTTGGTGCAACAGAAGAGGAAAGAGAGAAATCTTTGAATCTGGATGTCGGTTATCATCCGATTGACAGGGAATGGGAATTGATTATTAAATATTCGGGCAATCTGGACCAGGTAAGAGATCTGGCGAGCCAGGTGGTTGAGCTTCAGAATGAGTACGCAATCATTCGGATCAGCCGATCTGGAATTGATAGACTTTCAGATATTCCGGAGGTAGAATATATAGAAAAACCGAAACGTTTATTTTTTCAAATAGCAAATGGGAAGCGGGTATCCTGTATCAATGAGGTACAGGATACCCGCTTTCTTGATCTGCGTGGACAGGGTGTACTTGTGGCGATAATTGATTCGGGGATTGATTATGCGAATGAAGATTTTCGGAATGCAGATGGAACGACAAGGATAAGGGCGTTGTGGGATCAGTCGCTAATATCGGATGAGAATGAAGAGAAGAATCCACCAAAAGGTTATCGGATGGGAGTGGAATTTACCCAGGAGCAGATTAACAGGGCACTTGAGGCTGCTTCGACAGCGGAAAGGAGAAGAATGGTGCCAAGTCAGGATATATCCGGTCATGGGACTCAAGTTGCAGGGATTGCTGCCGGAAATGGGCGAGGAAGCGGAAAGCTATATGTCGGTGTGGCGCCAGACAGTGAATTAATCGTAGTAAAAATGGGTTCACCTATGCCAGATGGATTTCCACGGACGACAGAACTGATGCAGGCATTGGATTATGTGGTGAGGAAATCGCTGGAGGTGCGGATGCCGGTGGCGATCAATCTGAGCTTTGGAAATACCTATGGCTCTCATGACGGAAGAAGTCTGTTGGAGCGGTATATTGATGATCTGTCGAATTTCTGGAAGAGTGTGATCTGTGTGGGGACAGGAAATGAGGCAGCAAGTGCAGGACATACGTCCGGGGTGATGCAGGAAAGGAAGGAAGAAAGGATACAGCTTGCAGTACAGTCGGAAGAACCAACGCTGAATATTCAGATCTGGAAAGCGTATACGGACGAAGTGGAAATTTCATTCGTATCTCCGACAGGGACGCGGATTGGCCCGATTCAGTCTGTTCTCGGCCCACAGAGATTTCGGATTGGAGATACGGAGATTTTATTATATTATGGAAAGCCGAGCCCGTATAATGTGGCACAGGAAATTTATATTGATATGATTCCGGTGACGAATTATATTACGTCGGGAGTCTGGCAGATTATCCTGAATCCGACAAGGGTTGTGGAAGGACAGTATGATCTGTGGCTGCCAAGTGAGAATGTACTAAACCGGGGGACGGGATTTCTGTATCCAGATGAAGAAGTGACCTTAACGATCCCTTCGACTGCGGAAAAAGTGATATCGGTGGGGGCGTATGATGCGCTTACTTTTTCCTATGCACCTTTTTCAGGAAGGGGATATACCTGGCAGGATGAAAGGACGAAGCCGGATCTTGTGGCGCCGGGAGTGAATGTCAGGACGGCAGCAGTTGGCGGAGGGATGACTACGGTGAGTGGAACTTCTTTTGCGACGCCTTTTGTAACCGGAGCGTCGGCACTTTTGATGGAGTGGGGGATTGTGAGAGGGAATGATCCGTTTTTGTATGGGGAGAAGGTGAAGGCGTATCTCCGGCGCGGGGCGAGAGAGCTGCCGGGATTTGAGAAGTATCCGAATCGGGAGGTGGGGTATGGGGCACTGTGCCTGGAGAATAGTTTCCCAAAGTGAGAATGTTGTAGATATAAGGAAAACATGCTATGGTATATACAGTGTGTAAAGAGGAACAAAGAAAAAATAGAAAGCGTGGTCAAGCAGAAAAAATGAAGTACGAACATATCACAGAGGGTCGTTTCATAGACCGTCCCAATCGGTTTATTGCACATGTGGAAATCAATGGGCAGGTGGAAACGGTTCATGTAAAGAATACAGGCAGGTGCAGGGAATTTTTGGTCCCGGGTACACTAAAGCTTGTTTTTACTAAATAGTATTCTCTGTAATATAAAAGATATTGCAGAATACTTCTTATAAATGTAAAATTCCGCATGGATTTGCTTTTCCACACAAAAAGTAAAATTTTGACTTTTATAGATATTAATTTACAATTCTATCCACTATTTTGAAAGATTCCCTAGAGTACTCTTGATAAAATACCTGCAGTAAATGAACTTTTGCAGAAAGGAGAGCATGCTTTATGGAACTTCAGAAATACGAACAGGAGCATCTGGATATACTTCGGCCGCTTCTTCCTGAGTGTACAGTACTTCTCAAAAAGAACGGCGATTTCCCCCTTGGCAAGCCGGGAAAGATTGCACTGTATGGTAACGGTGTGCGTAAGACGGTAAAAGGAGGAACTGGGTCTGGAGAGGTGAATTCCCGATTCTTTGAGACAGTAGAGGATGGATTTCAGAAAGCAGGATTTGAAATCGTTTCCAGAGACTGGCTTGATGCCTATGACGAAATATATGACAAAGCGCAGGCTGGTTTCACAGAAGAAATCCGAAGAAGGGCGCAGGAGCATCATACACATCCCGTAATCGAAGGGATGGGAGCTGTCATGCCGGAGCCGGAATATGATCTGCCACTGAATGTAAAAGGTGAGACAGCCATTTATGTCCTTGCAAGGATATCAGGAGAGGGAAATGACAGGGAAGCAAGGGAAGGCGATATTTTCCTGACAGAAAGCGAGAGACGGACAATCCTTGAGTTGAAACGGCAGTACAGAAGATTTATGCTGGTTCTGAACGTAGGAGGCCCGGTAGATCTTTCACCTGTCATGGAAGTGGAGAATATCCTGATTCTGTCGCAGCTTGGAGTGCAGACAGGAAGCGCTCTTGCGGATCTTGTTCTTGGGAAAACATATCCCTCCGGCAAATTGACAACTACATGGACAAAATGGAAGGATTATCCGGATTTTGCGTCATTTGGAGAACAGGATGATACCCGGTATCAGGAAGGAATTTATGTGGGATACCGCTATTTTGACAGCGTGGGGAAAGAGGTACTGTTTCCGTTTGGATACGGTGTGTCTTATACGAATTTTGAAGTCCGTTTTAAGGGTCTGAAACTGGATGAAATGACTGCAGAAATAAGCGCAGAAGTGGAAAATACAGGTGATTTCTGTGGGAAAGAGGTTGTACAGTTATACGTCTCTGCGCCGGAAGGAAAGCTGGATCAGCCTTATCAGACTCTGGCTTCATGGAAAAAGACAGAAGAATTAAAACCGGGGGAGAAACAGACAGTTGAACTTTCATTCTTACTGACGGATCTGGCATCTTACGACGAAGAACAGGCGGCATGGATTCTGGAACAAGGGGAATATAGCCTCCGAATGGGAAACAGCAGCAGAGATACGGAAGTCTGCGGTGTCATATCAGTACAGGAAACTTTGGGTATAAAATCAGTAAAAAACTGTTTTGGAAAACCGGATTTCACAGACTGGAAGCCGGAAAGAAAGAGAAAGGACAGAGTAGGAAAAAAGATACAATCTTTGGAAGCAGATATTTCCAGCGTGGATATATTGAAAGTAGTCTATGAGCATAAAGATGAGCCAATGCCGGAGATGGAGGGACTTTCCGATGAGGAACTGATTAGCCTGAATGTGGGTGCTTTCGTTGCAGGAGGAGTGACAGGCATCATCGGGAATGCTTCTATGTCGGTTGCAGGCGCGGCAGGCGAGACGGCAAAAGTGGGAGAAATCCCCGTGATCGTTATGGCAGACGGACCGGCAGGACTGCGGCTTTCTCAAAAGTGCTTCCGGGATGAGAATGGAATACATAGTCTGGGGAGTACAATGCCGGAGACAATGCAGAATCTTCTGACCGAGGATGAGCGCGCATATATGAACAGCATGATTCCGCAGCCCGGAGAGGACAGTGAGATCTTTGAGCAGTATGCGACGGCAATTCCCATCGGTACCGCGATCGCCCAAAGCTGGAATCCATTGCTTGCAGAACGCTGCGGGGATATCGTAGGAAGCGAAATGGAGCGGTTTGGCATTCATCTGTGGCTGGCTCCAGCTCTTAACATCCATCGATCCATACGATGCGGCAGGAATTATGAATATTTTTCAGAAGACCCGCTGATAAGCGGCGTATTCGCGGCAGCACTTACGAAAGGGGTGCAGAGCCATCCCGGATGTGGGGTTACCATCAAGCATTTTGCGGCGAATAATCAGGAGACAAACCGGTATAACAATAACAGTATAGTCAGTGAACGTGCGCTGAGGGAAATCTATCTAAAAGGGTTTGAAATCTGTGTTCGTCTGGCACAGCCTAAAGCCCTGATGACATCTTATAATCTGTTAAACGGGAAGCATACATCTGAGCATAGAGAACTTCTTGAGGATGTGCTCCGCTGTGAATTTGAATTTGACGGCATTGTAATGACAGACTGGGTAACATCCTCTGATATATTAAGTGCTGATGCGAAATATCCTGCACCCGAGGCATACAAGGTGGCTCTCGCAGGAAATAATCTTTTTATGCCGGGAAGCCAGCAGGAAATTGATAACCTTACGGCAGCTCTCAAGAACGGTCATATTACAAGAGAGGAATTGATAAAAAATGCCACCCGGATCTGCCGGATGGCTGTGGAACTCGCAGGCGCTTCAGTTTGACCGGCCTTTTGTCTGTTTCCGGTACTGGAGCGGTGTGATACCGTATTGCTTTTTGAATACATTCTGAAAATAGGACTGGCTGGAAAAGCAGAGATAGCTGCTGATTTCAGCCAGACTTTTTTCGCTGTAGGTCAGAAGACTTTTTGCTTCTTCCAGCTTGCAGCGCATAATGTAAGCGCCCATCCGGATGCCGAGTTCACCTTTAAAGTGTTTCATCATATAAGAGGCACTGCGCCCTGTATGAGCGGCGGCAGCTTCTACAGAGATAGGCTCATTTGTGTGGTTCCGGATATAGGTCATACATTGATAGACATCCGGGGAGATACCTTCCGGGATACGTGTTTCTCCGGCACGCTGACAGAAATCCAGAAGCATGACATACTGGAGCTGATTGATTTTCTCAATTGTGCGCAGCTGTTCACACTCTTGAATGTAATAGTCTATGAGCTGGTATGTTTTTTCGATATCCACACCGCCCGGGATTGCACCCATGATACCGGCTTTTACTACAGCGCTGATAAAGAGGTTTTTGGCATGCCGCAAGGGTGCGCCTGCCATCTTCCCTTCCTTGAGGGGAGCACGGGTGGCAGAGAGAAATTTCTTCAGGGCGTCTGTATTCCCATTCTTGATTATCTGATACAATTCCAGTTCAAAATAGTAGGTGTTATGAACATTTCCTTCTTCCTTATCTTCTACCATTTGATCCGTCTGTTGGTTAAAGCGCTCCAGTGTGAGCTTGTCATTTTCCAGAAAGAGCTGTTCTGCGGGGACAGTCTTGTGGTTGATGCACTGATGGAGAAATACCAGATAATTGGCAAACTGTGCCTGACCAAGCAGGGGGATTGCATAGAGCAATTCTGCGTACTGTTCCCTGTTCTCTAAAGAGACTCCACTCTCTCTGGAGGAATAGCGAATTAGTTCTTCGGTGACAGGAACGTTGAATACCGGGCCGAGAATCAGATTATAGTTGGTATTCTCGATTAAAAGGCGTCCGTAGCCGATATCCGGAGAATCACTGCAAAAGGTCGGATTATGATCGCTCATGGGAAAGAGATCCTCACGGTAGTATGCAGGAGATGTGCCGGTGATATCATTAAAAGAAGTATAGACTGCATATTTGCCTTTCAGTAATGTGACCGGGATTTTTGTCGCCGCATAAAAATTCTTACACATAGATAGATAATCTGTTTCCATAGGTCATTCTCTCCTTAAACTAAAATTATATATTCTATTTTACAATAATTAAAAGAATATTACAATATTTATAAATTGCCATGTGATAGTCTGACATCAGAAAGGTTGCTGTGCAAGAAAAATGATAAGGTAGCAGGAGCTGGAAGAGATAGGAGGAAGATCAGAATGAAACAACGAATCAGGATACACAAGGCAGAACCGAATACGGGAGTCCTCAATTACTCTCATCTGCTGGATGCGCCTGCGGGAAAACATGGGTTTGTCGAAGCGAAAAAGGGGCATCTTTATTTTGAAGATGGTACGAGAGCGCGGTTTTTAGGATTCAATGTGGCGGCGCGTTCCAATACGCCGGATCATGAGACGGCGGACAGAATGGCGGAACGGTTCGCCAGCATGGGAGTGAACATCATCCGTCTCCATGCGGCGGACGCCCCTGTGGGAGAGGAGCCGGGAAGCTGGAGCAGCTGCAAGGAAGCACCTCTTCTGGACTATGCATCCGGTACCAGCAGGAAATTCAACCCGGATGGGTTGGACCGGTTCGATTACTTTGCGGCGAAGCTGAAAGAGAAGGGCATCTATCTCCATATAGACCTGATTGTAGCGAGAAAGTTTGAAGAGGGAGACGGCATGGAGTATCCGGGCGGTGCACCCTCCTGTATCAAACGGTACTGTCTGTACAA
>ENA-OPBG01002442-OPBG01002442.1-human-gut-metagenome-genome-assembly--contig:-NODE-2442-length-10903-cov-3.172566_pt1 | contig 10903 bp, 10 predicted proteins | sample MGYA00241065_ERZ501446 | MGnify/ENA primary metagenome ERZ501446 (study PRJEB25962, sample SAMEA2042632) | human gut metagenome | biome: human gut; feature: human-associated habitat; material: faeces...
CACGAGCAAGCAGCTCCTGCCGGTTTACGACAAGCCGATGATTTACTATCCGCTCTCCACGCTCATGATGGCGGGCATTCGTGACATCCTCATCATCTCCACACCGGCAGACCTCCCCAATTTCGAGCGTCTGCTCGGCGACGGCAGTCAGCTTGGCATCCACCTGTCCTACAAGGTGCAGCCTTCGCCCGACGGCCTTGCCCAGGCCTTCATCATCGGCGAGGAGTTCTGTGCGGGAGAGCCCTGTGCGCTCGTCCTCGGCGATAACATCTTCTACGGCAACGGCTTTCGCGAGCAGCTTAGGCGCGCTGTCAGACGTGCCGAGAGCGGGGAGGGCTCCACGGTCTTTGGCTATTATGTCGACGACCCGGAGCGCTTTGGCGTCGTCGAGTTCGACGAGAATTACAACGCCGTCTCCATCGAGGAGAAACCCGAACATCCCAAGAGCAACTACGCGGTCACGGGCCTGTACTTCTACGACAGGCGTGTGTGTGAGCTCGCCAGGCAGGTAAAGCCCTCGCCTCGTGGAGAGCTCGAGATCACCGACCTCAACGCGATGTACCTCGATGACGGGTCGCTCAACGTCGAGGTGCTCGGACGCGGTTACGCATGGCTCGACACGGGTACGATGGAGTCGCTCTTCGAGGCGACGAACTTCGTGCGCACGGTCGAGCAGGCTCAGGGCATTCCCGTGAGCGTCATCGAGGAGATTGCCTATGGCAACGGCTGGATCGATCGCGACCAGCTCGTCGAGGCTGCGAACAAGTACGGCAAGAGCAGTTATGGCAAGTACCTCAAGGGCGTGAGCGAGAACAAGTTCTATGCAAAGGACGGAAAGTAATCGATGAAGGTTCTGGTGACCGGAGAACGTGGCCAGCTTGGCAACGAGCTGAGGCGCTGCTTCGATACCATGCGGGCCGAGATCGGTCCCGTTCCCGGCGTCTACAAGGACGCCAAGGTCGACTACGTCGACTACCAGGTGCTCGACATCAGCGATGCCGATGCCGTCGATGCCTGGTATGCCGAGCACGGCCCCTACGACCTCACCATCAACTGCGCGGCTATCACCAACGTGGACGGCTGCGAGCAAAACGAGGCGGTGGCCCTGCACGTCAACGCCATCGGTGCCGAGAACATGGCCCGAGCCGCCCAAAATTGCGGCGGCAAGATCGTGCACATCTCCACCGACTACGTCTTTCCCGGTACTAATCCCGTCCCGCGCGTCGAGAGCGACCCCATCGCGCCCATTTCCGCTTACGGGCGTACCAAGTGGGAGGGCGAGGTGCTCACGGGCGCGGCGTGCGAGCGGAGCTTTGTCGTGCGCACGGCGTGGCTTTACGGCTACGTTGGCAAGAATTTCGTCAAGACGATGATGCGGCTTGCGCGTGAGAACGGCAAGATTTCCGTGGTCAACGACCAGCTGGGCAATCCCACCAACGCCAACGATCTTGCCTACGAGATTCTCAAGATCGCCGCGACGGACAACTACGGCACGTATCATTGCACAAATAACGGCACGTGCAGCTGGTTCGACTTTGCCTGCGCCGTCGTGGACGCGGCGGGCATCGAATGCGAGAAGGAGGGGCTGAGCTCGGCCGAGTACAAGGAGCGCTTCCCGCAAAGTGCCGATCGCCCGGCCTATTCGAGCTTGGAGAACGCACATCTGGCGGCTACCATCGGAGACGAGATGCGCCCTTGGCAAGACGCACTCGCGACGTATATGCAGCGTCTGCCCGAGCTCGGAGACTGAGAGGAGCGAGTATGGCAGCTGGCGATACGATAACGAGTGGCAACTTCACCTTCACGCAGACATCCATCGAGGGTGTCATCATCGTGGACGTGAAGGCATACGGCGATGATCGCGGCTATTTCATGGAGACGTACAAGCGCCCCGATTTCGTGGCCGGCGGCATCGACGTCGATTTCGTGCAGGACAATCAGAGCTCGTCCACCAAGGGCGTGCTGCGTGGCCTGCACTTCCAGATTAACCATCCGCAAAGCAAGCTCGTGCGCGTCGTGAGCGGTGAGGTCTTCGATGTATGCGTCGACCTGCGCGAAGGCAGCCCTACCTATGGCCAGTGGGAGGGCGTCATCCTCTCCGCCGAGAACAAGCGCCAGTTCTTCGTTCCGCGCGGCTTCGCCCACGGCTTTCTCGTGCTCTCGGATACGGCGGAGTTCTGCTACAAGTGCGACGACGTGTACCATCCTAACGATGAGGGCGGCTACATGTTCGACGATCCTGCCTTCGGCATCGAATGGCCGCAGGTCGATTGCGACATCAACCTGAGCGAGAAGGACCGCAAGCATCCCGCGTTCAAGCGTGATTAGGCAAGGAGCAAGACAGATGACAGAAGAGTTCAAGCCCACGAACATCATCGTCACGGGCGGTGCGGGCTTCATTGGCAGCAATTTCGTGCACTGGGTCATCGACAACCAGCCCGGTGTGCACGTCACGGTGCTCGATGCGCTCACCTATGCAGGCAATCTAGATAACCTGACCGGTTTACCGGAGGAACGCATGACCTTCGTGCACGGCGACATTTGCGACGCCGAGCTCGTCGACAAGCTCGCCGCGGATGCCGATGCCATCGTGCATTTTGCCGCCGAAAGCCACAACGACAACTCCATCCTCGACCCCACGCCGTTCTTGAAGACCAACGTCGAGGGGACCTTCACGCTTTTGCAGGCGGCGCGCGAACATGACCTGCGCTTCCACCACATCTCGACCGACGAGGTCTACGGTGATCTCGCGCTCGATGATCCGGCGCGCTTCACCGAGGAGACGCCGTATCATCCCAGCAGTCCCTACAGCTCGACCAAGGCGTCGAGCGACATGCTTGTGCGCGCCTGGGTGCGTACCTACGGCGTGCGCGCGACCATCAGCAACTGCTCGAACAACTACGGCCCGCGCCAGCACATCGAGAAGTTCATCCCGCGTCAGATTACGAACATCCTGTGCGGTATCCGCCCCAAGCTCTACGGTGATGGCCTCAACGTCCGCGATTGGATTCACACCGAGGACCACTCCAGCGCGGTTTGGGACATCCTCACCAAGGGCGAGATAGGCGAGACCTACCTCATCGGTGCCGATGGCGAGAAAAACAACATCGACGTTCTGCGTGCCATCCTGCGCGAGATGGGCAAGGACGCCGACGACTTCGACTGGGTCAGGGACCGTCCGGGCCATGACCGCCGCTATGCCATCGATTCCTCCAAGCTGCGTCGCGAGCTCGGCTGGAAGCCCATCCACACCGACTTCGACGAGGGCTTGCGCGATACCATCGCCTGGTACGAGGGCAACCGCGACTGGTGGGAGGACGCCAAGCAGGCGACCGAGGCCAAGTACGCCAAGCAGGGGCAATAGGGGTAACCAATGGGCATCGACGACCTCACGTTTGACGAGCGCGGGCTCATCCCATGCGTCGTGCAGCAATACGACACGGGCGAGGTCCTCATGGTCGCGTGGATGAACGCGGAATCTCTCGAACTCACGCGTACGACGGGAACCACCTGGTTCTGGTCTCGCTCGCGCCAGGAGCTTTGGAACAAAGGTTTAACGAGCGGAAACATTCAGACCGTCAAGGAGCTGTATTATGACTGCGACGGGGATACGCTTCTCGTCAAGGTCGATGCGGCCGGGCCTGCCTGCCATACGGGCGCTACCAGCTGCTTCTATCGTAAACTAGACATCGAGCATGATTAACGGACGGCGCGTATAGCCATCCGAGGAAAGGGGCAGGCGCAATGTCAGATGCATTCGCCGACGAGTTTGGCGTGATAGGATCGGCTGCGGCCGAGGCGAACAAGGACTACGTCCTCAAGACCGTGCAAGAGCGTCACATCCACTTTATCCGCATGTGGTTCACCGACGTGCTCGGGAACCTCAAGTCCTTTGCCATCTCGCCCGAGGAGCTGGAGGAGGCCTTCGAGGAGGGCATCGGCTTCGACGGCTCCGCGGTCGACGGCTTTGCCTCGCTCGAGGAGTCGGACATGCTGGCGTTCCCGGACCCGGCGACCTTCCAGCTGCTCCCGTGGCGCCCGAGCGAGTCGGGCGTGGCGCGCGTCTTCTGCAACGTGTTCACGCCGAGCCGCGAGCCCTTCGAGGGTGACCCGCGCCGCTGCCTGCTCAACGTCTTCACCAAGGCGGACGAGCAGGGCTTCGTTCCCAACGTGGGGCCCAAGATCGAGTACTTCTACTTCGACAACGACCTCGACCCGGTGCCGCTCGACACGGCGGGCTACTTTGACCTCACGCCGATGGACACCGCCCACGACCTGCGCCGCCAGACCACCCTCACCCTCGAGAAGATGTCCATCCCGGTGCAGTACTCCTACCACGCGGCCGGCCCGTCGCAAAACGGCGTCGAGCTGCGCTTCACCGAGGCCGTGAGCTGCGCCGACAACATCATGACGGCGCGCCTCGTGATCAAGCAGGAGGCCGCCCAGCAGGGCATGTTCGCCTCCTTCATGCCCAAGCCCATCGCCACGGCCCCGGGCTCGGCCATGTTCCTCTACCAGTCGCTGCTCGACCACGACGGCGAGAACCTCTTCTGGGCGCCCAAGGAGTTCCACCCCGCGCACCTCTCCGAGGTCGCGCAGCACTACGTGGCGGGCCTGCTCAAGTACGCGCCGGAGTTCACCCTCGTGGCCAACCCGACGGTCAACTCCTACAAGCGCTTCATCTCCACCGGCGAGGTCCCCACGCACGCAACCTGGGGCCGCAAGAACCGCTCCGCGCTCGTGCGCATCCCCACGCACAAGCCGGGCAAGCACATCGCCACCCGCCTGGAGCTGCGCAGCCCCGACCCCACGGCCAACCCCTACCTCGCGCTCGCCGTCACCATCGCGGCCGGCCTGCGCGGCATCGAGGAGGAGCTGCCGCTGCCGGAGGAGTCCACCTGCGACACCTTCTCCGCCTGCGACCGCGAGCTCGCCGCGCGCGGGATCTGCCGCCTGCCGCGCACCCTCGGCGAGGCGATCGACCGCTTCGAGGAGTCCGAGCTCATGCGCGAGGTCCTCGGCGAGCACATCTTCACCTACTTCGTGCGCGAGAAGCGCCGCGAGTGGGGCGAGTTCTGCACGTCCGTGACCGACTGGGAGCGTGAGCACTACTACGGCGGCGTGTAGGGCGCGCGCGGCCAGGTGCCGCCGCATCTGACAAAACCGTAGGAGCGGGCCGACACTTTTCTCGCGGGAAGTGTCGGCCCGCTCCTACATGAGGCGGGGTGTAGGCGCCTGCCGACGTTCTTCTCGCTGAAAGTGTCGTCCCGTGCCTACAGGAGGCGCGCACGGGCGAGAAGAACGCCGGCCCGCATGTCAATCTTGTTAAGAAACGGCGTGTCAAGGTTCTGTCAAGCTGGCTTGGACCAAACTAACTGCTTGGCGACAGGCGAGGCGTGCGCGCCTCGACACGGGGAAGACCCCGTGCCCTCTGTCGGGAAAGGGCGTGACCACGCGCCAAAGCATCGGGGGAAGGACCCTCACATGAAGCTCTCCAGCCGGATCGCGGGCGGCCTCGTCGTTGCCTGCGCACTTGCCGTGTCTATCGCGGGTTGCAGCGGGGGAGGGCAGACAAGCACCCCCGCGACCGGCGGCGACTCCGCCGACCCCGCAGCCTACACGCTCGTCGAGGACGGCAAGATCATCGTGGCCTCCGACCTGGCCAACGCGCCGCTCGACTACGTGGACGAGTCCACGGGCGAGGCCCAGGGCTTTGAGATCGACCTCATCAACGCCGTGGCGGACAAGCTCGGGCTCGAGTGCGAGGTCCTGCCCGCGATGAAGTTCGACACCATCATCCCGCTCATCGAGCAGGGCGGTCGCGCCGACGTGGGCGTCTCCAACATCACCATCACCGACGAGCGCTGGGAGCAGGTCGACTTCACCGACTCCTACATGGACTCCAACCAGGGCCTCGTGACGCGCGCCGACGCGGTCGCCGTGACCGAGGAGGCCCTCAACGTCGAGGGCACCAAGGTGGCCGTGCAGGCCGGCACGACCGGCGCCTCCTGGGCCGAGGAGAACCTGCCCAACGCCGAGATCGTGGCGCTCGACGACCCCGTGGTCGCCGTGACCGGCGTGCAGACCGGGCTCTACGCCGCCGCCGTGGCCGACCTGCCCGTCATGAGCTACCTCTGCACCAACTCGTTCACCGACTGCCAGGTCGCCATCGAGATCCCCACGGGCGAGCAGTACGGCATCGCCGTCAACAAGGACAACCCCGGCCTCACCGAGGCCATCAACGGCGCGCTGGCCGAGCTCGAGGAGGAGGGAACCATCTCCGAGCTCGAGGTCAAGTGGTTCGGAACCGAGCTCTAACGGGCCCGGGGGCACCCCGGTCGCGCACCGATCACCGCGGAAAGGGCGGCTCTAAGCCGCAGACAGATAACGGGAGGAAAGAAATGACCATCATGAACAGGCGCAACTTCGTCGCCACCCTCGGCCTCGCGGGCTCCGCGGCGCTTCTCGCCGGCTGCTCCAACGACACCCAGGAGCCGGCCGCCGACGCCACCACCGGCGACGACGCCGCCGCAGACGAGGCCTCCTACACCCTCGTGAAGGAGGGCGTGCTCACTAACGTGGCCGAGCTGGGCTTCTCGCCGTTCGAGTACATCGACGAGGACGGCAACACCGTGGGCTTTGACGTGGACCTCTCCAACGCCATCGCCGAGAAGATGGGCCTCACCTGCGAGTGGCTGCCCAACCAGGCCTTCGACACGCTCGTGCCCACCATCAAGCAGGGCGGCAAGGCCGACATCTGCATCGCCGGCATGACGATCAGCGACGAGCGTCTCGAGGAGGTCGACTTCTCCGACCCCTACCTCAACTCCAACCAGGGCATCGTGGCCGCCGCCGGCTCCGGCCTGGACTCCGAGAGTCTCAACGCCGAGGGCATGCAGGTCGCCTGCCAGACCGGCACCACCGGTGACGAGTGGATCTCCGAGAACCTGCCCAACGCCACCAAGGTGCCGCTGGCCGACGTCACGGCCGCCCTCATGGGCATCTCCACGGGCCTCTACAACGCCATGGTCATCGACCTGCCCGTTGCCCAGAACATGATCGCCGAGTCCTTCTCCGACCTCGAGGTCGTCGAGGAGATCCCCACCGGCGAGCAGTACGGCATCGCCGTCAGCAAGGACAACCCGGGCCTGCTGGCCGCCATCAACGACGCCCTCGCCCAGGTCGAGGAGGACGGCACGATGGACGAGATCAAGCAGAAGTGGTTCGGCACCACCGAGATCTAGCGACAAGAACCTGCGGCTGGGGCGGGGCGCGCGGCGAGAGGTGCCGGGCGCCCCGCTCGGCCGCGTGAAGCGGAAAATGATGCGAGGGGGCCGTCCCCTCGCATCACCAAGGAGGAAGCATGCAGCACAGACGGGGGGCACTTCTCGTCGCGCTCGCCCTGGCGCTCACGGGCGTCTTCGCGCTCGCGGCACCGCGGCCCGCTCAGGCGCTCACCACCGAGAAGGCCACCGCGCGTCCCAACGAGGACGGCGGCGACGGCGTGATCGGCGGCATGGACACGCGCCTCACCTGGGAGGGCACGGTCGAGGAGGGCGAGGAGGTCACCTCCGTCACGCTGACGCTGCCCGAGGGAGCCACGTTCGACCACTCCACGACGCGCATCACCGCGCTTGACGGGCTCAGCCGCATGGACGTCACCGGCGAGGCCGTCCCCGCGGGCAGCTCCATCACGGTGAGCTTTGACCAGGCCATCCCGGCCGGCTCGCTCCTGCGCCTCGAGATCACGAACATGCAGTTCCCGTCCGCGGGCGGCGACGTCGTGGTCTCCGGCAGCTACGAGGCGGCCGACGGCACCCACGAGCTCTCGGACTCCGCGCCCATCTCCACGATCGCCAACACGCCGCTGCAGTCGCTCGTCAACTGGCTCGACGAGCAGCCCTGGGTCGACGCCTGGAACTCCAACCAGTTCCTCGGCATGTTCCTGCGCCCGCAGCTGCTCGTGACGTCGTTCGCCTCGCTCGCGCCGGGCTGGATCTTGTGCCTGGGCATCGTGGTGGCGGCCTACCCGTTTGCCATCGCGCTCGGCCTGCTGTTCGCGATGCTCAAGATCTCGAAGTGGCGCGTCGTGCGCGCCGTGGCCGTGGTCTACATCAACGTGCTGCGCGGAACGCCGCTGTTCCTCCAGATCTACATCATGTTCTTCGGCCTGCCGATGATGGGCATCAACATCGACAACAACCTGCTCGGCATCATCGTCATGGCCGTCAACTCCTCGGCCTACCTCGCCGAGATCTTCCGTGCGGGCATCCAGTCCATCCCGCAGGGCCAGTACGAGGCCGCGAGCTCGCTCGGCATGAACTACGTGCAGACGATGTTCACCATCATCCTGCCGCAGACCGTGCGCCGCGTGATCCCCACGGTCACGAGCGACTTCATCACCGCGTTCAAGGACACCTCGCTGCTCTCCTCGGTGGGCGTCATGGAGCTCATGATGTTCTCCAAGAACCTCACCACCGTCACGGGCAACATCACCCCGTACGTGGCCGCCGGCATCTTCTACCTCATCGTGACGCTGCCGCTCATCAAGGTCGTGGGCATCGTCGAGGAGAACATCGCCCGCTCCGAGCGCGGCGGCGGCCCGCGCCCCAAGAGGCGCGCCCAGATTGCCGACAACGCCGACGAGCTCGTGTCCACAGACGCCGAGAAGGACGCCCCCGCCGAGCCGCAGGCTCTTCTCGCCACGCCGAAGGAGGTCGCCGCCGATGGCTGCTAAGCTGCACCGCCGCTCACACGCGATCGAGGTCCCGCCGGCCCTTCCCGCCGACGAGGCCGCCGCGATCGCCTACGAGGCCGACCAGGGGCTCACGAGCCACGCGTTCACGCCCGGCGAGCACCCGATCGTGCGCATCGAGCACCTCAACAAGAGCTTCGACGACACGCTCGTGCTCAAGGACGTGAACCTCAACGTCTGGCCGGGCGAGGTCGTGGTGGTCCTCGGCCCGTCGGGCTCGGGCAAGTCCACGATGCTGCGCTGCATCAACCTGCTCGAGACGCCGAGCGCCGGCCACATCCTCATCGAGGACGACGAGATCACCGGCAAGAGCGCCGCGGACGTCAACAAGCTGCGCCGCGACGTGGGCATGGTGTTCCAGCAGTTCAACCTCTTCCCGCACCTCACGGCCAAGGAGAACGTCATGATCGGCCAGACGAAGGTGCTCAAGAAGAGCAGGGAGGAGGCCGAGGCCGAGGCGATGAAGCAGCTCGCCGCCGTGGGCCTGGCCGACCGCGCCGACTTCAAGCCCGCGCAGCTCTCCGGCGGCCAGCAGCAGCGCGTCGCCATCGCGCGCGCCGTTGCCATGCACCCCAACGTGCTGCTGTTCGACGAGCCGACCTCCGCGCTCGACCCCGAGCTCGTGCGCGGCGTCCTCGACGTCATGCGCGACCTCGCCGAGAACTCCGGCATGACCATGATCGTCGTGACTCACGAGATGGGATTCGCGCGCGACGTGGCCGACCGCGTGGTCTTCATGGAGGAGGGCGTCGTGGTGGAGCAGGGCCTTCCCGAGAAGGTCTTCGACCACCCGGAGAACGCGCGCACCGCGGAGTTTTTGGGCTCGATCAAGTAGGCGCCTGGGGCGACGCCGCGTCCCAGGCGTCCCCGGGCGTTTCGTACGCACTCGACTGCGTAGCAAACGCGGAAAAACGGGCCGAACGAGGCTCCGGGACCGCTTTGGTACGCAGTCGAGTGCGTATGAAAACCCTACTAGGCCCGAGGTTCTTCTCGCCGGCGCGTGCGCTGCTGCACGCTTGGCCTCTGAGCTGCGAAAACTCGGGCGACGTAAGATTTCCGTTAGGTTAAGCGACCCCCTGGAACACCCCGCGAGCTGCGCTTCATTTGAGGAAATGCCCCTGTGCCCCCGTTGAGGCGGGGGCGTATGTGGTAATGTGACCCAATACATGCGTCCAAATTTGGGGGGTCGACCGGATGCATCACAAGAACATCCTGCTCATGTCCGCAACCACGCGGCTGCACGACCGCATGCGCGAGCTCTCGCACGCGATCGACGTGTCCATCGCGCTCGCCAACGAGGAGACCTTCTCGCAGGCCGTCTCCTCCGGCCACGAGTTCGACCTCGTGATTCTGGACGGCGAGGGAATGAGCCAGGACAGCCTCAACGCCGTCGACTCCTTCGTCGCGGACAACGGCTTCATCCCCATGCTGCTCGTCCAGGACCCGGACAAGCTCGCCACCCTCCACATGCCCACGCAGGGCACCAACGACTTCATCCTCTCCACCGCCGGCTCCGCCGAGTTCGAGCTGCGCTGCACGCTGCTTCTGTGGCCGGGTGAGGAGAGCGCCCCCGCCGACCTGGTGACGGTGGACAACATGACCATCAACCTCGCCACCTACCAGGTCTACATCGACGAGAAGCCCGTCGACCTGACGCTCATGGAGTACTCGCTGCTCTCCTTCCTGGCCACGCATCCGAGCCGCGCCTACTCGCGCGAGACGCTGCTTCACCGTGTCTGGGGCTTCGAGTACTGCGGCGGCACCCGCACCGTGGACGTCCACATCCGCCGCGTGCGCTCCAAGGTGGGCCCGCAGGTGGCGAGCCACATCGTCACCATCCGCGGCGTGGGCTACCTCTTCCGCATCTAGGCCGTCCTGCCGGCGAGAAGGACCTGCGCCCGGGACCCCGCGCCGCCGCGGGCGACGCGTCCCCGGCATGCGGGGCCGCGCGCTTTTTCAGGAACCGGAAAGCATCGTGCCGGCGCGGTGGCGTTTGCGAGGGCTCGGTTTGCCCCGACCCGCCCGGGGTACATTCCCAAGCGGCATACAAGGTGCCGCGCGGGAGGCGCGGCCAGTGGAGAGGCAAGAACATGAGCGACTACCCGTTTGACCCCAGAACCAGCGAGTCACCCGAGCAGGGCAAGGGCA
>ENA-OPBG01002444-OPBG01002444.1-human-gut-metagenome-genome-assembly--contig:-NODE-2444-length-10895-cov-2.347417_pt1 | contig 10895 bp, 7 predicted proteins | sample MGYA00241065_ERZ501446 | MGnify/ENA primary metagenome ERZ501446 (study PRJEB25962, sample SAMEA2042632) | human gut metagenome | biome: human gut; feature: human-associated habitat; material: faeces...
AGACAATGCGTTTTGTGCATGTCGATACCCCTGCGTAGTTGTCTGAGCGTGAGCGCCCATGTGACGGAAACTTTTTGAACCAAATTACGTAATTAAAAAAATTATTAACATTTTTTCTTAATTACCCCCTTGTTTTTTGTACAAAAAATAGTATGATTAAGAGAGAATAATATTTAGGAGGAAACGTATAGTATGTTTGGCAAGTTGATTAATATCTTGAAAGAAAATCCGAAGAAGATTGTTTTTACAGAAGGCAGTGATCCACGTATTCTGGAAGCGGCATCCCGCCTTTTGGCAAGTACTTTCCTTTCGCCGATTTTGGTTGGAAACAAAGATGAAATTGCAAAGGCAGCAGAAGAGAGTGCATTTAATATTCGTGGAGCTGAAATTATAGACCCGATGGAGTATGAAGACATTGATGAGATGGCAGAGTGCCTGTATGAACTTCGTAAGAATAAAGGTATGACATTGGAGAAAGCAAAAGCAACCTGTCAGCAGGCAAATTATTTTGGTACGATGCTTGTGAAGATGGGTAAAGCGGATGCACTTCTTGGCGGTGCAACCTACTCGACAGCGGATACGGTTCGTCCGGCATTACAGATTATTAAGACAAAACCAGGTAAAAATATTGTAGCATCCTGCTTTATTCTGGTTCGTGAGTCCGCTACCGGTGGTAACACGGTACTTGCGATGGGCGATTGTGCGATTAATATTAAGCCAAATGAAGATGAGTTGGCAGAAATCGCAATTGATTGTGCAGAGTGTGCTAAGATTTTTGGAATTGACCCGAAAATTGCATTCTTAAGTTATTCAACTTACGGCTCAGGTGCCGGCGAGGATGTGGACAAGATGAGAAATGCTGCACAGAAAGCAAAAGACCTTGCACCGGATCTTTTGATTGCCGGAGAAATGCAGTTTGATGCAGCAGTATCACCACGAGTTGCCCGTACAAAATGTCCGGGAGACCCGATTGCCGGTTCTGCAAATACCTTTATTTTTCCTGATATCAATGCAGGAAATATTGGTTACAAAATTGCACAGCGTCTTGGTGGCTTTGATGCATACGGACCAATTATGCTTGGTTTGAATGCCCCAATTAATGATTTGTCACGTGGATGTAACGCATCGGAAGTATACTCGATGGCAATCGTTACAGCTGCGTTAGCTTAGTGGAGAGTTTTTATGGGAAAAAGACAACACAAAAAAAGAAGAAAACAGTCACCTGCCGAACTGGCAGGTGACTATGAAATTTATCACATTGGTGTGTTAGATGGAATCCGGGCAATCGCAATTTTTCTAGTTGCGTGGTATCATATCTGGCAGCAGTCCTGGTTGCAGCCACTTACAGAACATGTAAATTTGGACTGGCTTGTAAGAAACGGAAGTATTTTAGTAGATATGATGATTTTGCTTTCAGGATTCTGTCTTTTTTTACCATATGCCAGAGACATGGTGTATGGCGACAAAACGGATACGGTTCCCGGCTTTTACGTAAAAAGAGTGGCGCGTATTGTGCCATCGTATTATCTGTCGGTGTTAATCGTATTGTTCGCTTTTGCTATTCCACTCTCGGAGTACTGCGGCGATACCGGTTTTATGATGAAAGATTTGATTACGCATCTGACATTTACGAACAATTTATTTGGAGATGTAATTTGTATGACGCATCTGAACGGCGTTCTGTGGACGGTAGCGGTAGAAATGCAGCTGTATCTGATTTTTCCACTGCTTGTGTGGCTGTTTCGCAAATGTCCGGTGGGTACATATCTTGGAATGACGGCAATCGGTGTGGGAAGTGCATGGTATTTCAGCAGCCGGTTCTATTCGATTGACCAGAATTTAGTAGTGAATCAGACGCTTACGTTCTTTTCCGTTTTTGCTAACGGTATGATGGCAGCTTGGCTGTATATGAAATATACAAAAATGAGAAAAAAGCAAATGCTGGCAGAAGGTCTTGCCGGGATTGTGATGGCAATTGGTGCTGTCGTGTTCTTTTATCAGATGTGCATGGCACGATCGACAAGCGGCAGAGAAACACAGTGGCAGTTAGATAACCGCTTTCTGTTGTCTCTTGTGTTTGCCCTGTTTGTGATTGGAATGATTCTTTCCCACAAGTATTTCCGCAAAATTCTTGACAACCGCGTCATGAAATTTTTAGCAGGAATTTCGTTCCAATTTTATATCTGCCATCAGTACATTGCCGTCAAATTAAAGGAGTTTCGGATTCCGAACTGGTCGGGAGATGAACTACCAAATATGACAGGAGATGTTAAATGGCAGTGGCAGTATACCATTTTGTGTTTTGCGCTTTCTCTGGTGGTGGCAATTGCTATGACATATCTGGTTGAACTTCCGGCGGCGAAGGTAATAAAAAAATGGTATCAGAAGAAAAGAGAAAAAAAGGAGTTAGAAAATGAAAAGCAGTAAAATAACAGCATTAATTTTGTGTTTTTGCCTGATGTTGTCCATGACAGCATGCCGCAGTGATAATAGTACAGAAAATAAGACAAATTCAAACAAATCAGCTTCCGGTTCTGCGGTTACGGAAAATAAAAAGACAAGTCATGATGTAAGTGATGTGGACGGCCCGGCACTGAAAGATTTGTACGCAAAATATTTTATGATGGGTGCCGCAATTAACGGCAGTGATAAGAGTACCGCAGCAATTCACCATGAGGGCATGGCAAATATTTTGAAGAAACATTACAATTCAACAACCTTAAGTAATCTGATGAAGCCATGTTATTTACTGGACGAAAAGGCATGTGTGAAAAAGGGTAAAAAGAATGCAAATGCCACGGATGTTTCGCTGAATTTTGATTCCTGCAAAGAAAGCCTTGATTTTTGCAAAGAAAATGGAATTAAAATGCGTGGTCATACACTTGTCTGGCATAATCAGACACCGGAGTGGTTCTTTAAAAAGAATTATGATGCAAAGAAAGGCTATGTCAGCAAAAAGGTGATGGCAAAGCGCATGGAGAACTACATCAAGGGTGTTTTGGAGTACTGCAAGAAAAATTATCCGGGTGTTGTTTACTGTTTTGACGTTGTAAATGAGTGTGTGGATGACGGAACAGGCGATGATTCTGTGAATTGGAACTGCCGGACTACATTTAACGGCGGCGATAATTTCTGGTACGCAACAATGGGAACCGACTATGTGGAAAAAGCATTTACTTACGCAAGAAAATATGCAGAGAAGGGCATGAAACTCATTTATAATGATTACAATGTTTATGTTCCTGCAAAAGAGCAGAATATTTACAATCTTGTAAAGGGACTGAAAGAGAAAAATCTGATTGATGGAATCGGTTTGCAGCCAACGGTAGATTTGTATAATCCGGATGAATTGAAGGGCGATTCTTACGACAGTTTTGAAAATTGTTTGAAAAAATATGCCGAATTGAATGTTGATATCCAGATTACGGAATTGAGTTTCAAGATTGATGAGGAGACAGGTGAGCGAGACGAAAAATCTTTAAAACGCCAGGCAGACCGCTATCAGGAAATGTTTGAGCTGTTGAAAAAGATGGATACGGCGAGTGGCGGACCATGTAATATTACGAGTGTGACAGTGTTTGGTATCTGTGATGATTATCCACTGTATGATGATTTAGTACAGTGTTTGTACCTTTGGAATAAGAATGCTAAACCTAAGGAATCGTTCTATCGTGTGCGGGAAGTAGGCGAATCAAAATAGAAATGATTGTCCAGTGTTAGGTTAGAATAGTACATGGTAAAAGATAAATTACTAATATACAATAGGAAAAAAGAGTTCGATGGAGGTAAGTATGAAATCAGTAATTAAAGCAGACAAAGAAAAACAAATCAGTGCGATTGACAAACGATTGTACAGCTCATTTATTGAGCATTTGGGAAGAGCCGTTTATCATGGTATCTATGAGCCGGGACATGAGACTGCCGATGATATGGGATTTCGCCAGGATGTTCTTAAGGTTATCCGTGAGATGAACATTCCTATGGTTCGTTATCCGGGTGGTAACTTTGTATCGGGTTACCATTGGGAAGATGGAACAGGGCCAAAAGAAAAGCGTCCGAAGAAAATGGAGCTTGCATGGAGTTCTGTGGAGACAAATGAAGTTGGAATTGATGAATTTCAGGAATGGGCAAAACGTGTGGGGACGGACATTATGATGGCAGTAAATCTTGGGACACGTGGGCCGGAAGAAGCCGGTAATGTTGTTGAATACTGCAATTCCGTAACCGATACTTATTATGCTAATATGCGCCGTGCGAATGGTTTTGAAAAGCCTTTTGGTATTCATACCTGGTGTCTTGGCAATGAGATGGATGGTCCTTGGCAGATTGGACATAAAACGGCGACCGAATATGCACGTACCGCATGTGAAGCAGCAAAAATTATGAAATGGGTGGATGACTCCATTGAGCTGGTTGCCTGCGGAAGTTCCCACCAGAACATGCCGACCTTTGGCGAATGGGAAGAAACGGTGCTTCGCGAGGCATACGACCACATTGATTATTTGTCGATGCATGAGTATTACGGAAATCGGGATGATGATACGAAGAAGTATTTAAGCTGCTCGATGGACATGGATGATTTTATTAAAAAAGTCGGAGCCATCTGCGATAGGATTAAGAAAGAAAAGGAAAGTGATAAAGATATTTTCCTTTCTTTCGATGAGTGGAACATCTGGTTCCATTCACAGGAGCAGGATAAAAAACAGGAGAAATGGCAGATTGCGCCACCACTGTTAGAGGATATTTACACGATGGAAGATGCATTAGCAGTCGGATGTCTATTGAACACGCTGATTAATAATTCGGACCGTGTAAAAATTGCCTGTCTGGCACAGCTTGTTAATGTAATTGCACCGATTATGACAGTAAATGGTGGTAAAATGTGGCTTCAGACGATTTTCTATCCATTTATGTATGCCTGCCGTTACGGACAGGGTGTTGCCTTGAAGGCAGATGTTGAGTGTGGCACTTATGCAGCCGGCAAGCGTGATGCGATTCCGTATGTGGACAGTTCCGTTGTCTGGAATGAGGAGAAGAAAGAACTGACCGTATTTGCCGTAAACCGTAATATGGATGAAACAGCAGAGGTTTCTCTTGACTTTGAGGGCTTTGGCGAACTGACACTGGCAGAGCATATGGTACTTAATAATGACGATATGAAAGCAGTAAACTCACCGGAAAATCCTGAAAATGTAGTGCCGAAAAAAGGAACCGGTGTCAAAGACGGTGTCGTTATTTTAGAACCTCATTCATACAATATAGTTAGATTCTATACCAAGTGATAGATATTTAGTATAAGGCTATGGCTGAAAATTAAGAAAGTGCGCTTTTCAGGCGCACTTTTTTATGTTATACTAATGTCTCGAAAGCGAGGAAAAAAGACATGATTAAAGATTTATTTCATACAAACCGGCCAACCTATTCCTTGGAAGTTTTTCCACCGAAAAAGGACGCCGATGTATCCGTTATTTATGACGCATTAGATGAGTTTAAAACACTTCACCCAAGTTTTATCAGTGTGACTTACGGAGCTGGTGGCAACACAGCAGAAAACACCTTTGCCATAGCTTCTTATATTCAGAATCAGTGTGGGATTGAGGCACTTACCCATTTGACCTGTGCAGCCATTCCGGACCGGTTATTCTTGAAAAATTTCTTGACGAATTTGTACCGCAATGGAATTCACAATTTGTTAGCGCTGCGTGGCGATAAACCGCAGTGGATGAGCGATGAGCAGTTTGACGCCCGCTATTATGACCATGCTTCGGATTTGGTTACCGATGTAAAAGAGATGTTTGATTTCAGTGTGGCAGGAGCGTGCTATCCGGAAGTACATCAGGAAGCAGCAAGCCTTTCGGAAGACATTGCAAACCTGAAAATCAAGGTGGATAAAGGTGTAGACTTTTTGATTACACAGCTATTTTATGACAATGAAACATTTTTCCGTTTCTTGGACGAGGCACGTAATGCCGGAATCACAGTACCGATTCTTCCTGGTTTAATGCCGATTACATCCGCCGGACAGGTCAAAAACATCATCGGAATGTCAGGCACCAAAATACCAAAAGAATTAGCAGATGCCATTGAGAAATATAAAGATAATCCGGCTGACTTGAAAAAAGCCGGCTTAGATTACTCCAAACGTCAGATGGAGAATCTGCTTGCGCATGGCGTAGACGGAATCCATTTGTACTCTATGAATAAAGTAGAAATTGCTAAGGCAATTTATGAATAAGAGGGACATATTTGGTTTCCGTAATTTATCAAAAAAAGATGGATGGAGAGTGGGCACTCCCGTTTGTTGAACTGCGTAGCAGCAGGGACACTGAAAATACCAGTGTCTCCTGCTGACGCGTTCAAACCCACTTTCCATCCATCTTTTTTGATAAATTACTGGAATCTTGAAATGTCTGCGAACATCGACTGCAAAAAAATGATAGCTAAATAGCGGAAGGTTAAATGCTCAAAAAAAGAAATAGATGGAATCTTTGATGAGAGATTCTTAATTTCTGATAATTTCTCCTAAAATAAATTGGTATTGATTGTGCTGCAAACACGTGGGTATGAGACATGTGTAGTTTACATGTCGATACCCCTACGCGTTTGCTAAGCGGGAGCGGCACAAGAGATACCAATTTATTTAGGAGAAAGAATTATGAAATTAAAAAACTAACTCATACAAAGTTCCCTCTTTAAATGCCTCACCACAAGAAAATACGCCGGAATCAAAAACACATCTGCCAATATCCAGGCGATTGGGCTTGCCAGGCAGGCGGCGGTGAAGCCAAATACCGGAACAAAATAGAATCCGACAATACTTCTGGCAGCCATTTCACACACGCCGGCTAAAATAGCCAATTTTCCGAATCCCAAGCCTTGAATCGTAAAGCGGACAATGTTTACAAGTGCTAATGGGAAATAGAAAATGCAGTTCCAGCGAAGGAATGCAGCAATCATTTCAATTAACCGGGTTTCTGTGCCGTCGACAAACAAAAGTGCTAAATATTGTCCGGTAAACAAAAGGACAGCACAGGCAATCACAGAATAAACAAGAGCTAATCCGCTGCATGCAAAAATTCCCTTGTCTACACGGTCAAGTTTTTGGGCTCCTAAGTTCTGTCCGGCATATGTGGACATTGTGGAACCCATTGCATCAAACGGACAGCAGAAGAACATGGCAAGTTTTCCGCCGGAGGCAACAGCTGCAACTGCGGTGGAACCAAGACGGTTTACAGCAGTCTGTAAAACGACACTGCCGATTGCTGTAATCGAATACTGAAGCCCCATAGGAACCCCTATGAAGCACAGGTTGCTTATATGTTTTTTACTTATCACTTTTTCCTGCTTAGTGCCCTTAAGTATGTCAAACTTCTTGTACATATATATTGTACAGCCAACTCCTGCTATAAGCTGCGATACAACAGTTGCAACGCCTGCTCCTGCAACACCCATCTTTACATATAATATAAGTATGAAATCCAAAGCTATATTTATGACTGATGACAACACAAGAAAATATACAGGTGTCTTGCTGTCACCAAGCGAACGAATTATACCTGACACAATATTATATAAAAATACGGTTGGAATACCTGCAAATATAATCACAATATAATTATAAGCATGCATAAATATATCATCCGGCGTGTTGAGCAGTCTTAATATCGGAGCACAGAATACAACTGACAATATCGTCATAACAACAGCAAATACTGCACTGCATACATACCCATTAAATACATATTTTCTAAGTTCACTGTATTTCCCTGCACCAAACTGCTGTGCAACCGGAATAGCAAAACCACTGCATATCCCCATACAAAAACCAATAATCATAAAATTGATAGAGCTTGTTGCGCCAACACCAGCCAGTGCTGACACACCAAGCGTTTTACCAACTATCATTGTGTCAACAAGATTATAAAATTGCTGAAAAAGCATTCCAAGAAGCATTGGAAATGCAAATCCAAGAATTAATCTAAGGGGTGAACCCTTTGTCATATCCTTTGTCATTGTCTTTCTCCTTGTCCGCTAAAGTGTTCCGTTCTAATTAACCGTCACTCTGCCCATTGTTATTTTATCCAGCAGCTTGTGATTCTCAGTAACATCATATTTAATCTTAATCTTTTCTTTGTAGAAATCGCCATCATAATTAAACAACGAACTGTCGCCCTCAAAGCCTTCTTCCTGTACCTTCTGTGCAGCTCTTGTTACATATTTCTCAACAAGCTTCTTTCGACACAAGATGTTATATATATCGTCTTCTGTCAGCTTAGTATTATTATGAGCTTTTTCAGACATATCTTCATAGGTATCGTGTGCATTTGATTTGCACGATTGCTTATCACTATCTGTCAGATATAGATTATATACTGTTGACTCATATTCCATTATATAATCATACTCACATAAATCTATCGCCAGTTGTTTAGCATAATCCCTTGTAAACACACTGTCAAGTGAATTCTTAAAATGTGTATTCCAAAATTCATTAGCATCATCAGGATTATACTGTAACGCCATCTCATTTATCTTCTTTTCCACAACATACACATAATAAGAGAAATCTTTCAAAGTTATGTTCTCACTATTAATTGTTATAACATTTTCCTGTAAATGTTTCTCATATATGAAATCTTTATTCTTATTATACCTGTATACAAGGAATCCAAGTGCAACTATAAAAGCCGCAAGGATTACCAATGCTATTACTTCTATTTTTTTGTTTTTTAATGCACCTTTTTCACTCATACAAGCCTCCAATCTTTTGTTTAAAAAAGAACCCCTTAACAATTAAATTATATGTTAAGGGGTTCATAACCACAATATCCGGATAATTATCTGTAAAGATAATTACTCAGGTATTTAATTTACAATTACTTGTATAAATCAACAAGCTTGAGTAAATGCTGATATCTCTCATTAGCAACTTCCTCAGACTTAGCAAAGAGTCTTTCTGCTCTTTCTGGGAATGGCTTAACAAGACGTGTATAACGTGCCTCATTGTTAAGGAAATCCTGATATGAGCCATCGCCTTCCTTAGATGTTAATGTGAATGGATTCTTTCCTTCAGCCTTTAATGCAGGGTTGAATGAGAAGAGATTCCAATATCCAGCCTTAACAGCCTTCTTCATTTCATCCTGGCAGTGGTTCATACCACCCTTAGCGATACCGTGAAGTTCGCAAGGAGCATAACCAATGATTAATGATGGTCCGTTGTAGCTTTCAGCTTCTTCGATAGCCTTTAATGCCTGTGCTGGGTTAGCACCAAGAGCAATCTGTGCTACATATACATAGCCATAGCTCATAGCGATTTCAGCAAGTGACTTCTTGCCGATTTCCTTACCAGCTGCAGCGAACTGGCAAACTTCACCGATGTTAGAAGCCTTAGAAGCCTGTCCACCTGTATTAGAATACATTTCTGTATCGAATACCATAACATTTACATTCTCACCTGAAGCAAGTACATGGTCAAGACCACCGAAACCGATATCGTAAGCCCATCCATCACCACCGAAGATCCATACAGATTTCTTAGCAAGGTAATCCTTCTTAGCAAGTACTTCTGGAGCTGTTGGGCATCCATCTGCTGCTGCCTTTTCAAGTTCTGCAATAAGAGCTTCTGTAGCTGGTGTGTTTGCCTTAGTATCATTCTTTGTCTCAAGGTACTTAGCTGCTGCTGCCTTAAAGCTGTCTGTTGCCTTATCAGATGCAGCCATTTCTTCGATCTTGGCAATAGCCTGGTCACGAAGAACCTTCTGTCCAAGATACATACCAAAACCATGTTCTGCGTTATCCTCGAATAATGAGTTAGCCCATGCTGGTCCCTTTAATGTATCCTTGTTTACTGTATATGGTGATGTTGCAGCTGGACCACCCCAGATTGAAGAACAACCTGTAGCGTTAGAAATATACATCTGCTCACCAAATAACTGTGTAATTAATCTAGCATAAGATGTTTCTGCACAACCTGCACAGCTTCCTGAGAACTCAAGGAGTGGCTGGTTATACTGAGAACCGATTGGTGTATTTACTAATGCTGGCTTAATATCCTTCTTACCTACGTTAGCTACAAGATAATCGAATACTGGCTGCTCTTCTGCCTGTGATTCCTGTGGAACCATCTTAAGAGCTTCTCCAGCCTTAGGACATACAGTAACACATTCGCCACATCCCATACAATCTAAAGGAGATACAGACATTGTATACTTCATAGTTGTATCTACAGCATGCTTAGAATCTGCAAGCTTGATGTTTGCTGGAGCTGCTGTAACTTCATCAGCTGAAAGAATAAATGGTCTGATTGTTGCATGTGAACAAACAAATGCACAGCTGTTACACTGAACGCAGGCTGCTGGATCCCACTCAGGAACCATAACTGCTGTTCCTCTCTTCTCGTATGCAGAAGCACCTGTTTCGAACTGACCATCAGCGCAATCCTTGAATGCTGAAACTGGAAGGCTGTCACCATCCATCTTAGAGATTGGCTCAAGAAGATCGTTAACTAACTTAACAACTTCTGGACGTCCTGTCTTAGCTTCCTTAGGAGCATCAGCTTCTGGATTAGCCCAAGAATCTGGAACTTCTACCTTATGTATAGCATCTACACCGGCATCAATAGCCTTGTAGTTCATCTCTACTACAGCATCACCCTTCTTAGAGTAAGACTTCTTAGCAGCTTCCTTCATGAACTTAATAGCATCATCGATAGGCATTACATCAGCTAACTTAAAGAAAGCAGACTGTAAGATTGTGTTAGTTCTCTTACCCATACCGATTTCAATAGCTTTATCAATAGCGTTGATTGTGTAAAGCTGGATATTATTCTTAGCAATATACTGCTTAGCTTCTGCTGGCATATGCTGGTTAAGTTCTTCATCTGACCACTGGCAGTT
>ENA-OPBG01002451-OPBG01002451.1-human-gut-metagenome-genome-assembly--contig:-NODE-2451-length-10881-cov-4.231295_pt1 | contig 10881 bp, 8 predicted proteins | sample MGYA00241065_ERZ501446 | MGnify/ENA primary metagenome ERZ501446 (study PRJEB25962, sample SAMEA2042632) | human gut metagenome | biome: human gut; feature: human-associated habitat; material: faeces...
CTTCATCCAGCCGTGGTCGGTGCGCCAGAATTGGATGCCCAGCTTGTCCAGCAGGTCATAGGTACGGATCTCTTTTTCCAGCCGCCCGGTGCAGTCGGCAGGACGGCCCTCGTAAAGCTTCAGTTCTTCCATTTTATTTTCCTCTCGCTGCCAGTGCAATGCTCAGCTGCGCCACATCGGAGGGCGATACACCCGGGATGCGCCCCGCCTGACCGAGGTTCTTCGGCCGGATGCGGGCCAGCTTTTCGCGGGCTTCCAGCGTCAGGCCGGTCAGGTCGGAATATTCAAAATCATCTGGAATCAGGGTCTTTTCGTGCCGGGCCACGTCCCGGATCATCCGGTCCTGCCGGGCAATGTAGCCCGCATACTTGATCTCGGTCTCCAGCCGCTCAGCCAGCATGGGGGTGATCTCCTCGCCCCAGCCGATCATACCCGCCAGCAGCGGATAGCTGATCTCCGGGCGGCGCAGCAGCTCTTCCGCAATGCCGCCCTCGGCAGCCGGGACAAGGCCGGCCGCTTCCATGGCGGCACGCAGGTCTGCGGTGCGCAGATGTGTCTCGTGCAGGCGGCGGCGCTCCGCTTCCAGAATGCTCTGGGTGTGCTGGTACTTGGCCCAGCGGTCATCCTTCACAAGGCCGTATTCCCTGCCGATGGGGGTCAGCCGCTGGTCGGCGTTGTCCTGACGCAGGGTCAGGCGGTACTCGCTGCGGCTGGTCATCATGCGGTAGGGGTCCATGACGCCCTTGGTGACAAGGTCATCCACCAGCGTGCCCAGATAGCTGGTCTGACGCTCCAGGATCAGCTGACTCTCCCCTTTTGCACTGCGGGCAGCGTTCAGACCGGCCAGCAGACCCTGTGCGGCGGCTTCCTCGTAGCCGGAGGTGCCGTTGAACTGGCCCGCGCCATACAGGCCCCGCACCACCTTGCTCTCCAGCGTGACTTCCAGACTGGTCGGGTCTACGCAGTCATACTCGATGGCGTAGGCCGGACGCATGATCTCAATGTGTTCAAAGCCCTGAATGCTCCGGTAAAAGGCGTTCTGTACATCCTCAGGCAGGCTGCTGGACGCACCCTGCAGATACATCTCCTCTGTGTTCTCGCCGCAGGGCTCCACAAAGATGGGGTGCCGGTCCTTGCCCGCAAAGCGCACCACCTTATCCTCAATGGAGGGGCAGTACCGGGGGCCAACTCCCTCGATCATGCCGCCGTAGAGCGGGCTGCGCTGGATGTTGTCCAGAATGATCCGGTGGGTCTCGGGGTTGGTGTAGGCGATCCAGCATTCGACCTTGTTGTGCATGGGTGCATCCGTCAGAAAGCTGAAAGGCTGCAGCTCGCTGTCCGGGTCGCCAGGCTGGCATTCCAGCTTGGAGAAGTCGATGCTTCTCCGGTGGACGCGGGCAGGGGGACCGGTCTTGAACCGCCGCAGAGGCAGACCGGCGGCTTTCAGGCTTTCGGTCAGGGCATTGGCGGCGTGCATCCCGTCAGGGCCGGAAGCATACCACGCATCACCGACAAAAATCTTTCCACCCAGATTGGTACCCGTGGCAATGACCACACACTTTGCGCTGTACTCCCCGTTCAGCTGGGTCACAACGCCCTTGACATGGCCGTTCTCCACCTCAATGCCCACCACCTCGGCCTGATGGATAGCAAGGCCGGGTGTGAGTTCAAGGGCGTGCTTCATATATTCGTGGTAGCGCTTGCGGTCGGTCTGAACGCGCAGGGCATGAACGGCAGGGCCTTTGCCCTTGTTCAGCATCCGGCTCTGCAGGTAGGTGGCATCCGCCGCAAGGCCCATCACACCGCCCAGCGCATCCAATTCGCGTACCAGCGTTCCTTTTGCAGTCCCGCCGATGCTGGGATTGCAGGGCATGTTGCCAATGGCATCCAGGCTCATGGTAAACACCGCCGTTTTGGCACCCAGCGTGGCAGCAGCGTGGGCCGCTTCAATGCCAGCGTGGCCCGCGCCTATTACGATCACATCATAATCTCCTAAATGGTTCATAACTTTTTCGGATTCCCTCTATTGTCAATGGAACAATCGAAACTGTACCTACACAGCCCGTCGCGCAGCGACTTCAAATCGGTGGAAAGCAAAAATGCGGTTAAGAGATCTTCGCGCGGGAGCGCGAATCTCCAGCATTTTTGTTTGGAGCTCACTTCTTTGGGGGCACTAGGGGCGAGCAGCCCCTAGTTCGTGCCTCCCGCGCTTCGAAAGTAGCGGGTGCTTTTCTGGTTCTCTTTTGGCACGCAAAAGAGAACATTCCTCATTACTTTCCCACACAGAACCGCTCAAACACTTCATTGATGACATTCTCCGACGCATTTTCGCCGGTGAGGTCACAGAGGGCATCCAGCGCATCGTCCACACAGACCGATACGGCATCCAGCCCGAACCCGCCGCTGACCGCATCCAGCGCACCGGCCACTGCATCCCGCGCGCGGGTGGCGGCGGCAAGCTGGCGCTGGCCCGAAAGGCTGGCAGCGTGGGGATCAATGTTGTTGGTGCCCAGCAGACGGGCAACGGCAGCAGCGATCACCCTGCGGCTCCCCTCTTCCTGACAGCAGACCGGGATCACCATGGCAAAATCGCCTGCAATGATCTCTGCGTCAAACTGAGTGGGCTTGTCCTCTTTGTTGACCAGTGCAATGGCCGGGCGACCAGCGCACCGCTGCGCCAACGCAAGATCCTCCCGGGTCAGGGGCTCAGAGCCATCGAACACCGCCAGGATCAGCCCTGCCTCTTCCAGCTTTTTCCAGCTGCGGCGGATGCCTTCGGCCTCGATCGCATCCTCGGTCTCCCGCAGACCGGCCGTGTCGAACAGGTTCAGCCGGATGTCCCCCAGCCGGACAGCCTGCTCCACCACATCCCGGGTGGTGCCCGCCACGGGGGTGACGATGGCCCGGTCGAACCCGGCCAGCAGATTGAGCAGGGTGGACTTGCCCGCATTGGGCCGCCCCACGATGGCACAGTCCACACCCTCCCGCAGGACAGCACCGGCATCATAATTCCGGATGAGGGTGTCCAGCTCTCCCTTCACGGCAGTCAGGGTGGATACCAGCTGGGTATCCTCCAGCGCGGGAACGTCCTCCTCGGGGAAATCCACCCAGGCAGTCAGATGGGCCTGCAGGGCGGTCAGGGCATCCTTTTCAGCCCCGATCTTCTTCGCCAGCGCGCCGTTCAGGGAGGCATTGGCCAGCGCCGCACCCTGTCTGCCATCGGCAGAGATCAGGTCCATAACGGCCTCGGCCTGGGTCAGCCCCAGCTTGCCGTTCAGGAACGCGCGGCGGGTGTACTCGCCGGGCGCGGCAGGCTGAGCACCGGCAGCAAGACAGGCTTCCACCAGACGGCGGGCCACGGCGCTGCCGCCATGGCAGGAAAGCTCCACCACGTCCTCGCCGGTATAGCTGTGGGGCGCGCGGAAAAACAGGGCCACCCCCTCATCAAAGGCTTCGTCCCCTTCCCGGAATGTGCCGTACATGGCGGTGTAGCCTTTGGCATCCTCCACCTTTTTTGCGGCGTTGGCCGGGCGGAACACCCGGGCTGCTATGGGATAGCTCTCCGCACCGGAGAGCCGCACGACGGCAATGCCGCCTGCGCCCGGCGCTGTTGCAATGGCTGCAATGGTCGTTTCCTGCATGGTTTTTTCTGGCTTCCTTTCCGCGCCCGGTCTGGCCGCTTGCTCCCATCTGCCCACAGCAGCGAGACGAATACAGTTTCATTGTACCACGAAATGCTGCGGAATGGTACTGTTTTTTCAACCAATTCCCGGGAAACGGTTGAAAATCCGCCCATTTCTCACACAAAAAAGGGGCTTTCCGTCCCAACACGGAAAGCCCCTTTTTACAGGAAACTGTTTTTTAGAACTTGGCGATCTCCGCCGTGGTGATGGCCTTGCCGGGCAGCGTGCGTGCATCGGCATTCTCATTCAGAGCCAGCTTGCCCTCGCGCAGCAGCTGCACAGCCTTCTGGTGATCGGCAGCCTTCCAGTTGTTGCCCACGATCTTCCAGTTGTTGTTCACGTGCGGCTCAATGGTGCCGCCCTTCACGGTGCGGATGTACTCGCCCAGCAGCTCGCGGATGCCGCCCACGTCGCCGCGCACATCGATCTCCAACAGCTTGGGCAGCTCTTCGCCCGGCAGGAAGATGTCCGCAGCCGTCAGCAGCTGGGTGGTGGCACGGTAGTTGTTCACTGCCACCACAAAGGTGTCGGTGTCCTTCACGGCCTTGCCGTTCGGCCACTTGAGGTTCTTGATGCGGTGGCCCGGCTCCTTGGAGATGTCCAGCTCATAGTTGACGCCCTCAAAAGCATCGTACAGGTAGTAGCGCACCGAGGGGTCAAAGGCGATGGTCACTTCATCCGGCTTCCATGTCTTGAAGAAGGCAGCAGACCACTCCATAAAGCGGCGCAGCTGCTCGCCGGTCATCTGCAGCTTGTACAGGGTGTTCTGGTAGGTGTAGATGCTGGCCATATCGCACTTGCGGATGGTGCCCGCGCGCATCTGGGAGGTCATGGAGGTCAGGGCGGTAGCAGAGACCTGCGCACCGGTGTAGTACATCTGCACTTCGTTGATGAAGTCCAGCAGCGCGGTATCCTGCACCATGGCCTGCGGCAGGCAGTCGATCTCGTTTTCGGGGGCCAGATCGCCGCCCTTCAGCTCGCCAATGGGGGTAACAGCGTCTTCCTTGGCACGGGTGTCGTAGGAGGCCAGCAAAGCGGTCAGCTCCGGATCGGGCTCGTACTCCTTGATCTGCAGGTTTTCAGAGGTGCGGTTCACGACCTTCCACTTACCGTCCAGCTGGCGCTCCAGATAGACGTGGATCTCGGACAGGGTGGCACCGGCGTTCTTGTTCTCCACCACCAGCACGTTGTTGATCATCATGTTGGGGATGCTCCTGTGGCCGTGGCCGCCCACGATCACATCAAACTCCGGGCAGGCATTCGCCAGATCGGTGACGCCGGAGCCATAGACACCGTACTCGTTCTCGGTATCCATGTGCATGACGCCGATCAGAACATCCACCTGATCCTTGATCTTATCAATGATCTTGCGGCTCTCGTCCACAGGGTTGGTGACCTTCCAGCCCTCCAGATTCTTGGCATCCCAGCGGATGATGTTGGGGGTGACCATGCCGATGACACCGATCTTGACAGTGCCCTTCTTGATGATGGTGTAGCCGTCGGCCAGCGGGGTGCCGTCCGGTGCGTAAACGTTGCCGGTAAGCACCTTGGCCTTCTGCTGTCCCATGACCTTTTTCAGCACATCCATGCCGTAGTTATACTCATGGTTGCCGGTGGTCCAGATATCATAGCCGATGGCATTCATGGCAGCGATCATGGGATGCAGGTCATCGTTCAGGAACAGCTCTGCGGAGTTGGCCTGAATGGTATCGCCTGCATCCACCACCAGCGTGTTCCGGGTGCGGCACTGCTTGATGGCAGTCGCCTGCTGGGCCACACTGCCGGAAGCATCTGCCTTGTTGGCAGCGTAGTCCCAGGGGTCGAATTTGCCGTGGGTATCGCTGGTAGCAAGGATCTGCAGATCCATGCTCCACAGAGACTTGATGTCACAGGCGGCTGCAGAGGGTGCCATGCAGCTGGCGGCTGCGATGGTTGCGGATGCCCCTGCACCACGCAGGAAGCTGCGGCGGGAGATCTTGTTCTGAGCCATAGTTGAATACCTCTCTTTTCATCATTCTGTCTGTTCTTCACGAACAGAACGCTCTTGACTACAGTATAAATCCTCGACCAATTGTTTTACAATTGCCATTTAAGAGAAAGATTTCGGCAAAAAACAGGCAGTTTCTCCAAATTTTGAGAAGAATGACTTTTTTATGCTCAGTATACCGCAACAGCTGCCCGACCCGAAACCAGCTTGGCGTTAGATTTTGGTAAAATCCTTTTTGCGTGAAAAAAGGTCTCCGGAAAATCCGCAGATTTTCCGGAGACCCTGATTTCAAAAGTAATTCCGTATTACAGCTCGATCTTGCCAAAGCTGAAATCGGCAAAATCGTCCACGCGCTCGGTGCGCTTGGGTGCCACGGGTGCGGCAGTCTCTGCGTCACGGGGAGCATAGGTGCGCTCGGGCACGCTGGAAGGACGGGGACCGCGGCTGCCTGCGGGGCGGCCATTGCGGGGACCACCATTCCGGGGGCTGCTGCCACGTCCGCCGCGGAAGCCGCCATTGCGGTTGCCGCCGGGGCGGCGGCCATTGCCCCGCGGGCGGCGCTCGCCGTAGGTGTTGTCGGTCTGGGCATCGGGAGCAGTGGAGTAGATGACCACACGGCGGTCACGGCCTTCGCCCTTGCTCTCGCTGCGCACGCCCTCCATCTTGCTGATGGCAGAGTGGATGATGCGGCGCTCGTAGGGGTTCATGGGCTCCATGGCAAAGCTGCGGCCGGTCTTGCGCACCTTGGCACCAATGCGCTGTGCCAGTGCGGTCAGGTCGCTCTCGCGCTTATCGCGGTAGCCGGCCACATCCAGACCCAGCTTGATGTAATCGCCCTCCAGACGGTTTGCCACAAGGCTTGCCAGATAGGAAAGGCTCTCCATGGTCTCGCCGCGGCGGCCGATGAGGGCACCCAGCTTTTCACCGTCCAGACGGATGATGGTAGCTTCGCCCTTCTGCACAGCGCTGAAGGTGACATTCTCCACGCCCATCAGGGCAATGACCTCACGCAGGTAGTCCACAGCAGCCTTGATCTTAGCGTTCTCTTCGATCACGATGGGGACTTCCGGCTCCTCTTCCTCGGCAGCGGGCCGCTCTGCAGCAGCTTCTGCAGCGGGGGCAGCAGGCTCCTCTGCCACGGGAGCGGCCTTGACAGCCTCCTGCACGGGAGTCTTTTTCTCAACAACAGGCTCAGCGGGTGCTGCAGCCGGAGCGTCCGGCTCCTCCACGCTCACGCACACCTTAGCGGGGGTGAGCTTCAGGCCCAGAAAACCAGTCTTCTGGGGCATTTCCAGCACTTCGCAGCTGACATTCAGATCATCGGCCTGCACGCCCAGCAGAGCGCAGGCTTTTGCGCGGGCTTCATCGACCGTTTTGCCGGTCGCTTCCTGCTTACGGATCATAACCGTTCATCCTCCTCTTATTCTTTATCCTGCTTGTTCAGCTCGCTCAGCGGCACGGTACGCTCGTCCTTGTAGCGCTCCTCGTCCAGCTGGCGGGCATACTCCAGACGGCGCTTGTTCATCTCGCTGGCAGAAAGGTTCTTTTCTGTGGTCTTGCCGGTCTTGGGATCGGTGACCTTGACGGTAGTGTTCTTCACACCGCGTTTTTCCTGCTTTTTCTTTTCTGCGATCTGCGCTTCGATCTCCTTGCGCATCTTATCGGGGTCGTACACCTTGCGCATGACCTGGGTCTGCACGGTCATCACGATGTTGGAAATGACGTAGTACAGAGAGAATGCCAGAGGATAGGTGAAGCAGAAGAACAGGTACATCAGCGGCATCATATACATGGTCAGCTTCATGCTGCCCTGCATCTGCTGGCCGCTGGCCTTCATGCTGATATGGGTGGACAGGAGCATGGTGATGACCGACAGCAGCGGCAGCACGATGTCCAGAGAAAGGCCCAGCTTGGGGATGCGGGTCAGGTCGATGCCGAGGAAGTTCATGTGCTGGCTGAACTCGGTAATGGTAGCGATCTGCTCGGCGCTGAAGCAGCCCAGCACACCGCCGTTGCCAGCAACCACCTGTGCGATGATGTTGGTATCGCGGGTGATGGCGGTAAAGGCGACGCCGGAGGCGGTCAGGGCCTCACCGGCGGCGGTCAGAGCCGCAGCACTGATGTGGAAGATGCGCTCCAGCGGATTGTACACGACACCGATAACGCCGAACATGACAAGGAAGTTCAACAGCATGGGCACGCAGCCTGCGGTGGGGCTATAGCCGTAGTCCTGCTGCAGCTTGAGCATTTCTTCCTGCTGCTTTTCGGGCTTGTCCTTGTACTTGGTCTGGATCTCCATCATCATGGGCTGGAAGGCCGACATTTTAGCCATGCTCTTCTGCTGGCTCAGCTGCAGAGGGATCTTGACGATGTTGATGAGCAGCGTGAAGATGATGATGTCCCAGCCGTAGCTCGGGAGCAGCTTGTAGATCCACTCCATGACATAGCCGAGAGGACCGCTCAGGATGTAAAAGAAGTTCATACCTTTGTCCATTCTGCCCCGTCTGTGGCACGGGACTTGTTATTTTTATCGTAGGACACGCTGCCCACAGTGCACCGCGTCACAAGAAGCTTTATTATCTAAAATGCCCTCCGCGTTGCTCTGGGCATAAATAGCGGAAATAAAATTTTAATTTCGTAAATCGAAAAAATCTGCGGATTTTTTCGATTTACATTTTCACCGGAGAGGGGCGTAACGGTAAACGGCATATGTTGCCGCTGGCTCCCTGCGGGAGCATTCGCGTCAGCATAAAAACATGCTGTTGCCCTTACGTTTCGTCGCGCAGCGACTTTAAATCGGCGGAACACAAAAAATCCTCTAGCGCAGCGGCTTGGATTTTTTTGTATGGAGCCCAACAGCTTTGGGGTTACTAGGGGCGAGTAGCCCCTAGTTCGTGCCTCCCGCGCCTCGAAAGTAGCGGGTGCTTTTCTGGTTCTCTTTTGGCACGCAAAAGAGAACATACCCGGCGGTGCTGCATTTTGCAAAAACCATGAAACTTTAAACACGCGACTACGCTCTGCGCAGGAAACCTCTATTTTTCCACCTTTTGCTTGTGCCGTGTGGAAAACAGCTTTGCGGGCTGCAGCCGGCAGGCAGGGTTCTGCCAGCGGCCCGGCTCCGGCACCGGGTCAAAGCCCCATTTGCCGAAGGGATTGCACCGGGCGATGCGCCATGCCCCCAGCAGGATGCCCTTTACGCACCCATGGGTCATGATGGCCTGCATGGTGTAGTTGCTGCAGCTGGGCGTAAAACGGCAGCTGCGGCCGATCCATGGGCTGAGAGTGTACTGGTAGGCCCGGATGGGCACGCACAGCGCGCGGCGGCAGATGTACTGCAGGCGGTTCATGCGTCCGGCTTTTCCGCCTGTGCCCTGCGTGCCGGGGGCACGGTGGCAGGGGGCGGCGCATCCGGCCGTTTGGCCTTATCCGGCAGACCGGCTTGTGCAAACAGCTTTGCCACAACGCTGCTCAGCTGCCAGCTTTTCAGCTTGGGGGTCATGCCCCGGGCCACGAACACCAGATCATAGCCGCCGATGTTCTGATCCAGATGCTCATCAATGGCAGCCTTCATCACGCGGCGGGCGCGGTTGCGCTGCACGGCGTGGCCGATCTTTTTGGTGGCGGTCAGACCCACGCGGGTCTTTTTGCTGCGGGTCTTGAGCACATACATCACAAGACCAGGGTTCACATAGGATTTGCCGCGGGCATACACTCTGCCAAACTCGCTGTTGCGGCGGATGGGACGATAGCGCATGATTCCGCGCCTCCTTTCTGTGGCTGAGAACACGCCCCGAAGGGTGCATTCTTCAGCCAGTATATCAAAAATTTTTCGACTTTGAAAGCCCATGCGGGCATTTTTACGAAAATTCTTTCAATTTTCAAAAAAAAAATAAGACCGCTAATCCAATATCAGCGGTCTTTTGTGCGCATATTCATTTCTGCGCCGGATCCCGTCATAAAAGGCCGGATCAGACAGTCAGGCTCTTGCGGCCCTTTGCACGGCGAGCATTGATGACCTTACGGCCGTTCTTGGTGCTCATGCGGGTCAGAAAGCCATGAACTTCCTTGCGCTGACGCTTCTTGGGCTGAAAAGTTCTCTTCATGGTTGTATCCTCCGTAAAAACTTATCCCCGGTATGGGGTCTGATGTGGTCCCAGATTGGGGACAGGCTTGCAATTCAACAGTATATCGCATAGTATGGCGTTCTGTCAAGCATTTTTTTCGCTTTCCTTCAAACTTTTTTGTGAAAAGATTTTCAACTTTTTCACCATTCTGCCGTGGAAAACTCTTTTGCCACAAGATATTGTGGCCCTGTTTTGCCCATGCCACAACGGCCGTGCAGGGGCTTTTCTTATGTATTATAAATTACATTATAGAAATATGGACGCACAGCGTTTTTTGTGGTATACTAACCTAGTATCAGCAGCATTGTTGAAAACTTTAACGGAGTGGATGTTTTATGGATTCTTTTAAGGACGTTTTAGAGGCCGCCCAGGCGTACTGCAAAACGCAGATGGCCGAGCCGACCTATAATCTCTATATCGACGGACTGGAGCCGATCAGCTTTGAGGATTCCAGCCACATCACCCTTTCGGTGCGCAACGACTTCATCTGCAAGATCGTGACGGACCGCTACCTTGGCCTGCTCAAGGAAGCCTTCAAGACCGTGCTGGGCTTCGACGTGGACATCACGCTGGTGGTGCCCAGCACGCCGCCGCACGAGGTGGTGCTGGCCCAGCAGTACGAGGCGAACCCCGCCTCCCCGCAGGGCAACTACGAGTTCACATTTGAAAACTTCATCAAAGGCCCTTCCAACCAGTTTGCGTTTGCTGCTGCACAGGCGGTTGCGGCCAATCCCTCCGGCGCATACAACCCGCTGTTCATCTACGGCGGCTCCGGCCTTGGCAAGACCCATCTGCTCACGGCCATCCAGACCGAGATCAAGCGCACCCACCCCGATTTCGTCATCATGTACGTTACCTGCGAGCAGTTCACCAATGAGCTGATCGCCGCCATCCGCGCCGGCAGCACCGAGGACTTCCGCATGAAGTACCGCGTGGCAGACCTGCTGCTGGTGGACGATATCCAGTTCATCGCCGGCAAGGAGTCCACGCAGGAGGAGTTCTTCCACACCTTCAACTCCCTGCACGATGCCCACAAGCAGATCGTCATTGCCTCCGACCGCCCGGCCAAGGAGATCAAAAGTCTGGA
>ENA-OPBG01002452-OPBG01002452.1-human-gut-metagenome-genome-assembly--contig:-NODE-2452-length-10872-cov-2.747342_pt1 | contig 10872 bp, 9 predicted proteins | sample MGYA00241065_ERZ501446 | MGnify/ENA primary metagenome ERZ501446 (study PRJEB25962, sample SAMEA2042632) | human gut metagenome | biome: human gut; feature: human-associated habitat; material: faeces...
CTGCCTGCTCAAGTAATTTCTGCATAGAGTCACGGCCTTTATCGATCGACTCCATACTCATCTCGGCAACCTGCTTCATTCCCTGAGATCGATTGCTGGTCTTCGTGATCATTTCCTGAATCTGTGAAGTCATCACCGTCTGCTGCTCAATGCTCTCTGCATTGGAACTGTTACCGGTCGATATCTCGTCCAATGCATTTGCTGTACTAACTGTAGACTGCTGCAACTCCTCCATCAAAGATGCAGCTGTTGAAGAATTTTCTTTAACCTGCTTGGAAATATGAAGAATTTCCTCCAGCAAAGTTTCTGATTTTTGCTGATTAGTAAGTGCACGACTTACTTTCTCGCTGTTAAGCTGTGCAGCAAGCTTAGTAATTGCGCAGACAACCACCATTGTAAGAACGACCGTTGCAAGCTGAAGAATCAGCGTACTCGTTGTAATATCCATTCCTGAATTCATCTTGCCATTGACTACACAGCGTACTACGTATGCCACATTGATAACGATCAAACCAATGCTGCTTCGCAGGATGAACGCAAAGTCGAAATACAAAATGAAAATGCTTGCCATTGGAAAGGCAGCAATAAATACAAGGTCACTATTGGCGCCATACATGATCACTGCATATAACACACCATATCCAACCATAACCGCATGACGCAGTGCCACACTTCCATGATTACGAATATATAAAACCGCATTGATCAATAACCCTACTGCAACAACTGCAACTACAACGATCGCATATGTCCAGCTAATGTTTCCTACCAATGCATCCTGCAGATATCCTACTACAAAAAATGCATCCATCAAGGTCGCAAAAATGAATACTAAAAGATTAATCCTCTCATTTTCGCTTTTTGTTCTCTTTGAAATTTCTCTCATACTATAAATTCTCCCTTCTGTTAATATCCCACCTCTACATCAGTACCTATATAGTACCATAAACTGCCTTTCTTCTTCAATACTAACTTGTCATTTCTTTTTCTCAAGTTAGCATTGTATGTCCCGAAATGTTGTGGTAATATATTGTAAAAATACAACGGAGGTACTTTTCATGAAACATCTAATCAGTCCCCTTGATTTATCAGTGGATGAACTGGACCACATATTGGCCTTAGGTCAGTCGATCATGCATGATCCGCAAGCATATGCACATGTATGCGACGGCAAAAAATTAGCAACTTTATTTTATGAACCAAGCACTCGTACACGTCTCAGTTTTGAGGCAGCCATGTTAAATCTTGGCGGTAGCGTGCTTGGTTTTTCTTCCGCTGATTCCAGCTCAGCGTCCAAAGGAGAAAGCGTTGCTGACACGATCCGCGTAATCTCTTCTTATGCAGATATCTGTGCAATGCGCCACCCAAAAGAAGGAGCTCCTACCGTAGCTGCAATGCATTCACGGATACCGGTGATCAATGCCGGTGATGGCGGACATAATCACCCGACGCAAACATTAACGGATCTCTTAACGATCAAAACACTGACCGGGCGTCTGGATAATATGACCATCGGTATGTGCGGTGATCTGAAATTCGGCCGTACCGTACACTCTCTGATTCATGCACTGGTACGTTATCCGGGTATTCGTTTTGTTCTGATCTCACCGGAAGAATTAAAACTTCCAAGCTATATCAAGAATGATGTATTAGATCGTCAGAACATTCCTTACGAAGAGGTTGTACGGCTGGAAGATGCCCTTCCTGATCTGGACATTCTTTACATGACCCGTGTTCAGAAAGAACGTTTCTTTAACGAAGAAGATTATGTACGCATGAAAGACTTCTACATCCTGGATAACAAAAAGATGGAACTGGCAAAAGAAGATATGTATATTCTCCATCCGCTTCCAAGAGTAAATGAAATTGCCACAGAGGTAGATAATGATCCGAGAGCTGCTTACTTCAAGCAGGTACAATATGGTGTTTACATCCGTATGGCACTGATACTTACACTTTTGGGAATTGAAGTTTAGGAGGATAATAACAATGGTAAAAAATACATTAACTGTCGGTCGTATCGAAGAAGGATTTGTTCTGGATCATATTCAGGCAGGACGAAGCATGGATATCTATAAATATCTGCATCTGGACAAACTTGACTGCTGTGTTGCGATCATTAAAAATGCAAAAAGTAATAAAATGGGAAAGAAAGATATCATGAAGATTGAATGCCCTATCGACTTTATGGATCTGGACATTCTCGGTTTTATTGATCATAACATCACCGTAAATATTATTAAGAATTCCGCGATTGTAGATAAGAAAGCGCTTCATCTGCCTCACGAGATCCGCAATGTGATCCACTGCAAAAACCCGCGCTGCATCACCTCGATCGAACAGGGACTGGATCATATATTTGTACTTACCGATCCCGAAAAGGAAATCTACCGCTGTAAATACTGTGAAGAAAAATACGACGGAAGACGTAAATAATTTCTTTGGGACAAAAAAGAGAACCTGTCAGCTGACAAGTTCTCTTTTTTATACAAGCAAGACGATAAGCCGGGTTATGTCATTGGATGATCATCTATCTAGACCCGCCGTTGCCAGCGGGTTCAAGCGACCTACCTAAGACGTGACGGGCCGCCACATCGTCTTTATCCGGTCTTGCTTCGGATGGGGTTTACATATGCCCCTGCTGTTACCAGCAAGGCGGTAGTCTCTTACACTGCCCTTCCACCCTTACCCTTCGAAAAAGGGCGGTACATTTCTGTTGCACTATCCTTAGAGTCGCCTCCACCGGACGTTATCCGGCATCCTGCCCTGTGAAGCCCGGACTTTCCTCACCTGCTGCCTTTCGGCAATTACAGCTGCGATCATCTGTCTTACTTGCATTTTTTCAAAAGCGTTTATTATTATAACACTATTTTATTAAAATAACAAATCTTTTTTATTCTGATTCTTTGCATTACACATTCACTTCAAATACCTGCCCCGGTTCTTTTACCTCTATTACACGTTCTTTGTATGGCTCTGCCTCAGGGTTCTCCATCAGACGGTCATAAACTTCGTAATCTCCCCACATATGCATCGGAAACACATATTTTGTATGGGTATGTTTCATAAAATAATCCATTCCCCACGCATACTGATTTTCCTGTCTGGGATCCAGCGGAACAAACGCTATATCAATTACAATATCTTTCAGCTTGTCAATCTCCCTCTGATAATCCTGACGCATCTGTTCATTATAGCTTTCTGTTTCTTCTTCCCAGTGCCACCAGTTCAGATCTCCCGCATGATAGATTACCTTATCTTCCATATACACAATAAATGCAACCCCCTCATCGGTAGAATGAAGTGTCTGTACCTTTATACCATCAAAATCATATTTCTTATTTGCAGTTACATATGCAGTCTGCTCTGACTGTTTCTCTGACTGTTCTTTTCCTGCAATATCTGCTGAAAGGATGTACCGAACATCTGGATATTGCTCACTCCACCCGAAGATTTTTTTATTAAAATGATCATAATGCGAGTGACTGGCAAATACATAAATCTTTTTCTGCTGATCAAATTCCGGAAGGCTGCCCCTGTACCAGTCAAAAATCAGCACATATTCTTTATATTCTGCTGCAAACCCACTATGCTCCAGGTATGTAACCTTCATATCTCCTATACTTCTCCTTTGATGACCTTAACAGCATGTACAAGCTCCGGAAGTAAGTATCTTAAACTCTCCTTCACTGCCTGTGCTTTTCCCGGAAGATTAACAATCAGAGTCTCTCCACAGATTCCTGCCGCACTTCTATTCAGCATACTGCGTCTGGTGAGCTTCATTGTATGTGCCCGCATTGCTTCCGGGATTCCCGGAACCGGTCTTTCTACAATATCCATCGTTGCTTCCGGTGTACAATCGTCCGGATTGCACCCTGCTCCACCTGTGGTAAGGATCAGATCTGCTGCTTTTCCATCTGCCAAACGTTTCATAATTGCGGACAATACTTCTCTGTCCAGCGGCAGTGCTCTCATAAATACAACTTCCAGTCCGGCTTCTTCCGCTACAAGCTTTACTGCCTCTCCACTTTCATTCGCTTTTGTCCCTTTGTATATATCTGTATTTGCTGCAATAATTGCTACTTTCATATTGTACCTCCAACATTTATCTGTGATAGTCATATACCTTTATATTTTAACTCTTTTGTCATGATAATGCAATCTTATAAGCTTTATTTCCCACACTTACGGATGCCAAAAAACTTATTCCACGACTTTCCGGCATGTTCCCACAAAAAAAAGATTCACATTTTCCAGTTTCTAAAATATTGGTCAAAATGTGAATCTTTTTCTATTATCTTTTTTCGCTATTTTATTTACAGTGCTTTGCGGTACAACATCTCCACATCCTTTAATGTTGTCTGTCTTGGATTAGCCGCAATATTTCCACTCTTCATCGCATCTACAGCCATCTGTGGAATCTTGTCTTCTGTTACACCGACCTCGGAAAGGGTCTTTGGAATACCAAGAGATGCATTTAATTTCTTGATCTCTGCCACCAGCATCTCTGGTTTGAAATCTTTTACCGGCTCTTTATCTTCACTGATATAATTGTAGATTTTTTCATAGCGTCCGTGATCTGCCAGCGCATTATACTCTACGATCACAGGAAGCAGAATAGAGTTCGCCACTCCATGCTGTACACCAAAGAATGCGCTGACCGGATGTGACATAGCATGTACATCTCCCAGTCTTGCCCATGCAAATGCAATTCCGGCAAACATACTTCCTGACATCATTGCACATGCAGCTTCCTCGTCCTTTCTATTTGCCACAAATCTACGGATATTACCACCGATCAGTTCCATTGCTTTTTCTGCCATTGCATCAGAAAACGGTGAAGCGCCAAGTGATGTATATGCTTCCCATGCATGGATCAGTGCAGCAATTCCACATGAAGCCGCAACCATCGGTGGTACAGACATGATCATCTCCGGATCTAACAGTGCATATTTTGGAAGTAATTCGTAACTGAATACTGTCAGTTTATAATTTCTGGAGGTATCTGTAATAACGGAGAACGCCGTCACTTCACTTCCCGTACCGGCTGTTGTCGGAATTGCAATGATTGGTTCGATCGGTCCCGGAACAAGATGTGCACCTTCATACTCTGTAATGGATCCGCCGTATCTTGCCAGAACACCTACCGCCTTGGCAACATCCATCGGGCTTCCGCCTCCAAGTGCTACGATACTTGTCGCTCCTGATTCCTTATATACCTTTGTCGCCGCATTTACCATATCCACTGTAGGGTTTGGAAGAATATCAAGAAAACTTACTGTTTCTATACCTTCTGTCTCCACAATATCCAGCACTTTCTGTACGACTCCTAATTTCTCCAGCCCTCTGTCTGATACTACCATCATCTTTTTAGAACCGCTTTTTTCAAGAAGCTCCGGCAGTCTTTTTAAAGAACCTACACCAAATACAATATCCTGCGGTACTTTGAACGTGTAATCTTTCATTTTTATCATCCTCCAGATTCTTATTATCTATTATGGTAAAAAAAGAGACCACACCCTGACGAGTATGGCCCCTTTACCAATTTCTAATTCATATTATAGACACGGTCATTCACAGATTTCAAGTATTTTTTCATATTTATATACTTTTTTTCTAAATGATAATGCATACCATGCCTCCATTACTGTCATTTACGATTTTCTGCATACTATCCTGAAGTTTTTCCTGGCTTTCTTCATTGATGACCGCCATCTTATTTTTCAGGCCGTCCATAACCAGTTCTTCCACTGTTTTTCCGAATATACTGGTTTTCCAGATACCTCCTTCCATTTTTTCTTCATTTTTAATATACTGGATCAAATCTTCCGCCTGCTGCTCATTTCCAACAATCGGGGCTATCTCCGTCTCTATATTTGCACGGATCAAATGAATGGAAGGCGCCTGCGAATGAATTTTCACCCCATATTTATTTCCCTGTCTGATGATCTCCGGTTCATCCAGAATAATCTCTTCTTTTGTCGGACTGACTACTCCATACCCTTTCATCCGGACTGCTGTAAATGCATCTTCTACATTTTCATATTCATTCTTTAACATTGAAAGCTTCTTCAGCGTCTTTATCAGGTCATACTGACCTGAAATTGTAGTTCCCGTCATCTCGCTCAACATTTCATAATAATACTTTTCATACATATGGATCCGAATGATAACACAGCCTGTATCCATCTGTATCTGTTCTACATACCAGTCTTTTATGTAAGAACTGTCCGGTCTTCCGGTCAAAGATACCGCATCCTTAATTTCTTCAAGATTTCCAAGAATTTCTTGTATATGTTCCAGCAGATCCTGTTTGATCTTATGCGTAACCGGAAGCATTTCCACCCATTTCGGTATATAAAACTGTACCTCCGATACCGGAAATTCATACAAAACGGCCTCCAAAATCTGGTAAATATCTTCTTCTTTTATCTGTTCACAATTTACAGTCATTGCTCTGATCTGATAGGTATCTTCCAGCTTTTTGACCTTTTCTTTAGCTTCCTGTCCATGCGGTTTTTTTGAATTTACCAATACCACGAACGGTTTCCGGATCGACTGAAGTTCCCTTATCGTACGTGCCTCCGCATCTTCATAATTATCTGACGGGATATCTGTGATCGTTCCGTCTGTTGTGACCACGATTCCTATCGTTGCATGCTCACGTATCACTTTCTGGGTACCTGTCACTGCCGCTTTGGTAAATGGTATTTCTTCCTGGTACCACGGGGTTTTTACCATACGTTCATGCCCGGCCTCCTCGTATCCCGAAGCACCCTTCACCAAATATCCGACACAGTCTATCAGACGAACCTTCACTTCAACGTCCCGGTTCAGATGTATTACTGCCGCATCTTTCGGTACAAATTTGGGTTCTGTTGTCATAATCGTTTTGCCTGCGGCAGACTGCGGAAGTTCGTCTCTTGTCTGCTCTTTCATATGTTCATCTTCCATTCTCGGCAATACCATTACATCCATAAAACGCTTAATAAATGTCGATTTCCCCGTTCTTACCGGTCCTACAACACCGATATAGATTTCTCCGTGCGTTCTTGCTTTTATATCTTTATATAACTGTTCTGTGTCCACTTTCCCTGCTCCTTCCCGTTGTGCTGTTAAAGTATATGCACTTCTTCGCTCTTTATAGAACTTGCACTGCAGATCAATAGTCATTTTCTATCATTTCCGTATCTGTTTAGCATTTGTTTATGCATCTGTAATTTGTTAAAATATAAGCAAAGATAAAGTTTTATTACAAAAAGGAGATTATTATTATGGAAAGACATCAGATTACCGGACACACCGAATTAATCGGTCTTCTGGCTTATCCAATCCGCCACTCGCAGTCACCTGCAACACATAATGCAGCTTACGAAAAGCTGGGTGTTGATATCGTAAATCTCGCATTTGAAGTAGATGCACCTGAACTTGAAGATGCAATCAAGGGCTTACGTGCACTGAAGCTCCGTGGTGCCAATGTTTCAATGCCAAATAAAACAATCGTACATCAGTATCTGGATGAAATCTCTCCGGCTGCCAGACTCTGCGGCGCAGTAAATACCATCGTTAACAAAGATGGCTACCTGGTCGGACACATAACAGACGGTATCGGTTATATACAGTCTTTAAAAGACAATGATATTGACCCTGCCGGAAAGAAACTGACAATTGTAGGTTCCGGTGGAGCTGCTACTGCTGTTGAAATTCAGGCTGCACTGGATGGTGTCGCTGAGATGTCTATTTTCGCAAGAGACGACAAATTCAAACAGAATGCACTAGATACGGTAAAAAAAATCAACGAAAATACCAATTGTAAAGCAACATTCTACCCACTGGAAAATCTGGACAAATTAAAAGAAGAGATGCATTCATCTTATCTTTTCACAAATGCCACAGGTGTTGGGATGAAACCGCTCGAAGGAATTACCTATATTCCTGATTCTTCTTTCTTCCGCCCTGATCTTATCGTAACGGATGTTGTCTACGCACCACACGAAACAGCAATGCTCAAAATGGCACGACATGCAGGATGTAAAACAATGAATGGTCAGGGCATGATGCTCTTCCAGGCAATTGCCGCTATCGAACTGATTCTCGGCAAACGTGTGGACAGCGAATATATGAAAGAAAAACTGGGAATTTCCTACGTTTATGAAGATTAAGGAGAAGTTTTCTATGAACACTGTAAAAGTAAGAAATCTGGAACTTGGAAACGGAATTCCGGCAATCTGCATTCCTAATGTCGGTAAGACAAAAGAGGACATCCTTTCCCTTACCCGTACATATCTTGATATGCATATGGATCTGATGGAATGGCGTATGGACTGGTATGAAGATGTCGAAGATATTGCAAAAGTCACAGAACTCGTAAAAGAACTTCGTAATGTAATGGGTGATACTCCTCTTCTCTGTACATTCCGTACAGACAAAGAGGGCGGCGTACATCCAATGTCCACAGAAAAATACGCCAGGCTCAACAAAGCCGTTGCCGCCACCGGCAATGCGGATATCGTTGACGTAGAGATCTTTACGGGTGATGATATTGTAAGGGAAATGATCGATGCGATTCATGCCTCCGGCACAAAAGTCATTGCCTCTAACCATGATTTTGACAAAACGCCTGCCAAATCTGATCTTCTATACCGTCTTCGCAAAATGCAGGATATGGGAGCCGATATCCCTAAGATGGCTGTTATGCCGCAGACGAAAAAAGATGTCCTGACTCTTCTTTCCGCAACTGAAGAGATGGCATCCGACTATGCCGACAGGCCGATCATCACGATGTCCATGGCGGGGCTTGGAAGTATCAGCCGTATTGCCTGCGAGGCATTTGGTTCCTGTCTGACATTTGGTTCCGGAGCACAGGCTTCTGCACCTGGACAGATCGGAGCAGAAAAATTACATCAGGCACTTCAGATTGTGCACGATGCATTGTAAAAAACGAAAAAAGAGAGAGGGCCCATGGATATTCCCACAGGCCCTCATTTTATGTTTATTTTATTATTTTTATTCTTGATTTTTCTGGGCAAGAAGCCTCTGCACTTCTTCGTTTCTTTTCGCTTCTACCTGATCCAGTTCTTCCGTTGTAAGCGCTCCCAGTTTTTTCTTCTGGAAATCCATATTAGAAAGTAACAGGTTCATTGCAAAGCCGACGAGCAATGCCCATCCGGATCCTTTGAACGCCAATACCGCTGCCATAACACCTGCAATACTCTTATCTGTGTTAGACTGACAGTATTCCATACCAATTCTTGCACAGACATAAGCCTGGAACAATAATGTAATTGCTGATCCGACTCCCATGATTGGTTTCATGAAAGATACGATCGGTACCAGGATAACACTGATAAATGTCGCCATACGGAAAGAACTCATTCCACCAATCAATGATTTCATTGCTTTCTTTCCTTCTTTATAACGCATTGCAACAGATACGGTCATACCAATCCAAAGCGGACCTGCCAGTGGTGGGGACGGGGCAAAAATTGCAAGGATCAGGTTTCTTAAGCCACTGATCAGATTAGATCTGCTTGAGTTAAAGTCGATATATTCATCGCTTCTGCTCTCCTGTGCTTCCTCTACCAGAGTCTTTGATGTAACAAAATCTCCAAATGCCAGTACATAGCAGATCAAGGCCAGAGGTATGGCACTGATGAACTTTGAAAGCGGAGGGAAACCTACCGCAAAGATACTGACTGTATGGAATATATTACTGAAATCAGGAATTCTGATGACTGTTCCAAGTTCTAATACAGGTTTTGATAATTCTCCAAGCGCAACTCCTGCCACCATAGCGATCAGATATGGGAACAAGTTGCCGTATTTTGCCATAATATCTAATATCTTATATTTACTTCTGTTCTTTTCGCAGAATGGTGAAAAGCTTAAAAATGCGAGCAATAATGTACCGGCGAGTGTTGCTACCGGTGCAGTCATAAGCTGGCTTCCATCCGATAATTGTCCTTGCAATACCGTAATCGGTGCAGCGATCAGGATACCACCTTTAATTGAATTTGGCACACCATTTACAAATTTGTCTGCCAGTTTCGTAATTCCCATAAATATAAATACAAATGCGACCAGAAGCTGCAACGCGATCATTGCCTGTATTCTGTCTGGTCCCTTTTCGAACCCATTTAAATACGCCAGGGTAAATGGCAGTGTCGGAGTAATCCATCCCGGAACTACCGGATCCCCTAACCATCCATGAAGCATATACATAAATACTTCAATGATGACACAGCTCCATGCAAGTTCATATGGAAGTCCAAGATTATCTGTCAGATACGGAATAGAACTTAAAGCTGTTGCGCCAAGGATCAGACCCTGAAAAAATTCCACATATTCTACTCTGTAATGGATTCCCGGAATTCTCCATTGAAATGGACCAAGAGGAATAAAGGGAAGTTCATTGGCTCTTTTTGCTCTTTTCGGACTCATCTTTGAGTGTCCTCCTTCGTCTTATGATTTTTTCATACAAATATTCTTCGTATGCTTCAGTATCAGCTGGCTATTATGATACAACACCGGTCATTCCATAGATATTTTCTATAGAATGACACGTATTATCCTCTAATTTTTTAGTGTTTTCTATGAATGTCTTTTTTTTAACAATCCTATGTTAAAAGGAAGGGACTGTCTATCCGCTGCCATCCGGAACAACAGTCCCTTTTTATACCAAATATACAAGAAAAGTTGCCGGTGGCAGGTTTTCTGTGCGGGTGAACAGGGTGACGTTATGAAAGAAAAGATAAAGAAAATAGATAGCTATATAAAGGCATACGGGATAGGAAAGACGGTGGGGCTTTTGTATGAAAAGGCAACGCATAAAGATCAGAAAGACTATGAACGATGGCTTGAAAGACATAAGAT
>ENA-OPBG01002463-OPBG01002463.1-human-gut-metagenome-genome-assembly--contig:-NODE-2463-length-10833-cov-2.691501_pt1 | contig 10833 bp, 4 predicted proteins | sample MGYA00241065_ERZ501446 | MGnify/ENA primary metagenome ERZ501446 (study PRJEB25962, sample SAMEA2042632) | human gut metagenome | biome: human gut; feature: human-associated habitat; material: faeces...
TAGATGTGTCACCATCTACTGCATAGTCTTCATTCTTACCTGAACTTACATATACAGGTCTACCTTCTGATATGCAATATGGTGTATTATCAGCCGCTGATATGTTTACAAGTTGTCCTTGAGGACATATGGTAACTACCATAGCCGTAACCAAGGTTAAAGACAATGCTTTTTTCATATTTTTTAGCATAATATTCCTCCATTCCCTAATATTATACTTAATATTATAAATTGCCTTTTTTTTATCTCAATGTTAAAAAAAGTTTTAGTTTCTTTTCAGCAAAATGCCTAATTCTTTATATAAATTTAACATTAAAATCTGAGTTTAGAGTATTATTTTTACCCTTGTTTTGTTAACTTTGCCCTAATGAGGTAAAATTAGTAAAATTGTTTTTATTAGTTAATATAAATATTCATTTTTATTGTTGTTTATACAAAAAATCACTATTGTGACAAATTCGATTTTTCTGTATTGTTTTGTCTTTTTGTGATTTTTAATATATAGAATTTCAATTTTTTTATTAACAAAAAAAGAAGCTACGGAATAGTACCTCTTACTAGTACTAATCCATAGCCTCTGTTTACTTAATTATGATTACCTACTGTAATCTTATTTTTTTAATCTAATCTTAGTTGCCTTTGACCACTGGCTTGCAACTGTCTTTCCGTTAACTTTCTTGTAAACTTTAACTCTTACATAGAGTTTCTTCTTACCTTTAAGTTTCTTAGATTTAACTGTAAATACTGCCTTCTTAGATGTCTTCTTAGCAACAACTTTCTTGAAGTTCTTTGTTGTTGAAATCTGTACAGCGTATTTGCTTGCTCCTGCTACTTTCTTAACTGAAAGTTTAACCTTGTTAGAAGATAACTTCTTAGCTGTTGCCTTAACCGTTGTCTTCTTAACTGTTGTTTTCTTAACTGTTGCTGGAGCTACTGTTGTACTAATAGCCTTAGTTGTTGGTGCAACTGTTGTTGTTTCATTCTGCTTAGCTGGTGTTGTTGTTTCATTCTGCTTAGCTGGTGTTGTTGTTTCATCCTGCTTAGCTGGTGTTGTTGTTTCATCCTGCTTAGCTGGTGTTGTTGTTTCGTCCTGCTTAGCTGGTGTTGTTGTTTCATCATCTTTCTTAGAATTATCAACACCGTTCTTGTTGTATACATATAATGTAGCCTTAACTGTTCCAGCTCCATTTGTAATTACAACATCATTATACATATCTGTAAAGTTTGATAACTTGAACCAAATTCCGGCTCCGGCAACTTTAATATCTGCTTTTTTTCCATTTACTGTTATTGTTCCAAAATCAGCATCTGCAAATGATACATATAATCCTAATGTATCATCAGCTGGCTGAATATTAACGATTTCATTAATTGCTCCATCCTTGATTGCTTTATATGTATCATTGTATGTAGCATCTGATGAGCTAATAAAGTCTTCTGCTGACCAATCTTTTTCTGCTGCTACAGGTACTGTTGGTACTACAGGAGCTGGTGTTGTTGTCTCATCCTGCTTAACTGGTGTTGTTGTTTCGTCCTGCTTAGCTGGTGTTGTTGTTTCGTCCTGCTTAGCTGGTGTTGTTGTTTCAACTGTTCCAGGTTCTACAACTGGTGTAGTTGTTTCATCTACTGTTGCTTCACCAAATACACCAAGTTCATATACTGAAATTCCATATGCTTCTGCATTTGGGCTCCATCCTGTAGCAACTACTTTTACATACTGAGCTTCAACTTCGTCAAACTTTGTTTCTACTACTAAGTTCTTATTAGCTTCTAATCCTGAAACTGATGCTACAGGTGTATCGCCATATACTTCATCTGCGCCTGCAACGAAAATATCGTAAGCTGTTGCATTTGAAGGTTCCCAGCTAACAACAACGCTTGAAATTTTCTGAACACTTCCAAGATTTACACCAAATGTTGTGTTATCAACTGCCTTGTCTGCCTGCCATCTTGAACCATTATTTCCATCTGTAATAGCTGCCTTGTCAGCTTCTTTTGATAATACAAATGCTTCTTTTCCTTTTGCAAGGTTCTTGTCTGATTCAAGGTTAGCTTTTAATTCTGCTGTTTTGTTTTCAGCATCGATTTCTTCCTGTGTCTTTGCAGGAATTGTAATATCAACACTTCCTTCACCTGTTTTATCACCGAATGCGTTAAATGATTCAACGATAAACTTATATGTCTTACCAGCTTCTACTGTAATAGTATCTGTATCACTATAAGTTCTTGACACATTATCAACTGATGTCATAGGCTGTGCTGCTGAAACATTAAATGCCCAGCCCTTACCATCTGTACATACACCGTTTTCTTCTTTTGCTTCTTCAAGATAAGCATATGCCTTAGCTGTTCCTTCCGGATTAGTCCAATTAGCAAAAATCTTTCTTGTTGCTGCAATCTGAGCTTCGTTAGGTGTAATTTCAATGTTCTTAACTTCAACTGGTGTGTCACCCTTAACTACTTCTTCTGTTTCAAGTGTTAATGTATGCTTACCAACTGTTAAAGCTTCATTATTACCAATACCTACTATTTTCTCGTACTTTTCTGCACTTGAAACATTTGCTGTATCAAGTACTGTTGTACCATCTAACTTAAGTTCAACCTTGTAAACCTTAGTTGAATCTAAGCCTTTAACATTACATGCCACCTGTACAAGCCACTGATCATCATGTGTATTGTCTTTAACATCAATTGCTAAAGAATTTGGTGTTTCTGCATTACGTAAAACATCAATATTAGCTGTCTTTCCGTCATCCCATACACCGGCATATATTGCTGAAATACCTTCTACTGCATATCTGTTGACATCGCCTGTTACATAGCCGTCTTCAGTAAAATTAATCCAGCTATTGTTTGTAGATACCCATTCATCATCTGCGCTAACAATGTTTAAACTAAAAGTTGAAACAACCATTGCTAAACTTAACACAAATGCGAGTATCTTCTTCATTTTTTTGTTGAGTTTCATTTAAGTCACCCTCCTTTAATATTTTTTGTACTCATTTAGCTTTTACCTAAACTAACATCGTCGCTATTATACCATTACTTCTTATGCAATTCAATAATCTGAAACGTTTAAAAGTGTTTTTATTTGTGCATTTTTGACAAGCTATATATGTGACTTGTTCCTTTTTTATAACATTCCTTTTACATATGCTACATTTTCAATCTCAAAAAATATATGTTTTCCACAATTTTCTTTAGTTTTTTTTACATTTTTGACACTATTTAACCATTGTTTATTTTAAAAACCGTTTTTATTATTTTCCTTATATAAAAGAAAAAAGAGCCTGTTTTAAAGCTCTTTTCTTCATAAAAATATTTCAATTCTGTTTTTTTACTTTTTCAATACTAGCTTTGGAGTTCTATCTTCGTTTAATATTCCCCAATGTTTTTCTGCTTCATTAGGTCTGTTTCCACCTTTCCAAGGCTCATCGAAAGCTTCAAACATATAAGAAATAATCTGTTCCCTGTCGCTCCATTTCCAAAATTCTTCGTAATACTTCTTCTGATTTTCCTCGTTAGCCTGGCCTTCTCTCATCTGTTTAAAGTCAGCACAGTCCGTAGCCCAGCCTACTTCTGAGAATACTATAGGCTTGCCAGGATACCATTCCTTAACTTTTTTGTACCAAGTCTTATTTACTTCAAGGGCTTCTTCTACAGTATTACCATTCCACAATGGATACGAGTGAATACTAATTATGTCAAGTTCATCTGCTAACTGTTTTAAATGCTCCCATTCGTAAACACCTTCATTGAAAGTTACAGGCTTGCCTGTTCCCTCTTTAAGTCTTCTTGCAAAACTTATAAGACGTTCAATTGGAACATTGTTTTCACCCCACTGTGGTGTGTTTTCATTTCCGACTGAAACTGAATTAATTACATCGCTGTTCTCATTTGCTATTCTGATTAATTCATCAATATTTCTATCATTACGTTCTGCACGCTGCTTTAATTCTTCTTCTGAATAATTAGTCTTGTTCCATGGGCATCCCGGATTGTTAACTTCTGATATTAATCCGGGTCCTAACATTAATTGCATATCAAAACCACAATCTCTTATAACCTTGCATGTTTCTTCTGCATATCTTATAGGATCGTACATTCTTAAATATTTGAAACCTAATTCATTTAACAATGTTAAATCCTCTTTAATCTGTTCATAAGTAGGATATGTGGCTGTCTTTGGACTTTGTTCCTGCCTATATCCTGAGTAACATATTGCCCTTCCCCATTCAAACATTTTTTACCTCTTTCCTTTGTTTGCAAAACTTTATTTTATAATCTAAGGGAGAAAACCTCCCACAGACATTTGTTAATCAAGTATAGCTACTATATTTACAGTATCGTTTAACTTCATTACATCCTCTTTTAATACAGTATCGCAATCGCCATATTTATTACCGTCAATATAGATTTCCTTAACGCTATACTGTCCTACATCAAGTGCCTTGTCATTTTTGTATGTAACTGTAATGTTTTTACCGTTAAACATACATGTTGCTGAAGCTTTACCATTTTCAAACTGTTCTTTTAAAAGCTGTGGTTTTAATTTAAGGGCACCATATTCACCTTTTACACCGTACATTTCATTAAGAACTGTAAGAAGCATCCAGCTTGCCGCACCTGTAAGATAATGATACATTCCACGGCCTCTCTGACTTACATATTCAGGGATTCCCGGATAAATACCACTCTTTGAATAGTTATCGCAATGTTTAAATAAGCTGTTTATAACTTTATATCCTTCTTTTGCATAACCTCTATGATAAAGTGAGTTAGCATACATAGTTGCCATATGTGAGAACACTGCTCCGTTCTCCTTGTGGCCAAAAGCAAAACCAAATAATCTTCCAAGGTCTGTTTTTACTTCCTTAAAATCTGTATTTAATCTGTATCCGCCAATGGCTTCATCATAAAGATACTTGTCCGCTGATTTTGCAATTGCTACAACCTGTTCGTCTGTTGCCACGTCAGCCATTACTGTAAATACCTGACCTGTCAACATCATTCTGATACCTGTAGGGAAATCTCCCTCAACAGCATTCCCACTATTATCATAGTAACCGTTAAACCAACCATCTCCATCTTTGTCAGTTGTCCATTCAGTAGTTCTGATATGTTCTCCAATCCAGTCACCCATACTGTCAAGAATACTGCAAAGTTCATCACATCTTACGTTAACTTTTTCACCACTGATTGTATGTTTTACTGTTTCGCAATATGCGTCAAGTACCTGTTTCTTTTCATCTATTCTGTCAAATACTGTTTTGTCTACATTTAATAATATAAGTAATTCTTTTGCAAGAAGTACTGTTTCATTGCCTGTCTTTTCTGCATAAGCCTTAATGTCTTTTGCAAGATTCTTAAGGTTTCCGCCATACAAAGCTGTAAATGCAACACTTTCGCCACGCTTAGCTGCCATGTCAAGTCCGTCATTCCAGTCAGCACCACGAAGTCTTATATGATTATGTTCACCAACATCATAAAATGCTGTCAAATGCTGAATTAACATATGTTCAAGAACTGTTCCTGCATATACTTCATTATTTTCTGCAAGCTGTTTGTTGCCCTGTTCGTCGTTCCAAATCATATCTTTTTCTTCGCCACGGCAAACCTGTGGATCTTTAAAATACGAGTTTTCTTCAACTAAAAATTCAACATCACCTGTCTGCTGCATATACAATTCTGTTGTAAGATATGGCCAAGCACCATGGTCCATCCAAACTCTTGTAATATTATTTCTGTCCGCAATAAATTCTCCCTGCTTAGAACCGATAATTGTGGCATTTGTTCCATCAAATCTTACTCCGCCAAAGTTATCAATAAGCATCTGTCTAACCTGTTCAGGCTCCATAATAAGAAGTGCAAGACAGTCTTGCCAAAGGTCTCTCCATCCACGACCGCCTTTTCCGTAATCATGATGTGGAAGGAATGAACATCCGTAAATTCTTCTAAGCATTGGCTGGAAGTTAACCCAATGCATCCAGTTATCAAAATTCTTGTCTGCTGAATTATAACTTACGTTAATCTTATCCTGCCAGTAATTCTTTGTTTCTTCTAAATATTTATCAAAAACATCTACGTCAATATATTTATTTCCAATACTTTCAAGCTCTTCCTTAGAAGTACCATATTCTAAAGCTATAACATAACTTCTTGATTCTCCCGGCTTTAATTCACAATCATTAAAACGGATAGCTGCAACTGTTTCGTAACCGTCTACTTCCTGTCCCTCTGTATATGGAAGTGGCTTATTCTTTGCAACATAATATGGGTTTTCAAAATTTCCACCCTCACCAATAAACTCCTCTGTTACAGGACAGAAGCTAAATGGTGACTCCATTTTTCCGTTAATCATTTCCTTTGCAAGGGCACCATAAAAAACAGTATTCTTGTTATGTCCTCTTTCATCAAATGTAAGAGTCGGATAAATCATAATACCGTCTTTAATAGTAAACGTTCTGTGAAGTAATGATGTTACATGCCTGTGGTCTCTAATATTTGATGCAGAACGTGCATACATTGGAATTGCAACTGTTGATGTAATCTTCTGTGTTGTATCTGCAGTATTTGTGATTGTTACTTTTGTTAGCTCAACCTTGTCCTGTGTATATGGCACAAAAGTAGTTAATTCTGCTTTTAATCCCATTTCATCGGTCTGTCTTTCAACCTTATGCCACATAATACCTGCTGTAAGCTTTACCTGCTCCTTGTCATCATCAAAAAGCTTAGCCTGCTGCTTAGCAGAACGTCCTGTGGCTGACCAGGCACCTTTTCCATCAACATAAACCCAAAAATTTCTTGTTGACTTGTTATTATGTAAGTTTTCACTGCTTACCGGTTCCAATAAAAATGTATTCTGGTCCAGCTTAATGTCTCCACCTAAGTCAGGTGTAATAGCACTCATCATTCCTGCTTCATTAGCCAATGGAAAATACATATAACTTGTAAGATCCGGATTGTCTAATGTAAATGTTCCCCTCTTATCTAAGTACTTTAATTCACTCATTTAATTCTCCTAACTTTCCTTTTACTAAATTTAAGTTAAACCTTTGCTTTAATACAATAATAGCAGATAATATATTCAGTTACAATAAGAAATTGAAACGTTTCAGGTATTTTGTTTTCAGAAGAAAAGCCCTGACTACATAGTAGCCGGGGCTTTTCTTGAAACTGTTTTTAAAAGTTTCCTTTAAAGTTGCAATTTTTATTTAAAATAAACTGTAATATTATTTATTTTACCATCTCTAACTGCTTCGGCCATTTCTCCAACAATCTTGTTTTCTGTTGAAACTGTTTCTCCATTAATTTCAACTCTGTCTACAACTGCTGCGTCGTCGCCAAATGTATTCTTGCCTGTTTCATTTACATAAGTAATGTCACAAGATGAAAGTAATCTGAATGTTACCTTTCCTTCATCAAATAACCAGTTTGAAAGCTTTGGTGTAAAGTTAAGAACAAGCTTGCCATCTTCATATGTAAATACTTTTCCCCCCATAAACATTTCAATCCAGATTGAAAGCATTTCTGTTGTTGAACCTGAAAGTCTTGCAACAAATCCTCTACCATGAATGTCCGGATTTGGATTTACGCTTGAAGCTATAAATGACGAATTTTCAAGTGTACTTCTTCCATACATATTTGGATCAAGGAATGGAATAAGTGCTCTTGTAATTGTATCATAGAATTCAGGGCAAATTCCTGCTCTAATCATTGAGAGAATGTACTTATATTCCATATGAAGGAATACGTTTTCTCTTTCCTGCCATCCAGGTGTAAATGCTCTACAACGTCCTGCTTCCATTGAACATCCTTCAATAGATGCTGATGTTTTGTACATTGCTAATTTTTCATCATAAAGACCTGTCTTCTTAACATTGTTGTACATTTCTCTAGCTGTTTCTTCATTTACATTTCCCATCATTCTTGCAGGTCCTTCAAGGAAATATGGAAGAGCAACTGTCTTAAATTCTTTTACAACTGCTTTCTGTAATCCATAATGGCTCATTACAGGATTTCCATTTTCATCAACTACAGGTTCGAAATCAACTGCTTCATGTGTAAAGTATGTTGGAACAAGACCATTTCCCATTTCAACAGCCTTTTCGATACCCTTATCAATCTTAGCTGCAAAAGCGCTAAATACTTCATTGATATAGTCTTTTGAAACTTCTGTTTCTTCACCGCTTAAGTATAACTTAACGCTTTCTCTGTAGTTTTCTCTGATAGTAGCAACTTCATCCCAGTATTCAAAGTCTGAAACCTGTCCGTTGTTGTACTTGTCTAAAACTGCCTTAACATCATCTAAGTATTTTGCAATTTCAGCAGGCATAACAACTGTTTCGCTACCATTAAAGTTATCAGTAATAAACTTAATTAATCTCTTTAATTCAAATGTTTCAGGTGTACCTGAACCAAATAATCCAGGAAGTCCGTTCATGGCATCATTCCATCCCGGCTTTCCACCTTCCATTTCAACACCCATACCATCCACATCTAACTGTGCGAATTTGCTAAGTGCCAATGTAATCATTTTAACTGCAAGAGTTGTGTTATAAATCTTTTCATCAGGAGTCTTTAACCAGTTAGTCGCCCACTTGTTAAATCCTGGTCTTGCAAGTTTAGCTTCATCTTCAACTTCCATACCATACTGACGAACAGCACCCTTCTTGTTGATTACATATTTTTCTGATCTAGGAACAACATAAGCTACGCTATCATAGAACTTGTATGTATTATCCTTAAATACTAATTCATCTAATTTGTCTGGGAAAATAGATAAGTAGTTATCTACTAAATCCATGTTGTAATCCCAGTGGTCACTCCAGTAGCCTTCAGCAAAACCTGCTTCAATGTTCTGGTCGCAATCATTAAGAATGTTTGCGATAAAGTCACCATCATCTACTTTTAATTCTAACTGAAGTTTTGCAATAGTATTAGAAATCTGTCCCGGTGTAAATTTACCTGCAACAATGTTCTGAATTGCTGTAGCATCACCTGAAATGCTATCAGCTACATATGCCTTAACTTCATCTTCTTTTCCTTCTTTTATATTGAAAAGACTTGGACGAACCTCTAATGGGTTGTATCCGTCAGCCTGAATTAAGCTAAAGAATGTTTTAACATTAAATTCTCCAACGTCCTTATTAAAGAATACGTCATTTCTTCTGTTCTGTGAAACATCACGGAAGTTACCATTACCCTGTGAATAATATTCAGCGGCAATTGAGAAGAAGTTGTAATCTCTTTCAGGATCACCGTGTTTACGGCTAAATAAATGTATAATAGACTTGTTTCCATCTTTGTTAAGTACATATGGATAACCACCTCTTAAGAAGTTATCTAAGTAACACTGTTCAATGTATTGGTCAAACTTTCCTGCTGCTGTATGTGTCTTAACATCAGATGTAAAACTGTCTACCAATTCTTCTGCTTCTACAAATTTATTTGCAAGGTAATCCTTTCCACAGAATGTATCAAGTTTTGCATTAATCTGTTCTGTTGAACCTGCAAAGCCCATCATTGTGTCAAAAGCTAATTTCTTGCCTGGTTCAACAACTTCCTTAAATGGAGTAAATCCACATGGAACCTTGTTAGCAAAGCACTGTTCTTTAGAAAGAACACCTTCAATTGAACCATCAATAAAGTTAACAGGTGTCATTAATGATAAATCATATCCAAATACTGTATCTACATCATAGATTACATCCTGTAACTTTCCGTCTCTTACTGTTAAATAGTAATATCCACCCTCAACATCAGATACTTCTGCTGAATCCTTTGTTGATGCTCTAAGTGTATAATATGGAACCTTGTTTTCAAGATTTCTAATATCTGCCCAACTCTTAAATAAGTTTGACATTTCTTTAAACTCGCCGTTAGCGATACCATATGTTATAATTTTTGGAAGACCGTCAATTACCTGAACTTCTTTAGCACTGTCTCCGATGTTCTTTACAGATACCTGTCTTACAAGTGCTCCTATGCTTTCATTAGGTAAAACATAGTAATTAACTGTAACTTCTATTCCATACTTTTCGTTTGTTTCAATTATCTTAAAACTGTTCTTATTCATTCTCATCTGACGTTTTGCTTCTTTTTCATAAGTGAAAAATGGCTCATAATATTCTCCGTCAATTTTTAAGAATGTTCTAAAACCTTTTACCTGAGTATTTTCAAATGCTGTGTTAGCTGAATTAAATTCCATAATGGCATTACCCTTATTGTCAATACCAAAACTGTTCATTCCCTGACCTCTGTTAGTGTAGAATGTCCAAAGTGGAATTCCCTTAACTCCTGCAAGACCTGGTAAAAAACTGGAAAAAGCCGGCTTTCTGTCATAATCATCTATAACAAAAGTCTGTCCTTCAAGTCTATAACTTTCCATTATATTCCTCCTTTAGTTGTACAACTGCGTTACCAACTGAATAATTTTAACCTTTTTTATTATTAATATTTATTATTATTTGCGTTCCTTATGCTTTCCACATGAGCTTCTGTAAACCATTGTTGGTGATAACTTAGTTACTGTGCCACTTTTGTCTCCCTCACTGTTTAACAATCTGAATAACTCATTTGCACTTGCACTACCCATTTCCACAATTGGACTGTGAACTGTTGTAAGTGGAACTCCATAATACGCACTTAAAGTACTATCATCATATCCGATAACACTTACATCTTCAGGAACCTTAATTCCGACGTCCTGTAATGCCTGAATACATCCCCATGCCATTTCATCATTGGCACAAAACATAGCATCAGGAAGTTTGATTCCACTTGATAACATTGAACGCATTTCACTATATGCTAATGCTTCTTCGTAATATC
>ENA-OPBG01002473-OPBG01002473.1-human-gut-metagenome-genome-assembly--contig:-NODE-2473-length-10804-cov-2.323379_pt1 | contig 10804 bp, 8 predicted proteins | sample MGYA00241065_ERZ501446 | MGnify/ENA primary metagenome ERZ501446 (study PRJEB25962, sample SAMEA2042632) | human gut metagenome | biome: human gut; feature: human-associated habitat; material: faeces...
ATGATGATTATGAACATCCCTTATATAGAGAATATTATGATGAAAATTCACGATGCAAAATAATATATGAATTTGATAAAAGCGGAAATATCATAGAAATAAAAGAAAGAGAATAAATGGAAGCATTTGGAGATGTGATAAAATAAAAAAGCATAAAATTTTGAAACTTTTTTTTATTTCAACTGTTTGTATATGTGAAAGCAGGGTAAGATATGGAAAAAGATTTAGATATAAAATTATATAATGAGTATTTAGATGGAAACAAAGAAGCATTCGAATTGTTGTATAACAAGTATAAAGAAAAAATACAATATTTTATTTACAATATTGTCAAAGACTATCAAAAAGCAGAAGATATAACACAAGATACATTTGTTTATGTTATGCAAAATAAAATAAAAGAAGGATATACTTTCAAATATTATATATATTTAGTAGCTAAAAGCAGAGCATATAATTATATAAATACAGAAAAAAAGAGAACAGAAATAAATGAAACATATGTATTATACGAATTTAATAGCATTGAACAAGATGTTGCTGATATAGTTACAAAAAATGAAAAACAAAAAGAAATAATAAATGCTATAAATATGCTAGAAGATAGATATAAAAATACAATATATTTAACTCAAATTGAAAAACTTACATATAAAGAAACAGCACAAATACTTGGAGAATCAGTTCAGAATGTTAGAAATCTTATCCATAGAGGCAAAAAAGAATTATGCAAAATACTAATAAAGAAAGGATTTGATGAAATGAATAAAGTTTCAAAAGTAATTATAGCAATATTATGTATAAGTATTTTATTTGCAGGAGGAGTATATGCAACAGCAAAAATTGTAGAAAGTTTTTCAGGAAAGGCAAAAATGGCTCCTACATTTACAAGTAAGATATCATCAATAGATACAAATAAAGTATGGTGTGGAACCTTTAATTTAGTATGGAATGATTTTATGAATGATGTTATTGGTGAAAAAATAGAATTTGAAGATGGTCCATCAGGGTTAGCAGATGAACTAAATAAACAAACATTCACAGCAAAAGAATTAAATTCTAATTCATACTTTAAAATTCATGGTACAGCATCATTTGACTTGAAAAATAAAATTGAGAGTGAAATAAAAGAAAAGTTTAATGAAGATAGTAAAATATTAGATAAAGTAGAATGGGGAAATTCAGAGGCTTATGTATTATATTCAATGTTAAAAAAGGAATTTAATTATTTAGAAAAGTTTCCAACTTTAAAAGATAATATCTTTGGAGATTCTGAAGAAAAAGTAAAATATTTTGGAATAGAGCCAGATACTTCACAAAATGCAAGTAAAAATATTGAAATATTATTTTATAACTCAGAAGAAGATTTTGCAATAAAGCTAAAGACAAAAGAAGGAGAAGAAGTTTATCTATATAGAACAACAGGAGAAAACAAATCCTTTGAAGAAAATTATAAAGAAATGTTAGAAAAGCAAGCAAAATATCCAGGAAATAGAAATTGGAATAAAAATGATGTTCTAAATATACCATTTATTAAAATTAATGATGAAATAAATTATGATGAACTTTGTGGAAGATGGATAAAAGGAACAGACTGGTATATTAGACAAGCAATTCAAACAATAGATTTTGAACTAAATAATTATGGTGGAAGTGTAAAAAGTGAAGCTTTAATAGAAGCTTTAAAAGAAGCAGTATTTGAAACAGGAAGAAAATTTATTTATAATGAAGATTTTATACTATATTTAAAAGAAGAAGACAAAGAAAAACCTTATTTTGCATTAAAAGTAGATAATACTGATGTATTAGTAGCAGGAGAAAATAATTAGTAAAGTAAGAAGTTAGCTAAAGCTAGCTTCTTATTTTAATTTGACTTTTTTTGGTATATATAGTATAATAACAATCAGTGTAATAGTATTGATCGGAATTTATTAAAATAGAGTATATATGTAGGAAAGAGAGAATTATAAAGACTGCATATTAAGTAAATAACTCTATTATTTTGTACATAGGAATGAAAAATAGTAAATTAGGTCAAAATTAGTTTAGAGAATAAACTAGTTTTTTTAACATTTTAAAATGAAGGGAGAATATATGATAGAAGAAAATATAAAGAGAAGTAAGAAAGAAGAAGAAAAAAAGACTCAAACAAAAAGAACAAGAACTAGAAAGGAAAACAAAACAGAAAAAAAAGGAACACAACCAACTGAAGAAAAAAGAACAAGAAAACCATATCAAAGAAGAAATACAAATAAAATAATGAAACAAGAAAAAAATGAAAAAAGCAGTAAAGAAAACAATATTTTTAAAAAGCCAAAATTAAAAATAATCCCATTAGGAGGACTTCATGAGATAGGAAAAAATATCACTGTATTTGAATATGAAAATGAGATTATAGTAGTAGATTGTGGATTATCTTTTCCAGATGATGACATGCTTGGAGTTGATTTAGTAATACCAGATATTACCTACTTAGAAAAAAATGTAGATAAAATAAAAGGTTTAGTAATTACTCATGGACATGAAGATCATATTGGAGGGGTTCCATATTTATTAAAGAAAATTAATAATTTATTAATGTAATTTACTTGTCGCTTTGTATGATTTAAAATAAAAGATATTATATGAAGGAGAAGTCTAAAACTTCACTTTCATTAACAAAACAAGATTCATCAGTCGCCAATATAAAAGAAAAAGAATATTATCTTCAAAACCTATTTGCAGCAATGCTAGTACCATCTGGAAATGATGCGGCTTATGCTGTAGCCGATTATTGTGGTAGTATTCTTTCAAAAGAATCAAAAACGACTAAAGAACGAATAAATATATTTATGAATAATTTAAATAAATATTTAGAAAAAGAAGGATATGTTAATACAAAATTGTATGATCCAAGTGGGTATGATATGGATGCACAGACAACAGTATTGGATTTAGCAAAATTAGTAAAAAAATTGTTAAAACATCAATGGTTTAGAGATATAGTATCTCAATCATCTTATACTGCAATTTTACCAGATGGAAGTAAACAAACTTGGGAAAATACAAATATATTTCTTGATTCAACATCAGAATACTATAATGAAAATGTACTAGGAGTAAAAACAGGTTCATTGTCAGATGATTATAATTTAATTGTACTTTATAAAAAGCACGGAAAAGAATTTTTAATATGTAGCCTGGGTTCTCAATCAAATACTTCACGTTATGATGATGTAAGTTATATTTTAAAAACTATAGATGAATCCGATTATTTAAAAAAATAAAAAGAGATAATACTCTTTTATAATAATAAATTATATTGCAATATTGTAAAATTTAATATAAAATTAATTTAAATGAATAATTATTTACAAAACTGGGTCTTATTTAATATTAACGTTAGGAGTAATTATGTTACAGATAAAAAATATTTCAAAACAATATAAAACAGGAGATTTAGTTCAAATTGCATTAAATAATGTAAGTTTAAATTTTAGAGACAATGAATTTGTATCTATTCTTGGACCTTCTGGTTCAGGAAAAACAACATTATTAAATATAATTGGTGGTTTGGATAATTATGATAAAGGCGATTTAATAATAAATAATATTTCAACAAAAAAATATAAAGATAGAGATTGGGATTCCTACAGAAATCATACAATTGGATTTGTTTTTCAAAGCTATAATTTAATACCACATCAAACAATTCTTGCAAATGTTGAACTTGCACTAACAATAAGCGGTGTTTCTAAAAAAGAAAGAAGAAAAAGAGCTATTCAAGCTTTAGATAAAGTAGGACTAAAGAATCAAATTCATAAAAAACCTAACCAAATGTCTGGAGGACAAATGCAAAGAGTTGCAATAGCAAGAGCATTAGTTAATAATCCAGATATTCTTCTTGCAGATGAACCAACAGGTGCATTAGATTCAACTACTAGTGTTCAAGTAATGGAACTTTTAAAAGAAGTTGCAAATGATAGACTAGTAATTATGGTTACACATAACCCAGAATTAGCACAAAAATATTCTACTAGAATTGTTAATTTAAAAGATGGAGAAATACAAGGAGATACTAATCCTTTTAATCCAGAAGATACTTATAAAGAAAAACCAAAGCATAAGAATTTAGGTAAATCTTCTATGTCTTTATTAACTGCCTTTTCTTTAAGTTTAAACAATTTACTTACTAAAAAAGGACGTTCAATTTTAACATCTTTTGCAGGCTCTATAGGAATTATTGGTATAGCATTAATTTTAGCATTATCTTCTGGATTTCAAAATTATGTAGATAAAATACAAGAAGATACATTAACGTCATATCCTCTAACAGTTCAATCTGAAACAACAGATATGGCATCATTATTACTTTCATCAAATGGAAAATCTGAAGAAAATTTAGATTTACCAGATAGAACTGTAGAAGAAAAGCAAAATATGGAAGAAATGTTTGGAACAGTAGGAAAAAATGATTTAAAGACTTTTAAAACATATCTTGAAGAAAATAGAGAAGAAGTAAGTAAAATGGTTTCTTTAACAAGCTACCAATATTCTGTTGCTCCGACTGTTTATACAAAAAATTTAAAAAATGAATTAGTAAAAGTAAATCCAAGTGATATAATGTCTTCTATTATGGGTGGAGCATCAGTAATGATGGAAAGTTCTATGTCAATTTTTTCTGAGTTACCTGAAAGCAGGGATATGACAGAAGCAGAGTATGAAATTATAGAGGGTAAATTTCCTGAAACATATAATGAAGTAGCTCTTGTTTTACCAACTAAAAATACAATTTCAGATTTATTATTATATAATTTAGGACTAAAAGATATAAGTGAATTAGAAAACCTAGTTTCAAAAGTTATGAAAGGCGAAAAAATTGACAATACAAGTAATCCATTAGAAATATCATATGATGAGTTAAGGAAAATTGAACTTAAATTAATTGAACCATCAAATTTATATAAGTTTAATAAAGACTATAATGTATATGAAGATATGTCAAATGATGAAGAATTTATGAATGCGGTATACAATAAAGCTACTCCATTAAATATAGTTGGTATTGTTATACCTAAAAATGAAAGTTTAAATATGACAGGGGTGCTTTATACACGTGACTTAACAGAATATGTAATTAATAGTGCCTCTGAATCTGAAATTGTAAAAAAACAGCTAAAAAATAAAGATGTTAATGTATTTAATGGCAGGAATTTTAATGAAAAAGATAATAGTACAAATATAGATTTTCAAGATTTAGTTAGTGTGGATGAAAGTGCCTTAGAATCAACATTTGATATTAATATAACTCAGGATGACATAGAAAATATAACTAAAGGATATATGTCAGAAATTTCTGAAGCTATAACTGCAGATAATTCGAAGGCTCAAAAGGTGATAATAAATAATTTATCTACTATTACTAAAAATATATTAAACGATTATATTAAAGAAAACTCAATAGGAGGTTTGGCTAAATTAAAACTTAGCGATGTAGATAGAGTAGTAGATAATGGATTAAAGCAAGAAAAAAATATAAAAATTTTGGCGGCTATGGAAAAAGAATTTGTAATTTCACAAAAGAATTTTAGTCAAATGTATAATGGAATAATTAAAGGATTCCTAAAACAATACGTAAAAATGATGTCAGGAATAAATACTGAACTAAAAGAAGAAAAAAGAAATAATACTATAAACAATGAAATAGAGGACAATGGTATTAGCAATATAACAAACAATATAATAAGTAATATAACAAATGAAAATAATAATTCATCTGAAAATACAACAGATAAACCAAATGAACCAACAGCAATTTTAATGCCAGCTATGGTAGATAAGATGGTAGATACATTAGTAAAACAAGATTCTATTGTTTCTGCTACTTCTAAAATTGCACAAGCGATGACTGAAGCTACAATGCAAAAAACAATATTAACAAAAGTTGGAGAATTAACAGGAAAACTTATGGAAACTTTGGCATCTTCATTTAATATAGATACAAGCAAATTTGCAGAAGCATTTAAATTTACAATGGATGAAGATGAGATAAGACGTTTAATGCAATCTATGTCTACAACAGCTGCCGTGCATAATGCAGATACAAATCTCTTATCCTTAGGTTATCAAAATTTAGATAAACCAACAAGTATACGTTTTTATTTTAAGAATTTTGACTCAAAAGAATTATTTTTAGATTTTATTGATAATTATAATTCTAAAATGGGTCAAGAAGATGAAGAAAAAGTTATAAAATATACAGATATAACAGGATTACTTATGTCTTCTGTAAAAATAATTATAGATAGTGTAAGCTATGTATTAATTGCTTTTGTTAGCATTTCTTTAATAGTATCATCTATTATGATTGGAATTATTACATATATTTCTGTATTGGAAAGAACAAAAGAAATAGGTATATTAAGAGCAATTGGAGCATCAAAAAGAAATATATCTTCAATATTTAATGCAGAAACTTTTATAGTAGGACTATTTTCTGGAATAATGGGAATTGGAATAACAATATTACTACTTATTCCAATAAATCTTATAATACATAGCTTTAATACAGATATTACTGCTGTTTTACCGTTTACAGGAGGAACAATTTTAGTAATATTAAGTGTAATTTTAACATTAATTGGAGGATTAATACCTTCTAGAAAAGCTGCAAAACAAGACCCAGTAACAGCATTAAGAACTGAATAAGTAAATAAAAATTAAAAAAATTTTGAAAGGATGTGATAATATGTTGGAACTAGAAGAAAATAGTTTTAAATTGTCTGAATTATCTGAAAGAATGAAGAAAATAGGTGATTCACTTTGATGTAGTAAATAAAGAAAAAGAATTGTTAGAATTAGAAAAACAAACTATGTCAAATGAGTTTTGGAGTGATACTGAAAATACTTCAAAAGTATTAAAAAGAATTACAGATTTAAAAAATAAATTAAATAATTTTAAGAAGATAAATTCTGGTCTTGAAAATTTAAAAGATATGAACGAATTACTACAACAAGAGCCAGATGAAGAACTTGTAAAAGAGCTTTTAAATAATACAATATATACAGAAAAAGAAATTGATAAATTGGAAATAACTATACTTTTATCTGGCAATTATGATATGAATAATGCTATTGTAACAATACATCCAGGAGCAGGAGGAACAGAAGCACAAGATTGGGCAGAAATGCTTTATAGAATGTATTCTAGATGGGCTACAGATAATGGATATGAAATTAAAGAATTAGATTATTTAGATGGGGAAGAGGCGGGCATAAAAAGTGTTACTTTCTTAGTATCTGGCAGCTATGCTTATGGCTATTTAAAAGGAGAAATGGGTGTACACAGATTAGTGCGTATTTCGCCTTTTGATGCAGGGGGAAGGAGACATACCTCCTTTGCATCTGTCGAAGTGTTACCAGAAATAGCAGAAGATATAGAAGTATATATTAATCCAGATGACTTACGAATAGATACATACAGAGCATCTGGTGCAGGTGGACAGCATGTAAACAAAACATCTTCTGCTATAAGAATAACACATATTCCAACTAATATAGTTGTTGCATGTCAATCAGAACGTTCTCAAATTCAAAACAGAGAAACAGCTATGAAAATGCTTAAATCTAAATTATTTGATTTGAAAGAACAAGAACATAAGGAAAAAATTGAAGATTTAAAAGGTGAACAACGAGAAATTGCATGGGGAAGTCAAATTCGTTCTTATGTATTTTGCCCATATACAATGGTTAAAGACCATAGAACAAATTATGAAGTAGGAAATGTTCAAGCTGTTATGGATGGCGATTTAGATGGATTTATGGAAAGTTATCTGAAACAAAATTTATAAAATATACATATAATATATAGAGCCATATATTTAATAATATAAGGCTCTATATATTATTTTAAAGAGGTGGTCCATATGGACACAATAGTAATGAAATTTGGAGGTAGTTCAGTTGCCAATAATGACAGATTAAAATTAGTAGCGCAAAAAATTATAGATATGTATAATAAAGAAAACAACATAGTTGTAATTCTTTCAGCACAAGGTAAAACAACAGATAAATTAATAAATGAAGCTTCAACAATAATTGAAGAAAATAAAAATTTCGGGATTAAAAACCCGTCCCTTAATCCCGAAATTTTTAGAGAAATGGATATGTTACTTAGTTCTGGAGAACAAATTTCAATCTCAAAGTTAAGTATGTTACTAAATAATATGGGATATAAAGCAATTTCACTAACAGGATGGCAAGCAGGTATACTTACAGATAACACAAATCAAAATGCTATTATCAAAAACATAGATACAACAAGAATTTTACAAGAGCTAGAAAAGCGAAAAATTGTTATTATAGCAGGTTTCCAAGGTTATAATGAAAATCTAGATATTACAACATTGGGAAGAGGAGGCTCAGATACATCAGCTATTGCGATTGCTGCAGCATTAAAAGCAAAGGAATGCTATATTTTTTCAGATGTTGATGGAGTCTATACCACAGATCCAAATAAAATTCCAGAGGCTAAAAAGATTCCAGCACTTTCATATAATGAGATGATGGAAATATCTAGTGAAGGTGCCAAAGTTCTTCATAATAGATGCGCTGAAATAGGAGATAAATTTAAAATTCCTATTATAACTAAATCTACTTTTAATAATAAAGCAGGTACTATTATTACTGATATTATTGAAGAAAATACAATAAAAAGTATTGTTAAAAAGGATATTTCTAGAGTTTCTATTGTTGGGAATGGCATTATTAGAAATTATAGTTTTATTAAAGAAGTTTTAGATATTATTCAAAAGAATAAATTAGAGATGTTAGAATTTAATGTTTCTGAATCTAAAATTTCTATAGATTTTAAAGGAATAATAGAGGATAATTTTTTAAATGAAATGCATAGTAAAATAATAAATATTTAAAAAAAGTGATTTTAATAGGTATTGATGAAAAACAGGTTTCATTGATTAAACGTCAAGATAAGGTTCTCTATTTAACAGATGATGATTTAGAAAATAGAGAAGTGTGGAAAAAAGTTGATGATTTATTACGTCAATATCCTTTATATATTTCAATTGATAAAGATGTTTTGAGTCAAAATGTTATTCAAACAGATTGGGATCAAGGTTCTATGCAACTCATGGAATTTAAAATATTACTCGCTTATTTATTTAAAAACAGTCAAACAATTGGAATTGATATTTGTGGAGAATGTGCTAATGAAGTAGGACAATTAAATGAAATTAAAGAAGATGATGCTTTTAATGAAAAAATACTTTCCTTTTTAAAAAAAGAAGAGGATTAAGTAAAAAGTCTTAATCCTCTTTTAAAGTATTATGAAACATATTTAAAAGTAATTCTACAAAGATTACAACAATCGATTGTAAATCAACAATTGATTGTTTTGATAAAGTATATCCTGGAAGAATAAGTGTATTTTCAATTAATAATTTAGGCTTTGGATTTAAAGTAATTATATACGTATTTTTAGAGGCGTTTGTAAGGTCAAAAAAACGAGAAACATTATTTTGATTACCTTCAATAGAAAAATAAATCAAAAGGTCATCTTCATGAATTGTATTATAAAGATGACTTGCTTGCATATAATCATAAGCAAAATAAGTATTAATACCTAAATCTTGTAATCCTAAAACTAAATGCTTTGCTGGTAAAGATGAATAATGAACACCAATGATATAGATGTTTTTGGTGTTTTTTATTTGTTTAATAAGTTGGTTGAGCTTATTTTGATCAATGTTATTGAATTGACGAATGACTGATAAATATTTAGATGTTAATTCATCAAATAGATTTTCAGAATTTACTTCAACATGTTCTTGATGCAAATAATGAAGCATGTCAAAACGAAAATCTTTATAACCTTTATAACCTAAAACTTGACAAAATCTTAAAATTCCAGAAGTTGAAACTTGACATAGTTCAGCAATTTTAGTAATCGTCGCTGTTTCAATAGCTGTAGGGTTTTGAACAATATAATCGTAAACTTTACGTTCTGTTTTAGAAAAATCATTTTTATGTAAGTGGATGGTTTCCATTAAGTTCATAGTCTCACCTCATGTTTATTTTATATAAAAATGATAAAATTGTCAAAATAATATGTAACTATTGACAAAAGAAAATAATAAGATTATGATTTGCTTGTAAAAATTATCAAAATAAAACGTAAAAAGTTACAAGGAGACTATTATGAAACAATTACCAGAAGGATTTTTATGGGGTGGAGCTACTGCCGCTAACCAATATGAAGGTGGTTGGAAAGAAGGCGGAAAAGGTGTAAGTTGTAGTGATGTACAATTATTCACTGATCCTAAATCTATGAAAGATTTATTGAATACGCATGGTTTATGTGATATTTCTGATGAAATGATTGAAAAAGCTTTAAGTACAGATGATGAAGTTTATGTTATTGATCCAGAACGTGAATATACAACGCTCGCAAAATCAATGAATGGTGAAGTAATTAAGATTGCAAATGGATCGAATGTCTATATCAATCCTATGGACTTGAACTTAAACAATCATGATGACAGCGGTGATCCTGTAAAAATTAAAGCGGATTTCATGGAAACGATTGTTGAGATCATGGTTGGCGGTCGTTATGGTCTTCAGCCACAGGAAAAATCCATTATCAACCGTTCGGTTATTAATGTGTACGAGCCTTATATTCGCCATTTAAAGAGAACCGGTCTTAATCAGGATTTTGAACATGCTCCTACACTTGTCGATCTGTATAATGATCTTTGCCAGCAGCCACAGCTTGAAGCTCAAAACATTGCTTTATCTTTGGAACGTTATG
>ENA-OPBG01002474-OPBG01002474.1-human-gut-metagenome-genome-assembly--contig:-NODE-2474-length-10803-cov-1.918776_pt1 | contig 10803 bp, 9 predicted proteins | sample MGYA00241065_ERZ501446 | MGnify/ENA primary metagenome ERZ501446 (study PRJEB25962, sample SAMEA2042632) | human gut metagenome | biome: human gut; feature: human-associated habitat; material: faeces...
TGGGGCCAGAAATGATGACTACAGAGGTCTGGGAGACTGGTATGCAAATCTGGAAAAGCTGCCGGAGGGAATTCCCGGTCTGTCCCGGAAGGTAGAAGATATGGGACTGAAATTCGGGCTCTGGGTAGAGTTGGAAATGGTAAATAAGGACAGTGACTTATATCGTGCTCATCCGGATTGGCTCATAGGAGTTCCGGGGCGGTTTGAAAGCCATGCCAGACATCAGCATGTATTGGATTTTTCAAGGAAAGAAGTAGTAGATGCCATCTATGACATGATAGCAAAGATTATCAGCGAATCTTCCATCTCTTATATTAAATGGGATATGAACCGGTACATGACAGAGCCTTACAGCAGAGGAATGTCTCCGGAACATCAAGGGGAGATTATGCATCGTTATATCCTGGGTGTCTATGATTTATATAACCGTTTAACCAGCAGATTTCCGCAGATTTTGTTTGAATCCTGTGCCAGCGGCGGGGCCCGCTTTGACCCGGGTATGCTGTACTTTGCGCCACAGACCTGGACCAGCGATGATACGGATGCCAATGAAAGGACCAAGATACAGTACGGAACCTCCTATGTTTATCCGCTGGTAAGTATGGGCTCTCATGTGTCGGCTGTACCAAACCACCAGATTTACAGAACTACGCCTATCGATACCAGGGCCAATGTGGCATATTGCGGAACCTTTGGCTATGAATTGGATTTGAATTTGCTGTCTGCCCAGGAGCTTGAAGCTGTGAAAAGCCAGATTGCTTTTATGAAGCAATACCGGGAGCTGATACAGGTGGACGGTGATTTCTACCGCATATTAAGTCCGTTCAAGGGAAATGAAACTGCATGGCAGGTGGTATCTCAGGATAAATCCCAGTCTATTGCCATGCTTTACCAGAGGTTAAATAAGGTAAATGGTTCCTGGCTGAGGCTGAAGCTCAAGGGGCTGCAGAAGGATATGCTGTATAAGGTTACTTTGACATCTGATGAGGAAAAATCCTATAAAGCTTATGGAGACGAGCTGATGTATGCCGGAATTCCGGTGGACAGAGAACTGTTCAATGAAAAAGGCGGAGATTTTACTTCCCTGCTGTATGTAATAGAAAAAACAGAGGAGTAAAGGAGAATAAAAGGGCTGTTGTTTAAATAGAAGCAACAGCCCTTTTTGGCAGCCAACATTAAATGGCTCTTTTCTTTTTTCCGGAATGTTTTATTTTCCGGTATAACAAGCGGATTTGGAGGGTAATCGGGTTACGGCCACGAATAAGAGGAATGGCAAGGATTTCCTGGAAAATATGTATTAAAGGGCCGGTAAAAAATACGGTAACCAGAGTTCCGATTCCTACTTTTGCCCCGAAAATAAAGCCTACCACAACACATACCACATCGCTGCCTATGCGGCAGTATTGAAACTTTATGGGTGTTCTTTCCGAAAGGCAAAGGGCTACGGCGTCATAGACAGAAACACCTAAATCAGCAGTGAAATATAGGGATGCTCCCATACACATAATGAAAATTCCGATTAGGAGCATAAGCAGCCGGAAGAAAAAATTTCCATTTGGAAAAAGCTCTAAAAGCAGCCAGGAGAAAAATTCTGTAATATAGCCTAAAAGAAACATGTTGATGAGAGTACCAAGCCCGATTTTTTTTCTGTCTGTTATCAGCACAAGGATGAGCAGAATAAAACTAAAGGCTGTGTAAAAGGTTCCAGAGGCGTAAGATTCCACAGGCCATGGGCCAGAACCTGGAAAGGGTCCATACCGAAGGCGGAATAGTTAAAAAATCCTACGGCCACGCCGCTGAGGCTGACACCAACAACCGTCATGATAATACGTTTCATTTTTTCAGACATGATATATCCCCCGCAAAACATAGAATTACACAGGTGAGGTGCTGCATTTCTCCTGTACCTGTGCTAAAATAAATTATAGAAAAATAATAGAAAAAAACTATCACAATGCTATCTGAAATTATAACTATAGTACCAAAGGAAAAGGTGGAATTAAAAATGCTTCTGACAGCTCCTGAAGAATTGTGTGTCAATGATATTATGTGTGAGACTAAGGCTCACGGGACCAGTTCCTTCCGGTTCCAGGCTTATAGAAATGAATCCAGGGAAAGACCGGTAAGAGGAGAGGGCTGGCACTGGCATCCCGAGGCGGAATTCCTCTGTGTTCTGGAAGGAAAGGTTAGATTTGGTATTAACGAAGAGAGATTTGAACTGGGGGCAGGGGATGCTGCTTTTATCAATTGCGGTGCCCTGCACATGGCGGGAATTATTTCCCAGGAATATGTGGGAAGTTCGGTTTCTCTGGTTTTTGCACCTGAATTTCTGGCAGAGGACAGGCAAAGTCTTCTGTATAATAAGTATATTAAGCCAGTGGCAGAAGACCAGCTGTTTAAGGGCTGTGTTTTTCGTAAAGACCAAGGCAGCCCCTGGAAAGAAGAGATTCTTGGCGCTCTTGAAAAAGTGTGTCAATACTGTCAGGAAGAAGACTGGCTCTGCCAGCTCAAGGTGCGGAATGAACTGAGCAGAGCCTGGGGAATTCTGGCAGAATACAAGGGGCAGGAGAAGGGGTTGTATGCTGGAGGAGAAGGGAACCGGAAACTGGAACAGCGGGTAAAACAAATCTTAGATTATATGCAGGCTCACTATGCAGAGCCCATTACGGTTGAGGATATTTCCAAAAATGTGAACCTGAGCCGTACAGAATGTTTCCGCTGTTTTCATAAAATTACCGGAGCAAGCCCTTTGGAATATTTAAATCTTTACAGAATCAGACAGGCAGCCTTTAAATTGAGAAACACAGACCAAACTGTAACAGAAATCTGTATTGGCAGCGGGGTCAGCCACCCCAGCTACTTTGGGAAAAAATTCCGGCAGATTTACGGTGTATCTCCGGCAGGGTACCGGAAGATGGGGGAGAAATAAGGGATAATATGATAAGTAAAGTTTGTAAAATGATTTGTAAAATCCCTCCCTCTTCCATAACCAATACAATTTAACATAACCACAGGGCATGTCCCCGTTTTTACAATATGGTAAAAGCGGGGATTTTGTATTTTACAAAGATTTAACAGATTTATGATTGGTGATTTTACAAAGCTTCTATATAGTAGGTCTTGTCAAAAGGACATGGAAAGAAAGTAAATCATTTATTAAAGGAGTATAAAATCATGAAGAAGAAAGTATTTGCAGCAATGTTAACAGGTTTAATGGTATTAGGTATGGCAGCATGCGGCGGAAACAACAGCAATTCAGAAAGCGGCGCAGCTTCTGACACTGCAGCAGAGTCAGGAGATTCTGCAGATGCTTCCGCACCTTCCGGTACAATTTCCGTAATCTCTCGTGAAGACGGTTCCGGAACAAGAGGAGCATTTATTGAATTATTTGGTATTGAGGAAGAAAACGCAGACGGAGAGAAAGTTGACAATACTACGGCAGACGCTCAGGTTACCAACAATACTTCTGTTATGATGACAAATGTTTCCCAGGACCCTCAGGCTATTGGCTATATTTCTCTGGGTTCTCTGGATGACAGCATGGTAAAAGCTTTAAAGGTTGACGGAGTAGAGGCTTCCGCAGAGAATGTAAAGAACGGTACATATAAAGTATCCCGTCCTTTCAATGTAGTAACCAACTCCAACACTGAACTTTCTGATGTTGCTCAGGACTTCATGAACTTCATTTTGAGCTCTGATGGTCAAGCTGTAGTAGCTGAAGAAGGTTATATTCCTCTGGACGGTGGCGAAGCTTACACCGCTTCTAACCTTTCCGGTACGGTAACCGTTGCTGGTTCTTCTTCTGTAACCCCTGTTATGGAAAGGCTTGCTGAGGCATATCAGGCTCTCAATCCAGATGTAACCATCGAGGTAAACCAGTCTGACTCCACCACTGGTGTAACTTCTGCAATCGAAGGTGCTTGCGATTTGGGTATGGCTTCTCGTGACTTAAAGGATTCTGAGACCAGCGAAGGCGCACAGGCAACAGTAATTGCAACTGACGGTATTGCAGTTATTGTAAATCCTGAAAGCGCAGTTGAGGATTTGACCTCTGATCAGGTTAAGCAGATCTTCACCGGTGAAATCACTTCCTGGAGCGAGATTGGCTAAGTAATATGGCACAAACCAAAGAATTGGTTGCCAAAATAATCTTTGCTATAGCTGCAGCCATTTCGGTGGCTGCAGTTGTAGTGATATGTGTATTTATTTTTGGCAACGGCATCCCTGCAATTGCAGAAATCGGCTTTTTTGATTTTCTCTTTGGAACCACCTGGCGCCCCTCAAATGATGTGTACGGCATCGGGGTAATGATAGTCGGCAGCTTATATGTAATGGCTGGTGCGTTGGTAATTGGTGTTCCCCGCGCAATCTTTCTTGCGTTTTTCGGAAGTAGAAGGGTGGCAAAGATCGCTAAGTCGGGAGTTCAGTTGCTTGCCGGCATCCCTTCTGTTGTGTATGGCTTTTTTGGCTTAGTGGTTCTAGTACCTTTTATTCGTGAAAACTTAGGTGGTACAGGACAATCTATCTTATGTGCTTCTCTGGTTTTGGGAATCATGATTTTGCCTACCATCATCACCCTTTCTGAATCGGCACTTAAAGCTGTTCCAGAGGCTTACTATGAGGGCGCTCTTGCTTTAGGGGCAGATCACGAACGAACGGTTATGCGTGTTATGTTGCCTGCGGCAGGTTCTGGTGTTTTAGCTTCAATCATCTTGGCAATCGGTCGCGCTATTGGTGAGACCATGGCGGTCATCATGATTGCGGGCAATCAGGTTCAAATGCCCGATGCTATTACTGATGGTATCCGTACGATGACAGCGAACATCGTTTTGGAGATGGGTTATGCAGCCGATCTTCATCGAGGCGCTTTGATCGGCACTGCATGCGTGTTGTTCGTGTTTATCTTGATTATTAACTTTGCATTTGCTGCTTTAAAGAAGAGGAGCAAGAATGGCTGATAATCGTGTTTTAACTAAAGCTAAGCCTGCCAGAATATCTTCATGGATATTCCGCTATGCTGTAAAAATCGCGACCCTTCTTACTGTTTTAGCGGTGTGTTTGATTATTGGCTATATCCTCATTATGGGTATTCCTCAAATTAAACCAGAGATGTTTGAGCTGGAATACAATTCCGATAACGTGTCATTTATGCCAGCGCTTTTCAACACGCTCATTGTCATTGTGATGGCTGTATCGTGTTCTTCAATATTTGGTATTGGCGCAGCTATTTTCTTGAATGAATATACGAACAAGCAGAACTTTTTTGTACGAATTGTTGCGCTTGCAACCGAAACGCTTTCTGGTATTCCTTCGATTGTGTATGGCTTGTTTGGCTTGCTGTTTTTTGTATATTACCTGCAATGGGGTTTGTCGTTGCTTGCTGGTGTATGCACCATGGCAATCATGACGTTTCCTATTATCATGCGCGCCTCTCAAGAAGCACTTGCTGCAGTACCTGATCTATACCGTGAAGGTTCATTTGGTCTTGGTGCTGGTCGATTCCGGACGGTTTTCAAGATCGTATTACCTGCTGCAATCCCTGGCATTTTAGGCGGCATTATTTTAGCTATCGGTCGTACTGTTGGTGAATCCGCAGCTCTTATTTACGGCTGGTTCCATTGCGGCTGTACCTGAAACAGTATTTAGCTCAACTCGTACTCTTGCGGTCCATATGTATCTTTTGGCAAGCGAGGGTCTTCATATTGATGCTACTTATGCAACCGCAGTTCTTCTTCTTGTCTTTGTATTACTTATTAACTTTGCTACTTCTGCAGTAGCTAATAGGATCAGCAAAGGAAATATGTCTGATGAATAATGCCAAAATGGATGTATCACATATGGATCTCTTTTACGGAGATTATCAGGCGCTTCGTGATATTAATCTATCCTTTATTGAACACAACGTTACGGCTATGATTGGTCCTTCTGGTTGCGGCAAGTCAACCTTGCTAAAGTCTTTGAATCGCATGAACGATTTGGTTGAGGGATGCAAGATTACTGGTCGAATTACTCTTGATGGGGAAGATATTTACGATAAGTATGATGTGAATGTTCTCCGCAAAAAGGTGGGAATGGTTTTCCAAAAGCCAAATCCCTTTCCTATGTCAATTTATGACAATATTGCATTTGGCCCTCGTACTCACGGAATTAAGAAAAAATCCGAGCTGGATGACATTGTAGAGGATTCTTTGCGAAAAGCTGCAATTTTTGACGAGCTTAAAGATCGTCTTAAAAAGAATGCACTGGGTCTTTCAGGTGGTCAGCAGCAGCGTTTATGCATCGCTCGTGCCTTGGCGGTAAATCCTGAAGTTTTATTGATGGACGAACCAACAAGCGCCCTTGACCCAATTTCTACCAACAAAATTGAAGAGTTAGTCGGAGAACTCAAAGAAAACTACACCATTATTATCGTTACTCACAATATGCAGCAGGCTGCTCGAATTTCTGATTCAACAGCATTTTTCTTGTTGGGTGAAATGATTGAGTGTTCGCCCACTGATCTTCTTTTTTCTGCACCAAAAGATAAGCGTACTGAAGATTACATCTCAGGAAGGTTTGGTTAAACTATGGCAGCACGTCCCATTTTTGATGACGAACTCTACACGCTGAAAGCTCAAATGGCAGCAATGGGAGAATTGGTGAAGGAAGCCATCGAGGGTTCTTTTGATGCGGTTCAGCAAACCAATCCTACCAAGGCGATGCTTGTTGCTCAAAATGATTCTTTAATCAATGAGAAGGAGCGTGAAATTGAGCGACTCTGTCTTCGCTTGCTTTTACGCGAGCAGCCCGTGGCAACCGATTTACGTACCGTTACTTCAGCCCTTAAGATGATTACTGATCTTGAAAGGATCGGAGACCAAGCAGCAGAGATTTGCGAAATTGCAACAGGCTTGCCCGAGGGGCTTGATCTTTCAAAGTTTTCAGCCTTGGCTGACATGGCAAATAACGCTCAAAGTCAAGTAAATGATGTTATTGATGCCTATCTGAATCTCGATTTAGATAAAACGCAACAAACGATTGCGCGCGACGAAATAATCAATACCTTATTTGAAGACCTCAAGCGCGATATCGCAAATCATATTGCTCAACATTTACCTGATGAAACTTCCGCATTGGATGTTTTGATGATTGGTAAATATCTTGAGCGTATTGGTGATCATGTGGTAAATATTGCTGAATGGGTGGAATATGCCATTACCGGCAATCATAAGGGTATGACTATTGCTGATGAAGCTGAGTAAAAGCTCTTAAAGCTGTGTCATAATAGAAGCGCACCCGAAATACGAGGTGCGCTTTTTATTTTGCATAGGTATGTTTGTCGTATCAGGAGGACCAATGACGACATCACTTTCTGGCCGAAACTTTTTGAAGTTGCTCGACTTCACTTCTGAGGAGATTCTTTCATTGGTTGATCTTGCTCAGGAGCTAAAAGAAAAAAAACACGCTGGTATTCTACATAAGGAGCTTGAAGGCAAGAACATTGTATTGTTGTTCGAGAAAACTTCGACACGTACCCGTTGCTCCTTTGAAATTGCTGGCCATGATCTTGGTATGGGTGTTACTTACTTAGATGCAGCTGGCTCTCAGATGGGTAATAAAGAATCGATTGAAGATACCGCACGTGTGTTAGGTCGTATGTTTGATGGCATTGAGTATCGTGGGTATGGTCAAGAAATTGTAGACACCTTGGCTGAGTATGCAGGAGTTCCTGTGTGGAATGGTTTGACTAATGAGTGCCATCCTACGCAAACTATTGCCGATTTGCTTACTATCCGTGAAAACTTCGGTTCTTTTGAAGGTTTGAAATTGGTTTTCATGGGTGACGCAAAAAATAATGTTGCTAATTCGCTTATGGTGGGTTGCGCAAAGATGGGCATTACATTTGTTGCTTGTGCCCCCGAATCTTCCATGCCTGATCAAAAACTGGTTGAAACCTGTCAAGAGATCGCTAAAGAACATGGGTGCGAAGTTATCGTAACGTCTGATGTTGAAAAAGGAACGAAAGACGCAAACATTTTGTATACCGATATTTGGGTGTCCATGGGTGAACCAGCAAGTTTATGGGAACAGCGCATAAAGGAACTTTCTCCTTATCAAATTAACGCTCACGTTATGGAAAACGCTGCTGATAACGCGATTTTCATGCATTGTTTGCCGGCATTTCATGACACTCATACAACGGTCGCTCAAGAAATTGAAAAACAGTTTGGTTTGACTGAAATGGAAGTAACCAATGAAGTGTTTGAGTCTGACGCTTCGAAAGTATTTGATGAGGCAGAAAATCGCATGCATTCCATCAAAGCAATTGTTTTAGCAACTTTAAGGAAATAAGCACTAAGGGATCAGGAACAGTACATGGAACGTTTGGGATATTACAATGGTGATTTTGGTCCTCTCGAGGAAATGAAAGTTCCTTTTTTGGATCGTGTTTCTTTTTATGGTGATGGGGTTTACGACGCAACGATGGGTATCGATGGGGTAGTGCTCTTTGCTGAAGATCACCTCGATCGTTTTTTTAATAGTTGCGCTAATGTAGAAATTGATCCTGGTATTTCAAAAGCTGAATTGCATGCGGTGTTAACCGATATGCTTGCTAAAGTTGATGCTCCGGTCAATTTTGTGTATTGGCAAGTAACGCGCGGAACCGATTATCGTCATCATTATTTTTGTGATGGACCAGCTAATCTTTGGATCATGATTGTCCCAGACGTGATGGAAGACCTTTATGATCGTCAAGATCTTATTAGTGTTGAGGACTTACGCTTTCAGATGTGCAACACCAAAACCTTAAACTTGCTTCCTAATGTTTTGGCGGATCAGCGCACCAAAGAAGCAGATTGCTATGAGGCAGTATTTGTACGTGATGGTTATGTAACAGAATGTGCACATAGTAACGTGCAGATGCTCAAGGATGGCTGTTTTATAACTCATCCTGCTGACAATCATATATTGCCAGGTATTGCTCGCAAGCATTTAATTCAAGCTTGTATGGCGCTTGAAATTCCTGTGGTAGAAAAACTTTTTACTCTTAATGAACTTAAAGATGCTGATGAGGTTATCGTAAGCTCTTCAAGTACTCTTTGCTTGCCGATTCAGTCTATTGACGGTTTACCGGTTGGTGGGAAGGACGAAGAGCTTCTCGATAAGCTTCGTTCTTATGTAATGCAGGAATGTGATACCTATATAGCCGAGCATCGTGCATAGCGTGTTACAATTTCATCCGCTGTTCGTAAAAAAAGAATTGATTAGCCGTAAGCAATAGCTAAAGGTTTTTAATTAAAGCGCAATAAAGCCTGTAAGACTATCGCTGTTGCTTTCGATATTTCTCGAATAAAGGTAGGAAGGATCTTTTATGACCATTCGTGAATCTCTAGAGGTGGTATTACATCAGGCTCTTACTTCAGCTGTGCAAGCAGGAGAATTGCCTTTAGATGAAGTTCCCCTACCTACGTTAGAGCGTCCACGCGAAGAAGGTCATGGCGATTGGGCATGCACAGTTGCTATGCGTCTTGCCAAGGCAGCTCGAATGAATCCTCGAGCAATTGCTCAGATTCTCGTGGATAATCTTCCAGAGAATAACTTAATAGAATCGGTCGAAATTGCTGGTCCTGGCTTTATTAATCTGACTCTTGCCAATGCAGTGTTCCAAAATGTTGTTACTGAGGTTCGTGAGCAGGGAAGTGATTATGGAAAGTCAAGCCTTGAGCATCCTTGCAAGGTGGACTTGGAATATGTATCAGCTAATCCTACAGGCCCTATGCATGTAGGCCATGGTCGTTGGGCTGCTTTAGGTGACGCTATTGCTCGCGTGATGCGTCATGCTGGTTATGAGGTGGATGAAGAGTTTTACATCAATGACCAAGGTAACCAGATGAATGTCTTCGCTGATTCTTTGGTGGTTCGCTACCAGCAAGCGTTAGGACTTGAGGTAGAAATGCCTGAGGCATCCTATGGCGGAGGTTATGTTAAGGATCTTGCTCAGCAAATCATTGAGCGAGATGGAGATAAATGGCTTTCGGTAGATCCTGATACTCGTCGTCATGAGTTTCGGGAGATGGGCTATCAAGCCATGATGAATAACGTAAAAGAAACGCTTGAGATCTTTGGGAATCATTTCGATACATGGTTTTCTGAGCGTTCTTTATTTGTTCCTGATGAAGAGGGCAAAACTAAGGTTGATCGTGCTTTTGAGGTAATGAAAGAACGCGGCTATATCTTCGAACAAGAAGGAGCAACGTATTTTCGCTCAACTGCATTTGGTGATGAAAAAGACCGTGTTCTTATTAAAACCAACGGTGAGTTAACGTATTTTACGTCCGATGTTGCTTACCATTACGACAAGATGCAGCGCGGTTATGATCATCTTATTGATATTTGGGGCGCGGATCATCATGGATATATTCCGCGTTGTCGAGCGATGATGGCAGCTTGGGGTTACCCTGATGCCCTAGAGGTTGTACTTGGCCAGCTGGTAACTCTGTTCCGTGATGGACAGCAAGTTCGCATGTCAAAACGTACGGGCGAGATGATTACTTTCCGTGAGTTGATCGATGAGGTAGGCGTTGATGCAACGCGCTATATGATGCTTTCTAAATCTTCTGATCAGTCCATCGATTTCGATATTGAGGTAGCAAAGAAAAAAGACGCTTCCAATCCAGTCTACTACGTACAGTATGCTCATGCGCGTATTTGTTCGATCTTGCGTAAGGCAGCTGAAGCTCGTGGTATTTCAACAGAGAATGCTTCTGTGACAGATCTGGTTGATGCACTGCAGATTGCTACTGCTGATCTTTCGGTTTTAAC
>ENA-OPBG01002476-OPBG01002476.1-human-gut-metagenome-genome-assembly--contig:-NODE-2476-length-10797-cov-2.401787_pt1 | contig 10797 bp, 10 predicted proteins | sample MGYA00241065_ERZ501446 | MGnify/ENA primary metagenome ERZ501446 (study PRJEB25962, sample SAMEA2042632) | human gut metagenome | biome: human gut; feature: human-associated habitat; material: faeces...
GGCCGCCCAATACGTCACGGATTACAGCCTGAACGACAGCCTGGCCAAGAACGTGGAGCTGCAGTTCATCAACGGCAAGCGCCAGGTGGAGCTGTCCTCCCGGGGCGCCGTGGCCGGCAGCACCCCCGCCACCCCGGAGGTGGGCCGGGCCGTGGAAACCGGCAAGACCGCCTCCTTCGCCGGCCGGGACCCCCTGACCGGCGAGAACATCCTGGCGGTGTCCAGCCCGGTGTTCTACAACGGGGCGGTGGTGGCCGTGATGCGGTTCGTCACCTCTACCCGGCTGCTGGACCAGCAGCTGTGGCTGACGGTGCTGGTGATGGCCGCCGTCATCGCGGCGGTGATCTTCCTGATCTTCGTGTCCAACCTGATCTTCATCAACAACGTGGTGCAGCCGGTGGCGGAGGTGTCCGAGGCCGCCAAGCGCATCTCCTCCGGCAGCTACGGCATCCAGATCGCCAACAAGTATACCGACGAGCTGGGGCAGCTGGTGGACAACATCAACAACATGTCCCTGAAAATCAGCCAGAGCGAGAAAATGCAGACGGAGTTCATCTCCTCCGTGTCCCACGAGCTGCGCACGCCGCTGACGGCAATCAAGGGCTGGGCGGAAACCATGTGCATGGACACCGACCCCGACACCATCCAGCGTGGCGTGCATGTCATCGTCAACGAGACGGAGCGCCTTTCGGAGATGGTGGAGGAGCTGCTGGACTTCTCCCGCATGCAGAGCGGCAGATTCTCCCTCCAGTGCGCCACCATGGACATTCTGGCAGAGCTGGGGGATGCCGTCCTCATCTATGAGGAGAAGGCACGGAAGGAGAACATCCGCATCATCTATCAGGAGCCGGAGATGCTGCCCTTTGTCTACGGGGACAAGAACCGCATCCGGCAGGTGTTCATCAACGTCATCGACAACGCCATCAAGTACTCCAACCCCGGCTCCACCATTACCGTGAGCGCCGAAGAGGTGGGGAACATGATCCAGGTCACCGTGACGGACAACGGCGTGGGCATCAGCGAGGCAGACCTGCCCCACGTCAAGACCAAATTCTTTAAGGCAAACCACACCCGCCGCGGCTCCGGCATCGGGCTGGCTGTGGCAGACGAGATCATCTCTATGCACGGCGGCAGACTGGACATCACCAGCGAGCTGAACGTGGGAACCAACGTCACCATCACGCTGCCTGTCGAGTCCCAGCGCCGCAGCAGCGCCACCACATAATACGGGAGGAATCAGAGATGCAGAAGTTACCGAGAATCGTGATCCTGCGCACCGGCAATATGAAGTTTTATAAGGGCATCAAGCCGGATGCGGAAAGGCAGTTCCGGGATGAGCTGCGCTTCGGCGGTGATTACGTCGCACAGCACCACACCGGCGGCGAGGCGTATAACTTTGCGCCGTGGTACGGAAGCGAGGAGGAACGGCTCTGTCTGGGCTTTGTGGAAACCATGTCCAGCGGCGGCAAACGCAGAAGGATCCTGGTGGAAAACATTCTCGGCTGCGATGATCTCCGACCGTCTGATCCGGCGGCAGAGGATGTGCTGGTGGTCTGGTGCGCCCGCATCGAGGAGGCAAGCGAGTCGGTTCGTGTCATGGGCTGGTATCATCACGCCACCGTCTATCGGGAATATCAGGAGTACCCCTTCACGGACGAAAACGGCGAAATACAGACCTTCGAATATAATGTCAGCGCACCGGCAAAGGGCTGTGTGCTGCTGCCGGCGGGAGAGCGCTATTCCTACCGCTGGCATGTGCCAAGGGGAAAGCACAATCTGGGGCGTTCCAACATCTGGTACGCACGGGAGAATCCGGCGTTTCTGGAACAGCTGGTGCAGAAGATCGAAGAATATGAGAAATATGGCGGGGAGAACTGGCTGGAGGTAGACGCAGATTGGGATGCTGTGAAAAATACCGTCACGATCGACTAAAAGAGCCGGTCTTCACAAGAAAGGAAACAGATACATATGGCAAAACAACCCAGAGAGAACCCGAAGCACATGACCAAGATCGGCGGTCAGGCGCTCATCGAGGGCGTGATGATGAAAGGGGCAGATACCGGCGCCATGGCGTGCCGGCTGCCAAACGGCGAGATCGAGGTGGAAACATGGCCGGAGAACAACGGCAAGCAGATGCCGTGGTACCGGAAGTGCCCGCTGGTGCGGGGCTGCTTCAACTTCGTGCTGTCCATGAAGGACGGCTACCGCTGCCTCACAAAGTCCGCCGAAAAGCAGATGCCGGAGGACGGCGAAGAGGAAGAAGAGGAGGAGATGAACCGCTTCGAGAAATGGCTGGATGACAAGCTGGGGGACAAGATCTTCGGCATCATCATGACCATCGGCATGATCGTGGGTATTGCGGTCGCCGTGGGACTCTTCATCTTTCTGCCCAAGTTCCTCATCGGACAGCTCATTGCCCACACTGCCATTCCGGAGAACAGCCGGTTCGTGCGGTCGCTGCTGGAGGGCATCCTGAAGATCGCCATCTTCCTCGGCTATATGGCGTGCACTGGCATGATGAAGGACATCCGCCGCACCTATGAATACCACGGCGCAGAGCATAAGACCATCGCCTGCTATGAGGCAGGGGAGGAGCTGACTGTGGAGAACGTGAAGAAGCACACCCGCTTCCACCCCCGCTGCGGTACCAGCTTTATTTTCATCACCCTCATTGTGAGCATTCTGGTCATGTGCATCGTGCCGGTGTATCAGGTGCTGCCCCGTATTATCGTGAGCATCCTGCTGCTGCCGCTGGTGGTGGGCATCTCCTATGAGTTCATCCGCATCGCCGGACGCAGCAGCAGCTGGCTGACCCGTGCCCTCTCGTGGCCGGGACTCCAGATCCAGCGCATCACCACACGGGAACCTGACGCCTCGCAGATCGAGTGCGCCATCGCAGCCCTGAAGCCGTGCATTCCGGCGGACATGGAGGACGACAAGTGGTGATGACCTCCTACGAAGCCGTCCGCCGGACACGTGCGGTTCTGACAGAACACGGTCTGCCGGATGCCGCCTTTGAGGGCGATATTCTGGTGCAGGAGGTGATGGGCGTGCGCCAGCCGGTGCGCACCCTGCCGGAGCGGACGCTCACCGAGGCGCAGCAGAAAACGCTGGCGGACATGACCCGCCGCCGCTGCTGCCACGAACCTCTCCAGTACCTTTGCGGTGCGTGGGAGTTCTACGGGCTGCCTTTTTCCGTGGGGGAGGGCGTGCTCATCCCACGGCAGGATACGGAGGTGCTGGTGGAGGAGGTGCTCCGCCTGCGCTGCGGCACAGCTGCTACCCGCCTGCTGGATCTGTGCAGCGGAAGCGGCTGCATTCCGGCGGCAGTTGCTGTCCACCTGTCCGGCGTGACAGGGGACGTGGTGGAGCTGTCCGCCCGTGCGCTGCCCTATCTGCGGCGCAATCTGAACCGGCATGCGCCGGCGCTGCACATCTGGGAGGGCGATGCCCTCGCACCGCCGGCGGAGCTCAGCCAAAACACATACGACATCATCACCTGTAATCCGCCCTATCTGACGGCGGAGGACATGGCGCAGCTCCAGCCGGAGGTGGCGTTCGAACCCGCATCCGCCCTGTACGGCGGAACCGACGGGCTGGACTTCTACCGCCGGCTGACACCTCTGTGGAGCAGGCGGCTTGCCCAGGGCGGCTGGCTGCTCTACGAGGTGGGACAGGGACAGGCACACGCCGTCCAGCAGCTGCTGGAGCAGGTGATGGACGGCACGATCGAGGACGCCAAGACGGTGGCCACCGTGCTGGAGCAGGCGGGACTGGCCGGCTGCCGGATTCTGCCGGATTTGGCAGGCATCGGCAGGGTCGTCCTGGGACAACGAAAAGAAAGGATTTCTGACGATGGCAAAAGTGGATAACAAGAAAAAACCGGTCATCAGTATGCCGGAAACAGACGAAGAGAAGAAGAAGGCACTGCAAAGCGCCATTGCACATATCACAAAGACCTACGGCACCGGCGCTATCATGCGGCTGGGGGACAACAGAACCAACCTCAACATCGAGGCAATTCCCACCGGCTCCATGATGCTGGATCTGGCGCTGGGCATCGGCGGTGTGCCACGGGGACGTATCGTGGAGCTGTACGGGCCGGAGAGCTCCGGTAAGACTACCGTCGCCCTGCACATCATCGCCGAGGCGCAGAAGATGGGCGGCGAAGTGGCGTTCATCGACGTGGAACACGCCCTCGACCCCCTTTATGCACAGGCGCTGGGCGTCAACATTGACGAGCTGCTGGTGTCCCAGCCGGACAGCGGCGAGCAGGCGCTGGAGATCGCCGAGGCGCTGGTGCGCTCCGGTGCGATTGATGTTCTGGTCGTGGACTCTGTGGCAGCCCTCACCACCAAGGCGGAGATCGACGGCGACATGGGCGACAGCCACGTGGGACAGCTGGCACGTCTGATGTCCCAGGCAATGCGGAAGCTGACCGCTGTCATCTCCAAGTCCAAGTGCGTGGCGATCTTCATCAACCAGGTGCGGGAGAAGATCGGCGTGCTCTACGGCAATCCGGAGACCACACCGGGCGGACGTGCCCTGAAGTTCTACGCCTCTGTCCGCATGGAGGTGCGCCGTGGCGAGGCGATCAAGGAAAACGGCACCCAGATCGGCAACCGCACCAAGGTCAAGATCAGCAAGAACAAGGTGGCACCGCCGTTCCGGGAGTGCGAGTTCGACATCATGTACGGCACGGGAATCTCCCGCACCGGCGAGGTGGTGGACGTTGCCACAGATCTGGGCATCATCCAGAAGAGCGGCTCGTGGTTCAGCTACGGCGAACAGCGTCTGGGACAGGGCAGAGATAACGTGAAGAAGCTGCTGGAGGAGAATCCGGAGCTGATGAAGGAGATCGAGGGCAAGATCCTGGAGCACAAGGACGAGCTGCTGGGCAAGCCCAAGAAGGACAAGAAGAAGTCCAAGCTGGAGGAGGCTGCGGCAAAGGCAGCCGGCGGCGCACCTGCGGCAGACGATGCTGCCGGCGATGTGCCGGCATCCGGCGTGAATGCGGACGAGGATCTGGAGATCAGCGCCGAGGACGATTTCGAAGAGTTCACACCGGTATAATCCATGGAGATCACAGAACTGCACGCCTACAAGGGAAATACGTGGCTGCTGCGCATGGACGGCAGCGAATCCCCGTACTTTCTCCATGTGTCCGTGGTGCAGAAATTCCACTTGCAGGAGGGCATGCGCCTGCCGGAGAGCGCCTGGGAACAGGTGCAGACGGCGGAACTGTCCCGCAAGGCGTTTCAGTACGCCTGCTACCTGCTGGACCGGCGGGACTACAGCTATCAGGAGATGTACCGGAAGCTGGAACCGAAGTATCCGGCAGCGGTCTGCTACGCTGTGACCGACCGTCTGGCAGCCAAGGGACTGATTAATGACCGGCGGTATGCGGAACAGCTGGCACGGCACTATGTGGCGGGAAAGCACTTCGGGCTGCGCCGTGCCCGGCAGGAGATGTACCGGCACGGGCTGCTGGAGGCGCAGATTCAGGAGGCGCTGGAACCGTATACGGAACAGATGGCGGAGCAGCTTCAGGCGCTGATCTGCCGGAAGTACGCCGGCTATTTCGCCGACCCGCAGGACCGTCGGACGGTGGAGCGTGGCAAGGCGGCGCTGGTGGGGCAGGGATACGATTTCTCAGAGATCAATGCTGCCGTGGCGTGGTTTTTGGCGCAAGAGGACAAAGAGTAAATAAGGAGTAGAGAAACATATGCCAATTCGTGTTGGGATGGTTTCTCTCGGATGTTCCAAGAATCTGGTGGATTCAGAGCGCATGCTGTCCAAGCTGCGTACCCATGGCTACCAGCTTGTGACCGAGCCGGGAGAAGCTGACATTGCAATCGTAAACACCTGCGGATTTATCCAGTCCGCCAAAGAGGAGGCCATCGAGACCATTCTGGAGCTGGCTGCCCTGAAAAAAGAGGGAACGCTGAAGAAGATCGTCCTCACCGGATGTCTGACGGAGCGCTACCAGCAGGAGGCTGCCGACCTGTTCACCGAGGCGGACGCAGTTATCGGCATCGGAAACAACCGGGATATCATAGATGTGCTGGATCACGTGCTCGCCGGCGAGCGTGTGGTGCGCTTCGGCAAGAAGGAGGATGCCGAGACCACCGGTGCCCGCATTATCACCACGCTGCCGTTTTTCGCCTACCTGAAGATCGCCGAGGGATGCAGCAACCGGTGCAGCTACTGTGCCATCCCTGCCATCCGTGGTCCGTACCGCAGCGTTCCCATGGAGCAGGTGCTGGAGGAAGCGCACTGGCTGGCGGAACACCACGTCACCGAACTGGTGGTCATCGCACAGGACACCACACGCTACGGCTGCGACTTGTACGGCAAGTGCCGTCTGCCGGAGCTGCTGCGGGAGCTTTGCCACATCGACGGCATCCGCTGGGTGCGGGTGCTCTACAGCTATCCGGAGCGCATCACCGAGGAGCTGCTGGACGTTATGGCGGAAGAGCCGCACATGGTGCCCTATCTGGATATGCCCATCCAGCACTGCGATGAGGCAATTCTCCGCCGGATGAACCGTCCGGGAAATGAAGCGTACCTCCGGAATCTCATCGCCCACATTCGGGAGCGTGTGCCCGATGTCACCCTGCGCACCACCATCATCACCGGCTTCCCCGGCGAGACCAAGGAACAGTTCAACCGTCTGGGCGACTTCCTTCACGACATGGAGTTCGACCGCATGGGCTGCTTCGCCTACTCCGAAGAGGAGGGCACGGCTGCTGCAGAGTTCGAGGATCAGATCGACGAGGAGGTGCGTGCCCACCGTGCGGACGTCCTCATGGAACAGCAGGCAGAGGTGAGCGCCGCCAAGAATGCCGCCAAGATCGGCAAGCGCATGACCGCCGTCATCGAGGGCTACGACAAGTACGCCGGCTGCTATTTCGGCAGAACCGCTGCGGATGCGCCGGACATCGACGGCAAGATCTTCATTAAGAGCGACAGCCGGCTGCGTCTGGGACAGTACATCACGGTGGAAGTATTCGACACCATGGACTACGACCTGCTGGCGGAGGAGGTAACCGATGAATCTGCCGAATAAGCTGACACTGCTGCGTGTCATTCTCATCCCTGTTTTTTTGGTCTGCATTTATGTGGACGCCATTCCGGCGCACTTCCTGCTGGCGCTGATCGTCTTTGCCGTGGCATCCTTTACGGACATGCTGGACGGCAAGATCGCCCGTGCCAGAGGGCTGGTGACGAATTTCGGCAAGTTTCTGGATCCGCTGGCGGACAAGGTGCTGGTCATTACGGCGCTGACGGTGCTGGTGGAGCTGGACGAGTTTCGGATGTCCGCCATTCCGCTGGTCATCATCATTGCACGGGAATTTATGGTATCCGGTCTGCGGCTGCTGGCTGCGGAGGAGGGCGTGGTCATCGCCGCCGGCATCTGGGGCAAGCTCAAGACCGCCTTCACCATGGTGACCATTGTTGCCGTGCTGCTGTACCTGTCCCTGACAGGGGACTTTCATGTGGCAATGCCGGACGCCGTCCGCACATGGGTGCTGAACGGGCTGATCTGGATCTCCACCGTGCTGACCATTATCTCCGGTCTGGTCTATCTCAAGGGCTGCTGGAAGTATATCGACAGCGACAAGTAAGGCAATCCAAAACAATACAAGTTTAAGAGCGATAAAAACAGCCGCACCGGAATGGAAGATCCTCCGGTGCGGCTGGTGTGTTTTTGCGGGATATTTGCGGGCTGCTGCCGTTACTTCGACGACGGCATGACCCGTGCCATAGCGCCCGCCATGTTGGAGATGGGCATGGTCTGGAGCCAGATGCGTCCGGGGCCGGTGACCCTGGTGTTGAACAGCCCCTCGCCGCCCAGCAGGACGTTGCCGATGCCCTTGACCGTCTGCACGTCAATGGAGCAGGTCGCCTCCATGGCAGCCAGATTGCCGGTGTCTACCAGCAGGGACTGTCCGGCAGCCAGATCGTATGCCATGGTGCTGCCGTCGATCTCCAGAAACAGCATGCCGTTTCCGCTGAACTTCTGCATGATGAAGCCTTCGCCGCCGAAGAAGCCGCCGGCGATCTTTTTCTGGAAGTACAGCTCAAAGGAAACGCCTGCCTCCGAGGCGAGGAACGCCGATTTCTGCGCCACGATGGGGCGCTCCGGTGTGATGGCAACGGGCATGATCTCCCCCGGCAGGGCGGAGGAAAAGGCGATCATGCCGGTGCCGCCTTTGGCGGTGTACTGGTTCTGGAACATGGCTTCGCCGGTGAGGGCACGGCTGAACATTTTGCCCAGTCCGCCGCCCTTGGTGGCCATCTCCATGTTGGGTGTCATCCATGACATGGCGCCTTTCTGACAGAGGACGCTCTCCTCCGGCTGGAGGGTGAGGACGGCAACGGGGTACGGTTGACCTTGAATTTGATATTGCATGGGTATTGCTCCTTTCGGTGTGGGTTTGGTTATGAGATGCTCTCCCGCAGTGCTTCGGGGAGTCCTTCGGTGCGCCACTGGTAGCGGACACGGTCGTATTCCTCGCCGTTGTCCCAGAAAAATGCGGCAATGCCACGCTGGTGGCAGAGGGCGGAGAGCGTCTTGCAGAATGCGATGCGGCTCTGGGTGTCCGAGGCAATCGTGCCGTATTCGCCCACGATGACCGGAACGCCCTGTTTCACAAAGGTGTCCGTGACCTGGTCGATGCGGTTGGTCATCTGCCGGACTTCCGTGCCGCTGCCCATGTCCTCCACCAGCGTCTGGGAGTCCATGTCCGTCATGGAGTCATTGTGGGCGGCGGGTTTGCCGCAGCCGCAGCCGCCGTCACCGCTGACCGTCCTCCCGGAGAATGCCGGATTTGCGGGCGGTGCTGTCGGCTTCGGTGATGGTGCGGATGACACGGCAGGGGTTGCCGGCTGCCAGCGAGTGGGGCGGGATGTCCCGTGTGACCACGCTGCCTGCGCCGATGACGCAGCCTGCGCCGATGGTGACACCGCCGCACACGGTGACGTTGCCCGCCAGCCAGCAGTTATCGCCGATGGTGATGGGCTTGCCGTATTCCAGATCGTACAGCGAGCCGTCTGCACGCCGGCGGAGGTTGCGTTCTTCCGGCAGGTAGGAGTGCATGGGCGTGAGAAGGGAGCAGTTCGGACCGAAGAACACGTCGTTGCCGATGGTGACGGGGCAGGTGTCCAGTACCACGAAATTGAAGTTGGTGTAGCACCGCTCTCCAAAGGTGGTGTAGATGCCGTAGTCAAACTGGATGGGGCCCTGCAAAAACGTGTCTGCGCCCCGGTTGGGGAGCAGCTGTCTGAGAATTGCCTCCCGCTTTTCGCCGTCCGCTTCCGGAGTGGCGTTGTACTCCTGTGAGAGCCGGTGCGCCGTCTGGCGCTGGCGGTCCAGCAGGGGGTCGCCGGGGTCGTAGAGCTTGCCTGAGAGCATATATTCCTGTTCGGTCATGATGAAAAACCTCCTTGATACTGGTCGGGATTGATGTGCAGGGTGTTGAGCTGCACCAGCTTTTGCAGAAGCTGGAATTTCCGGTAGTTGCTGTCGATGTAGGGCTTCATCCCCTGATAATAGTGCTCGTCAAAGGGAATGAAAAGGTACGCCTCATCCTGAAAATATTCGCTGTGGTACTCCTCTTCGCCGAACAGATGGAGCGCATAGTCGTCCACGTCGGCGGGGTAGCAGGGCAGGCTGCCGCTGTGGCGGTGGTCGTAGTAGTAGGCGGCAAACGCCTCGCCCTCTTCGTTGAAGATGGTGCGGCGCAGTTCTCCGCCCAGCTCGTCCCGAATGACCGTCCGCAGGTCGAAATAGTCGTCCTCGTTTTCCAGCACCTTCTGAATTTCCTTGGGAAAGTCCTGCTGAAATGCCTCGGACATCAGGTTGTGTTCGATGCACCAGCGCAGATAGACCGCCATGTGGCTGAATCCCTCGATCTCCATGCGGGGCAGGTCTTTCCGGCGGATGGTGCCGGCGTGGATCGCCTCCCAGTCCATGAGATAGCCGCTGTCTGCGATGTTTCGGCGGGAGAGATCGGTTACGGAGGTGACCGAGCCGGCGAGCAGTTCCAGCAGGGCATCTGTGCCGCATGCCGCCTGATAGTCCAGTTCCTGCTGGGTCAGAAGCATGATCTGGTAATAGCGGACACAGAGTCCGGGGCGGACGTTGCAGATGGATGCAGCGCTGGGCAGGATGCCGCAGTTCAGCAGCACGCCGCCGCAAAGCCTGCTGTCCGGCACAAAGGGCTCGCCGTTTTCGAAGCGGCTGCCCCAGCAGAGAAAGTCCTCCTGCTGCATGACCTGCCGGGCGAGCTTGGTCACCAGCTTCACATACCAGGATTCCCGCACGTTTTCCAGCGGCAGAGTCGGCGGCAGGAGCAGCATCAGTTCGATGCGCTCCAGTCCTTTTCCGGCAAGCTCCGGCGGTGCCGGCATGGCGTGCAGGCTCAGCCCCTCGGTCAGCAGGATGTAAAAGTTTTTGTCTCTGGTCGCCGGCGAAACCAGGTGGATGCGGAACGGCTGGTCAGCAGCCCGAAGCCCCTCCAGCACACGCCGGCTTCTCCCCATCCAGACGTGCCGGTGGGCACGAAGCTCTTCGACGAGAAGTTTTGTATCAGAATAGTCCAGATCGGACGGTGGTTGTACTGTCATGGAATGCCTCCCCAAAAAGATGCAGATCACCGGGTGATCGTGCTTTTATTATATCGGATTTGCGGAGATGTGTCAAGAAAATCAGCTTTCGCAACAGAGAAAGAAAATTAGCCTCCCCTGAAAGGGGTGACTCCCCACGGGGTGGGGAGATGCCCGAAGGGCAGA
>ENA-OPBG01002481-OPBG01002481.1-human-gut-metagenome-genome-assembly--contig:-NODE-2481-length-10774-cov-3.005971_pt1 | contig 10774 bp, 6 predicted proteins | sample MGYA00241065_ERZ501446 | MGnify/ENA primary metagenome ERZ501446 (study PRJEB25962, sample SAMEA2042632) | human gut metagenome | biome: human gut; feature: human-associated habitat; material: faeces...
GCATTTTGGCAACGCAGATGCCGTGCCGCAGCTGCCGGAGCGGTGCTTAAGCCGTAAGGCGGGAATTGTGCGGTGTTGCCCTAAAGCAAATCCAGCACGCTGCCCGCACAAACAGGCAGCGTGCCTTTTTTATCGTGTTGCATCCCCTCCAAAACTTTTTGAACAAATTCCCTGCTTTTGCTTGACAACCCCCGCCGGAGTATGCTACTATATCTTTGCTGATTAGATAACACTAACTTGCGCGCAGCCAGCTGATTGACCTCCGTTCCGGCTGCATCATATCCCCACAAATCTCCTTACTGCCTCCGTTTCATTTGCGGCAGTGCCCACCGGGCACGCAAGCATGCCGCGCAAAAATGCCATTATCGCCTGCAAGGGCATACCGAATCAAAGCAAGGCTGGCACCCATGGAATGAGCCACATGGGTGCCGGTTTTGTTTGTATGGGTGTTCCCCCGGCCCCGTGCAGGCAAAATAATACAATAAGACCCCCGCCTGCAAAAGAGAGAAAAAAGGCGGGGGTCCTATTGATGTAAGGGGGGCAAAGCAGCAACCCATGTAAGGGAGGGCTGTTCCCTACATGCTGTGAGGGTCGCTGCCTGCGAGATTAGCGCAAACTAACCACGAACAAACAATACCACGCCGCCAGGATTTTGTCAAGCCCCGGAGCAAATCAAAATAAAAAAGTTTCAAAATATTCAAAAAGTTAGATTAAATAAACGCTTTCTCGGCAAAAATAAGAATACTCTGCCGCAGCCGCCAAACACAAAAAGTACCTTGCATTTTGTAACAACCTGTGATAGAATGACGGTGTTAAGGGTTAGTTGATACTAATCGTTGGGGCAGTGCTCACTGCTGATGAAATAGTTTCCCAAAGAAAGGATCGATCGATAATGGCATACCTGGAAATTGAAAAAGTTATAGGCCGCGAAATTCTGGACTCCCGCGGAAACCCCACCGTTGAAGCTGAGGTCTGGCTGGCTGACGGCACCGTTGGCCGCGGCATGGCACCTTCCGGCGCATCTACGGGCGAATTTGAAGCCCTGGAGCTGCGCGATGGCGACAAAGCCCGTTACGGCGGCAAGGGTGTGCAGAAGGCTGTGGAGAACATCAACACCACCATCAATGATGTTCTGACCGGCATGGATGCTTCCGATATTTACGCTGTCGATGCTGCCATGATCAAGGCAGACGGCACCAAGGATAAATCCAACCTGGGTGCAAACGCCATCCTGGCTGTTTCTATCGCTTCTGCCCGCGCAGCAGCCCTTTCTCTGGATATTCCTCTCTACCGCTTCCTGGGTGGTATTTCCGGCAACCGTCTGCCGGTTCCCATGATGAACATCCTGAACGGCGGTGCCCACGCAACCAACACCGTCGATACCCAGGAGTTCATGATTATGCCTGTCGGCGCACCTTCCTTCAAGGAAGCCCTGCGCTGGTGCGCTGAGGTGTTCCATGCCCTGGCAGCTCTGCTCAAGAATCGTGGCCTGGCCACCTCTGTGGGCGATGAGGGCGGCTTTGCCCCCAACCTGTCCAGCGACGAGGAGACCATCGAGACCATTCTGGCTGCCATCGAAAAGGCCGGTTATCAGCCCGGCAAGGACTTCATGCTGGCCATGGATGCCGCTTCCTCCGAGTGGAAGAGCCCCAAGGGCAAGGGCTTCTACAAGCTGCCCAAGGCCGGCACCGAGTTCACCTCCAGCGAGCTGATCGCACACTGGAAGAGCCTGGTGGAGAAGTACCCCATCATCTCCATCGAGGACGGCCTGGATGAAGAGGACTGGGAAGGCTGGCAGGAGATGACCCGCGAGCTGGGCGGCAAGGTCCAGCTGGTGGGCGACGACCTCTTTGTGACCAACACCGAGCGTCTGGCCAAGGGCATCGGGCTGGGTGCAGGCAACGCGATTCTGATCAAGCTGAACCAGATCGGTTCTGTTTCCGAAACGCTGGAGGCCATCAAGATGGCCCACAAGGCCGGTTACACCGCCATCAGCTCTCACCGCTCCGGCGAGACCGAGGACACCACCATTGCCGATCTGGCCGTGGCGCTGAACACCTGCCAGATCAAGACCGGTGCTCCCAGCCGTACCGAGCGTGTTGCAAAGTACAACCAGCTGCTGCGCATTGAGGAGCAGCTGGGCGGCAGCGCCGTTTACCCCGGCATGGCAGCTTTCAACGTAAAGCGCTGAAGCTGTTGAAAACCAATTGATCTTCCGGCACCCGTACTGCTTTTGCAGCGGCACGGGTGCCGTTTTGTTTTCTCCCAATTTTTTCCTGCAATCCGCTGCTCTGCCCAGCCGTATTCCATGCATGCCGGGCATTTTGGCCCGAAATTGCAAAAAAAGGAGCAAAACATTCATGTTATCTACTCTGATCTCTCTGTACAAGCTGCTGGGCACCGGCGATTTTGTAAAAGTGCTGCTGATCCTGCTGAAGGGGCTTTTCGGCTGATGCAAAGCCGCCCTTCTCACTGCGGAAACGGGACTGCCTTACCGGCGGTCTCTTTTTTTGCCTTCTCACTTTACTTTCTTAAAAAAATATGCCATAATGAAACCAGTATTTTTCGGTTTAAAAGCCGTGCCCTGTACTGGGAAATCAGGGCCAGAATCCAACAGAAGAGGGGTTTTTTGTTATGAGCAAAACCATCATCCCGGCAAACTATACGCCCGCGCTGAACCTGTACGACACGCAGCGCGCCATTGGTACGGTCAAGCGTCTGTTTGCCGACACCCTGTGCGCCACACTGAACCTGTACCGCGTGTCTGCTCCGCTGTTTCTGGAAGCATCCACCGGTCTGAACGACGACCTGAACGGTGTCGAGCGCAAGGTCACCTTTGATATCAAGGAAAGCGGCATTGAGGCACAGGTGGTGCAGTCACTGGCAAAGTGGAAGCGCAAGGCCCTGAAGGACTACGATTTCCGTGTGGGCAAGGGCCTGTACTGCGATATGAACGCTATCCGCCGCGACGAAGATCTGGACAACCTGCACTCCATCTATGTGGACCAGTGGGACTGGGAAAAGGTGATCCGTCTGGAAGACCGCAACGAGGCTTACCTCAAGAGCGTGGTGCGCTCCATCGTGTCCGCTGTCTGCGCCACCGAGATGAACCTGCACGCCATGTTCCCCCAGCTGCAGGATCTGCCCCTGCACACCCCCAACGTGACCTTTATCACCACCCAGGAGCTGGAGGACAAGTACCCTGACCTGACCCCGAAGGAGCGCGAGAACGCCTTTGTAAAGGAGAACGGCACCACCTTCCTGATGAAGATCGGTGCACCCCTGCGCAGCGGCAAGCCCCACGACGGCCGCGCCCCCGACTATGACGACTGGGATCTGAACGGCGATCTGCTGTTCTGGAACGACCCGCTGCAGTGCAGCTATGAGCTGAGCAGCATGGGCATCCGCGTCAGCCCTGAAAGCATGGACAAGCAGCTGACCATGGCTGGCTGCGATGACCGCCGCGCCCTGCCCTTCCACAAGGCCGTACTGAACGGTGAGCTGCCTTACTCCATCGGCGGCGGCATCGGCCAGAGCCGCCTGTGCATGTTGCTGCTGGGCAGCGCCCACATTGGCGAAGTGCAGGCCAGCGTCTGGGACGCAGCCACCCGCGAAGCTTGCGCCAAGGCAGGCATCCCGCTGCTGTAAGCAGGTTTTCCACACAAAGATTCAAAAGGCAGGATACCACCCTCATGGTGGTACCCTGCCTTTGTTCGTTTTCTGCCTGTATCCGGGGAGAAATTGTTCGAGTCCTGTACCGCCACCAAACAAAAAATCCCCAGACGAATGTCTGAGGATTTTTGTGGTGGAGAATTAGGAACAGACCCCCTGCGTGGGCAGCAGCGTGCCGCTTGCGCCGGTGAGATCGGTATTCAGTTCCATACAGCGTCTCAGCTCCGGTATTCCGCCGGCAGCTGATCCATGGTCTGCCACTTGTCCATGGCTTCTTCCAGCTTCATGCCCTTGGCCACTGCATCGCGGCGGCAGGCGTTGACAGCCTGGATCTCCTTCATCTTGGCACCGGTCAGGGTGTAGCCCTTCATGGCGATGAGGGTAGCCGCCCATGCCACCATGGGGATGATGCAGAACAGCACGATGACCACCCAGTTCATGCCCGGGGTGTAGGGGTCATACTGGGTGGGCAGGCTCTGCAGGCCCACAAAGCTGACCGCAATGCCCACAACGGTAGCGGACAGGCTGGACACCAGCTTGTCCACCAGACTGAACAGGGTGCCCATGATGCCGGGGATATACTTGCCGCTGCGGTAGGTCTCGTAGTCGGAGCAGTCGGCCACCATGGGGATGGGCATATCGGCGGTGGCGTAGTAAGCCCCGTAGCCGATGCCGAAGAAAGCGATGAACAGGATGGTGTACAGGTTGATGGAAAGGCCGTTCTCGCCCAGAATGGACAGGGTGAAGGCATCGCCGCGGCCCCAGAGCAGCAGCAGCACCAGCACGCCCACATAGCACACCAGCGCCACGCTGACGTACTTCATCAGGCTGGCCTTCTGGCCCTCCTTCTGGCTGGTGCGGACGGTGAGCAGGAAGAAGGGCACGCTGCACACATAGCCCAGCACCATCATGGGCAGATACAGGCCGTCGTAGTTGCCCATCATGCAGCCGTACAGCATGCACAGCACGGTGGTGTTGGTGGCGATGGAAAGTGCCAGCTTGCAGCCTGCACCGGCCACCATCAGCCGCTGCATGGGATCATTGTTTTTGATGATCTGGATGTACTCGCTCACTTTGATCTTCTCGGTCTTTTCGCCGCCGATGCCAAAGTACTTGGGCTGATCCTTCTCCCAGATGCCGATGACAGCCAGCAGGGTGAGCAGGATGGAGATGACGATGCCCACCGGAGCCAGCGTGCGGAAGAACCCGGCGGAAGCGTAGCCGCCCTCATAGTTCTTAGCAAGGATGGGGGCAAAGAACTGCATGGCACCCATGCCCAGCAGGCTGCCCACCGTGTTGAAGATGGTAAACAGGGGGCGCTGCTTGGGGTCATTGGTCAGCACGGTCTGGCCGGAGCGGGTGCAGCTGGTCTGGAAGGTGTAGCCGATGACCCACACGGCATACAGGGCAACGAACGCAGCGTAGCGCAGCCCCATGGCGCTGGCGGGGATGAGCGGGGTGAGGCAGTACAGCACCAGAATGCTTGCTGCCATGATGAGGTTGCCGATGACCATGAAGGGCCGGAACTTGCCGAACCTGCCGTTGGTGCGGTCCATGAGGGCACCAATGATGGGGTCGGTGACGGCATCGAACAGGCGCATGCCGGTGACCATCACCGAAGCAAACAGCATGCTCAGGGCCAGCACCTTGCTGCCGAAGGTTGCAATGTAGGAAAGCACCAGCACATAGTACACGTTGGTCGCGCCGTTGTTCAGCGGAAACAGTACCAGCTGGTAGGTTTTGGCGCGGTTCACACTCGACGCCGTTGTTTTTTGTTCGCCCATTGCGGTCTCTCCTTTTGTCTTTGATAAAAAGCGGCAGCCCGCCCCGCCTTCGGGGCAGGCTGCCGTAACATGGGGTCAGGGATCGTGCAGACCGGAATTACTTCTGGTCAACAGCAGGAGCGGTGTTTGCCAGCTCCTTCTTGCGCTTGAGGGACTTGCTCAGCTGCCATGCGCACAGCACGGTCAGCACAGCCAGCACGGCGATCAGTGCATAGATCGCAGTCTGCCACCAGGGCAGCACGGTCTTGAGCGTATCGCTTGCAGACCAGCCGTTCATGGCGTTGGAGTTGACCACGGTGTACAGGATGTGATGCATTGCATTGCGCATCTGGGTCACGATGTAGGCATCGTTCTCGTAGTTAGCAGCCTTGGTGGTGTGGATCTTGGGCATCGGGCTGTCCCAGATGTCGGAACCGGCGATCAGGCCGTCCACCAGATCCATGTACTGGCTGGAGCCGGAGAAGTCGGTGATGCACATGCCGCGCATGCCCAGCTCCTCGCGCAGGAAGCCGTTCAGCAGGTTGGAGTTGGCACCGCACCAGGTTGCGCCCCAGCGGTTGAAGCCGGTCATCACGCACCATGCGCCGCCATCCGTGATGGCTTTATCGGCCACTTCCAGATAGATCTCGCGGGCGGTCTGCTCGTTCAGCCAGGTGTTGACACCACGGCGGCTGGTCTCGGAGTCGTTCAGGGCAACGTGCTTCAGGTAGACATACACGCCCTTGGACTGGATGCCCTGCACCTCGGCAGCGCAGATGGTGCCGGCCACAAAGGGGTCCTCGGCGTAGTACTCGAAGTTACGGCCGGAGTAGGCGGTACGGTGCATGTTGATGCCAGGGCCGTACAGGCCGGAGTAACCCATGGCAAGGCAGTCCTCACCGATGCACTTGCCCACTTCGTTGATCAGGTCCACATTGAAGGTGGCAGCCATGACATCCTCGGAGGTGTAGCACATGGCGGATGCACCGCCGGTCAGGGCAGCGGTCAGGCCCTGCGGGCCGTTCTCGTCCTTGGTAGCGGTCTTGCCGATGGAGGCAGCCGCTGCAGTGTTGTGGAAGCCCAGAGTGATGGTGTTGACCATCTCATCGAAGGTCAGCTGATCCAGCAGGGTCTCCCACTGGGGATCGTCGAAGTCCTTGCCGATCATGGAAGCGAGGGTCAGGCCGTTCTTGGCACCCAGAGTGGGCATCTCGACGCTGTCGGCCTCGGTGCCGTCGTACTGGGTAAAGGCCAGATCTGCAGCCAGCGTTTCGTTGGCGGTCAGGGCAGCAGGCTGGGTGGGAACCGTACCGGTCCAGTCAGAGCGGCTCATCCAGGTCACGCTGCCGGGAGCATCGCTGCTCTTGTTGGGGTCGGACTCATCAAACAGGTTGGTGATGGCAGTGCCGTTGGCGCTGGCTGCATAGGTGGTGGTATCCAGTGCCTCGTTGGTCCACTTCCAGACCAGAGAAGCATCGCCGTCCTCGGTCATGCGGCCATTGGTGCCGGCCACGGTGTAGCCCTTGGCAGCAAGGATGTTGTTGACAGCGTTGTGAGAATCGGTAGCAGCGGTGAAGTAGTAGTCACCGGCATCCAGAATGTAGGTCTTGGCGTTGTTTGCGTCGTAGGTGCGCAGCTCGCTCTTCTTCACGGTGATGGTCACATCCTCGGAAGCGCCGGGAGCCAGCACATCGGTCTTGGCAAAGCCGCACAGCTCTGCAGCGGCCTTCTCGATGCCGTTTGCCTTGTCGTAGTCGGTGTAGGGAGACTGGAAGTAGACCTGCACGGTCTCCTTGCCGGAATAGGTCTTGCCGGTGTTGGTGACCTTCAGGGTGACGGTGAAGGCATCGTCAGACTCGGTCACATTGAAGTTGCTGTAAGCGAAGGTGGTGTAGCTGTCGCCGTAGCCGAAGGGATAGGCAACGGTGGTGGCCCAGTCATAGTCGCCTGCCTTGGCAGTGCCCATGACCACATCCTCGTAACGGGTCTCGAAGTAGCGGTAGCCCAGATAGATGCCTTCCTGATAGACGCTGTACATGCCCTGCACGTCTGCACCCTCGGTCAGCAGGTTGTACTCTGCTGCGTTGGGGTAGGCCTGGGTGTAGAAGTTGTACATGGCAGGGTTTGCCAGATTGTCGTACAGGTAGGTGTCCACCAGAGAGCCGGAGGGGGTCACAGTGCCGGCGAGCAGCTGGCCCACACCGTTGATGCCGGTTTGGCCCACATCACCGATCCACATGGCGGCATCGATGCCGTAGTCCTCGCCGCAGATGGCAGGGTTGAGAAAGTCCATCTCCAGTGCGTTGGAGCTGTTGATCAGGACGACGATGGACTTGAAGGTGCCGTTGTCCTTCAGTGCCTTCAGGTTCTTCAGCAGCTCGATCTCTTCAGCAGACAGCTCCAGATAGTTGCCGCTGCCCTCGGAACCGGAGATCCAGCTGTCGTTGGTGCCGTTGGCACCGCTGGGCAGGTCTGCGCCCTCACCGCCGGAGCGGGAGAACACCACGATGGCAGCATCGCCGTACTCGGCAAAGCTACTCTCGGCGCTGGACAGTGCGCTCCACGGAGCTTCATTGACAGCGTACTGGGTGTTTGCTTCCAGCGTATCCGAGATGGAGGCCGGGGTAATGCGGCTGTAATTCGTCATCATGCTGTCGGACTTGTACAGATCCCACAGCGTCTGGTTGACCTGAATGCCCTGAGCTTCCAGTGCTTCCTTCAGGTTGGGGGCCTTGCTGGTATCCACGGAACCGGAGCCGGTGCCGCCGTACATCAGGTCCACAGAGCCATGGCCGAACAGGCTGACCTTGGCGCTGCCTGCCAGCGGCAGGGCAGCGTTGTCGTTCTTCAGCAGGGCAGCGCCCTCGGCCTCAACGGTGGCGCACAGCTCAGCCTCATAAGCCTCACGCTCTTTGTCGGAAGCAAAGCCCGCTTTGAAGTATTCGGTATCTTCCGTAGTGTTGCCCTTGATGATCTTATAGGTCGATGCATTCAGAGCAACGTTCAGGGTGGTGGCGTACTGATTTGCGATCATGTTGCCCACGATGGCGGCGATGGTCAAAATTGCCGTCAGCGCAGTGAGCACCGACCACAAACGTACTTTGGGTTTTTTGGTATTCATTGGTTCTCCTCCTTTTCATGTATAACAACCGCCAGACAGCGGAATGTCCTTGTTTATACCCAGTTTGCACTCTTGGACTTGGTTTTCACCAGCTTGTAGCTGGGGTTCGGCTCTGCCACATTGCAGAAGGATGCGGTGTCGATGCAGTCGCCTGCAACGGCCTTCAGCTCCACCTTGCCATGCAGCGGCACGCGGAACTTGAAGATGTGCTCGCCGGTCTGCTCTGCCAGCTTTTTGCCGTCCGCATACAGGGCGACGGTGTTCTGGTTGGAGTAGACCTTGACCTCGATCTCCTTCTCGGTACGGTCGGTGAACCGCTTGGAGCAGATGTGGACGAAGTTTTCCTCGCTCCACCATGCTTTATAGAGGTAGAAGCTGTCCTTTTTGGTCTTTCGGTCAAAGGTGACAAGGCCCTTGTGGTTCATGCCCGGCTCGCCGCCCTGATCCCGGGCATCGGCTGCAAAATCGAACATGTTCCACACATGGGTCGCCCACAGCCACGGGTGGCGGTCAAAGCACTTCAGCATATACTCGTGGTACTTGGCCTGATATTCCTCGGTATGGTCGCCCCGGCGGGGGTGGGCACTGTGGAGGTTGGGCATGCCCTCGGCACCGTACTCGGAAAAGCCCAGCGGACGGTTGGGGTACACCAGATGGAAAAAGTTCATCCACAGGTCATTCAGGAACAGGCCCGGCACATACCAGCCCAGATACAGGTTCCAGCTGACCAGATCGGTGATGTGTGCCACCGGGTTGAAGGGGCCGCACATGGCGTAGCAGGCCAGCGTGGTCAGGCGAGTGGGGTCCATCTTGTGGCACAGCTCGTTGAGCACCCGATGGTTGTCCAGCATATCCGCCTTATCCTTGGTGGAAATGGTGATCTCGTTGGACACGCCCCAGCAGACGATGGAGGGGTGGTTGTAGTTCTGGTGGATGAGCTCCTTCATCTGGCTGATGGTGTTTTCCCGGCCATTGGGCAGATGCTCGGAGATGTAGGGGATCTCTGCCCAGACCACCATGCCGTACTGGTCGCACAGGTCGTAGAAATACTGGTCGTGCTGGTAGTGCGCCAGCCGGACGGTGTTTGCACCCAGCTCCCGGATCAGCGCCATGTCCTCATCATGCATCTCCCGGGTGATGGCGTTGCCCAGGCCCTTGCGGTCCTGATGGCGGGACACACCGTGAAGGGGATAGGGCTTACCGTTGAGGAAAAAGCCCTTCTTTGGGTCTACAGAGAAGCTGCGCAGGCCCACCTTGGTGGTCACTTCGTCCACCGGCTGGCCGTCCTGCAGCAAGCGGACGACACAGGTGTACAGGTATGGGTCCTTCACGCCGTTCCACAGGTGGGGAGCATCCAGATGGAGAAAAGCATTTTCGCCCTCGCCCTTTGCAGCGGTGCGGCCCTCAGCATCCAGCAGCTCCACCGTCACGGTGCCGCTGCCTTCCACCAGCGTTTCCACCCGGATGTCGGCGCTGCCCTCTTTCAGGGTGGGGGTGATCTTCACGCCGGTATCGCCAAAGTGTCCCAGCGCAATGTGGTTTTTGTTCACCACCAGCAGGCTCACATCCCGGTAGATGCCGCCGTAGAAGGTGAAGTCTGCTTTCTGGGGGTAAACGCGGTCGTTGACACTGTTGTCCACCCGCACCGTGAGCTGGTTCTCTGCCTGCAGCAGCTCCGTGACCTCTGCCCGGAAGGTGGAGTAGCCGCCATCATGGGTGCAGAGCTGCTGACCGTTCAGCAGCACGGCGGCGCTGGCGTTGACGCCCTCAAATTGCAGCCATACCTGCTGCTGTGCCGGGTCGTACACCGGTGCTGCAAAGCGGGTGCAGTAGGTGCAGCAGCCCCGCCAGTAATCGTTGCCGCCGTCCTGACCGTCCCTGGCATTCCATGTATGGGGCAGCTCTACGGCGGTGGTAACGCCGTTCGGGCCGGTGAACTGCCAGTCCTTCATGAGCTTTGCAATACTACGCATCCGATTCCTCCTGTTTTTGCTGTGGTACAGTGATTTTTTTCGTTTTTTGCTCTTTGTCATTATTTTATCAGAGTGGCCGTATTTCGCAAGATGCGTGCGAAAATCGGTCGTTTTGCGTGCGCATTCGGTTTTGGACTGCCAAATGTGAACTGATATATTTGTAAGTTTTTCACAAGCAGATGTATCCAACAAGCCGCAAAAAGAAAACCGCCGCAGTCCTTCCGTTTCCGGAACTTCTGCGGCGG
>ENA-OPBG01002484-OPBG01002484.1-human-gut-metagenome-genome-assembly--contig:-NODE-2484-length-10760-cov-4.089397_pt1 | contig 10760 bp, 10 predicted proteins | sample MGYA00241065_ERZ501446 | MGnify/ENA primary metagenome ERZ501446 (study PRJEB25962, sample SAMEA2042632) | human gut metagenome | biome: human gut; feature: human-associated habitat; material: faeces...
ACAACGCCGTGCGGCAGGATATTCTCATCCGCAATGAGGATGAACTCATCCACGCCATGAACCACTTTGAGCTGCGGGGCGGCGGCGGAACGGACTTCCGCCCGGCCTTTGAATACGTGAACCAGCTGTGCGCCGAGAAGAAGTTCTCGAACCTGCGGGGCCTTTTGTACTTCACCGACGGCATGGGCACCTACCCCGCCAAGCGCCCGGCCTACGACACCGCTTTTCTGTTTCTGGGGGAGCGGTTCGACGATGCCAATGTACCGCCGTGGGCCATGAAGGTGGTTCTGGATGAAGAGGAATTTACCGGTGCAGCAGCCCGCCCGCAAAGCGCCCTTGCCGACGCGCTGGCCGAAGAGGACGACCTGTACCGTGACCTGAACAATTCGTGAGGGAATTTGTTATGAACATCAAACGAGCCAAAGAAGAAATTGAACACACCGTAAAAGCCTACCTTGCCAAGGATGCTCTGGGCGAATACGCCATCCCGGCCATCCGGCAGCGTCCCATTCTGCTCATGGGGCCTCCGGGCATTGGCAAGACGCAGGTGATGGAGCAGGTAGCCCGGGAGTGCGGCGTGGCGCTGGTGGCCTACACCATCACCCACCACACCCGCCAGAGCGCCGTGGGCCTGCCCTTCATCCGCCAGCGCAATTATGGCGGCAAAGATGTCTCCGTGACTGAATACACCATGAGCGAGATCATTGCCAGCATCTACGCCAAGATGGAGGCCACCGGCCTCTCCGAGGGCATTCTGTTCATCGACGAGATCAACTGTGTGTCGGAAACGCTGGCCCCCACCATGCTGCAATTTTTGCAATGCAAGACCTTTGGCAATCAGGCCGTGCCTGCGGGCTGGGTGATCGTGGCGGCAGGCAACCCACCGGAATATAACAAATCTGTGCGCGACTTTGATATCGTTACGCTGGACCGCGTGCGCCGCATGGACATTGAGCCGGACCTGCCCGTGTGGAAGGACTATGCCCGCGCTGCCCACATCCACAGCGCCATTTTGAGCTATCTGGAGCTGCACCCGCAGAACTTCTACCAGATCAACGCCGATGTGGACGGCACCCAGTTCGTGACCGCCCGCGGCTGGGAGGATCTTTCCAATCTGCTGGACACCTACGAAACACTGGGTCTGCAGGCCGATGAAGACCTGATCCGCGAGTACATCCAGCACCCGAAGATCGCAGAGGACTTCTCCGCCTACCTCGACCTTTACTATAAGTACCGCGACGACTACGGCGTAGAGGAGATCTTGGCCGGACAGGCAAAGCCCGCCGTGTTTGCACGGCTGCTGCAGGCCCCCTTCGACGAGCGGCTTTCGCTGGTCAGCCTGATCCTTGCAGGCCTCGGCACCCGGTTCACGGCCTCCCGTCAGGCAGATGCAGTAGCCGACAGCTGCTATGCCTTTCTGCGGGAGACCAAAAAAGCCCTTGCCACCGTTCCGGAGGATATCCCGGACGGCTCGGCAGAAATGTTCCACCAGCAGATCATGGATTACGACACCGAAACACAGCAAAAGCGTGCCGCCGGGCTGCTGAGCAAAGATGCTCTGACCACCCGCCTGCAGGTGCTGGCCGTGCTGCGCGGCTGGGAGGGCGAACTGCGCCGTGCCAACGCCGCCGGTACACAGGAAGCCTTCGACCTGCTGCGCGGGCAGTTCCAGTCCCTTGCCGATGAGCGCGAAAAGGCCCAGCAGACCGCCAGCGCCGCGCTGGAAGCCGCTTTCGACTTTATGGAACAGGCCTTTGCCGAAAGCCAGGAGATGGTGGTGTTCGTCACCGAGCTGACGGTGGACCCGGTGTCCCACGCCTTCCTCACCGAGAACGGCTGCGAACGCTACTTCCAGTACAACAAAGACCTGCTGCTGGACCACCGCAAAGCTGCTCTGCAGCAGGAGCTTTCAGCGGAACAGCGCCGCCACGGCGGGGTGTGAGCCATGCTGGAAAATATTCTGTTCAGCATGAACAGCACCATGCCGCTGTTCTTTATCATGCTGCTGGGCTATGTGCTGCACCGCACCGGTTTTCTGAGCGATGCGTTCGTGGCCGGGGCCAACAAGTTCGTGTTTTATGTGGCACTGCCGGTGCAGCTGTTCCGCGACCTTGGCAAAAACGATGTCCGCGCCACCTTCGATGGCCGGTATGTGCTGTTCTGCTTTGCGGTCACACTGGCGTGCATCCTTGTGATCTGGGCGCTGGCAAAGCTGTTTTTAAAGAGCACCGGCCTTGTGGGCGAATTCGTTCAGGTGTGTTACCGCTCGTCGGCTGCCATCCTCGGCTCGGCTTTTCTGCAGAGCATCTACGGCGATGCCAGCATGTCCAGCCTGATGATCCTTGGCAGTGTGCCGCTGTATAACATCATGGCAGTGGTCATTTTGATGCTGGAAGCGCCCACTGCGCAGGCTCAGACCGGCAATATGGCTGAAAAGCTCAAAAAGAGTGTGAAAGGCATCCTGACGAACCCCATCCTTCTGGGCATTGCAGCGGGCTTTGCGTGGAGCATGCTGCACATTTCCATGCCTGCCATGCTGGATAAGGCCCTTTCCAATGTGGCCGGTCTGACCAGCCCTCTGGCCCTGCTTGCCATTGGTGCAGGCTTCAAGGGCAAAAAAGCTCTGGGATACCTCAAGCCTACTGCTGTGGCTACTGTGGTCAAGCTGATGGTGCTGCCTGCGCTGTTCCTGCCGCTGGCTGTGCGCTTTGGCTTTACCGACGAAAAGCTGGTGGCCCTGCTGGTGATGCTGGGCAGCATCACCACCCCGGCGTGCTACGTTATGGCAAAGCAGATGGGCCACGAAGGTGTGCTTACCGGCAGCGTGTGCGTTACCACCACCCTGTTCAGCGCATTCAGCCTGACCTTCTGGCTGTTCGTGCTGCGGAGCCTCGGATATATTTTATAACATCTTTTGCATAGCACAACAGCGGACGGCCTGCAGGCTGTCCGCTGTTTGCTTTTCAGATGTTGCTTGGGGAATCAGGCCGCACCGAAGGGATGCAGCTTCTGCCCTTTATTCTGTCATTTCCAGTTCAGAGATCCATTCCCGCACGCGGTCCGGGCGGTTTGTGACGATGGCATCCGGCTGCAGGGGCCAAAGGTCTTTCACGGCCTGTTCCCCGTCCACCGTCCAGTATGCCGCCTTGATGCCCAGATCATGCAGCTTCTGCACCATGCTGGGCTGCTGGTAAGCGGTGTGATATTCGCAGCTCACCCAGTCCGGCTTGAAGTCCAGCGTCTGCACATACTTTACCGGGTCCCGCTGTTCCAGCAGGCGCTGGGCTACCTCTACCAGACTCTTGCCCGGAAAGTTCGCCTGCAGCATACTGATCTGATTGCCCATCCAACGCAGGGCCCAGCTGCAGTTTTCGTCATCCACATTTTCCACCGACAGCGGCGGCAGCTGTGGAAAATCATCCTCTTCCAGCCCGTTCTGCAGGCCAAGCATTTCCCATGTGCTAGTGGGCAGCGCCATGGTCTCCATGGCACCGTAGACCAGCACGCCCACCTTCAGCTCCGGCATCAGCTGCTTTGCCTGCCGCAGCAGGTCGTGGTTGAACGAGATCACCACCAGCCGGTCGGTAATGTTTGCTGCACGCACCTCCTCGATCACGCGGGGGACAAAATCCGGGTCGTCATCGATGGTGGCCTTCATTTCCAGCTGAACGATGGTACCTTCCATTTCCCTGCACAGAGCCAGTGCCTCCTGCAGGGTAGCGATTCTCTCGTTCCGATAGTTCACATCCTTCCAGCTGCCAAAGTCCAGCGCCTTCAGCTCGCCCTCGGTCATGTCGTAGATCTGGCCACGCATATCGGTGTGCCAGTCAATGACAAAATCGTGGTGGATCACCAGCTTTTTATCGCTGGTCTGCTGTACGTCCATTTCCACGCCGTCCGCGCCGATCTCCATCGCCTTGCGGAACGCAGAAAGGGTATTTTCCGGCGCAAGATAGGACGCGCCGCGGTGTGCAATGATCTCAGGTGTCATAAATTCCAATTCTTTCTCACAAATTTATTTTTTCGCAAATTTCAGGCAAGGTCGGTGCCGTTTGAAGCAATGACCTTTTTGTACCAGTAGAAGCTGTCCTTGCGGCTGCGGGCCAGTGTGCCGTTGCCGTCGTTGTCCTTATCCACATAGATAAAGCCGTAGCGCTTTTTCATCTCACCGGTGGATGCGCTCACAAGGTCGATAGGACCCCATGTGGTGTAGCCCATCAGCGGCAGGCCGTCCTCGTTAACGGCCTTTTCCATCTGCTCGATGTGGGCGCGCAGATAATCGATGCGGTAGCTGTCGTGGATGGAGCCGTCCGCTTCCACGGTATCCACCGCGCCAAGGCCGTTCTCCACAATGAACATGGGCTTTTCGTACCGGTCGTAGATGGTGTTCAGGGTCACGCGCAGGCCCACCGGGTCGATGGCCCAGCCCCACTCGCTGGCCTTGAGGTACGGGTTCTTCACAGCTTCCAGCACCGCATTGCCGTCGGCCTTTTCTTCTGCCAGGATTTCCTGATCCGTGGTGATGCAGCGGCTGGAATAGTAGCTGAAGGAGACAAAATCCACGGTGCCTTCTTTCAGAACCTGCTCATCGCCCGGCTCGGTGTGTAGGGTGATGCCGGCCTTCTCCATCCGCTTTTTTGCCCACACCGGGTAGGCTCCCCGGGCCTGCACATCGGTAAAGAAGTAGTTGTCGCGGTCCGCTTCCTGCGCGGCACGGATATCCTCCGGTGCACAGGTGCGCGGGTAATACTGGCCTGCCGCCAGCATACAGCCCACCATGGCACCGGGCATCTTTTCATGAGCCAGCTTGACCGCCTTTGCGCTGGCCACCAGCTCATGATGTGCCGCCTGATACTCCACCTGCTGCACATTCTCGCCCGGATAGAACACTAGCCCCGCGCCGGTAAAGGGCAGATGCAGCAACATGTTGATCTCGTTGAAGGTGAGCCAGTATTTCACCTTCCCCTTGTAGCGGTCAAACAGCACTTCACAGTAGTGCACATAGGCATCCACCATGCGGCGGTCTTTCCAGCCGCCATACTTTTTTATGAGGGCAATGGGGGTATCGAAGTGGCAGATGGTCACAAGCGGTTCAATGCCGTATTTGTGGCACTCATCAAACACATCCTCATAGAACTTCAAGCCCTCTTCATTGGGCTGGGCATCGTCGCCGTTCGGCAGGATGCGGGTCCATGCGATGGACAGCCGGAAGCACTTGAAACCCATCTCGGCAAAGAGGGCGATGTCCTCTTTATAATGGTGATACAGGTCAATGGCTTCATGGCTGGGATAATAGTGCTTGTCGTCGCACTCCAGCATTTCCAGCCGACCCAGCGCCACCGGGAAGCGGTCCGGGCCAAACGGGGTCACATCCACGGTGGCAAGGCCCTTGCCGCCTGCCTGCCATGCGCCCTCGCACTGGTTGGCAGCGGTGGCACCGCCCCACAGAAAATCTTTGGGAAAACTGCCCATAAGTAAACCCTCCCTATTTTAATTTGTTGATTATAAGATACCGCACAATCGCCGGAATGTCCATGCCTACATTTTACAAAAAGGTGCTTCATTGTTGTGAAAGTACGACTTTTATCGTCAAATCGCCGAATTTTGATTCTATTTTTCGTACATTTTTCACGAGAAAAATGCAAAAACGGCCTGATTTTCCTTTCATTCTGTTTCTTTCAAACTGTTCGCAGACATGGTACAATAATCAGGTAAGATACACCGCCGCTTTTTCGGCATTGGAAAATGGAGTGTTTGATTATGACTGAGTTCAAGCCCATTAAAGAAGGCAAGGTTCGTGAGATCTATGATAACGGTGACAGCCTCATCATGGTTGCTACCGACCGCATTTCCGCGTTTGATGTCATCCTGAAAAACAAGGTCACCAAAAAGGGCACCGTTCTGACCCAGATGAGCAAGTTCTGGTTCGATTACACCCGCGATCTGCTGCCCAACCACATGCTGAGCGTGGACGTGAAGGATATGCCGGAGTTCTTCCAGCAGCCCCAGTTCGACGGCAACAGCATGATGTGCCGTAAGCTGACCATGCTGCCCATCGAGTGCATCGTGCGCGGCTACATTACCGGCAGCGGCTGGGCCAGCTACCAGAAGACCGGCAAGGTGTGCGGCATTCAGCTGCCCGAGGGCCTGAAGGAGTCCGACAAGCTGCCCGAGCCTATCTACACTCCCTCCACCAAGGCCGAGATCGGCGACCACGACGAGAATATCTCCTACGAAAAGAGCATCGAGGTGCTGGAAAAGCAGTTCCCCGGTCACGGCGAGGAGTACGCCACCAAGCTGCGCGACTACACCATTGCCCTGTATAAGAAGTGTGCTGAGTATGCGCTCTCCCGCGGCATCATCATTGCCGACACCAAGTTTGAGTTTGGTCTGGATGAGAACGGCAACGTGGTGCTGGGCGACGAGATGCTCACCCCGGATTCCTCCCGCTTCTGGCCGCTGGAAGGCTACGAGCCGGGCCACAGCCAGCCTTCCTTCGATAAGCAGTTCGTGCGCGACTGGCTCAAGGCCAACCCCGACAGCAACTACGATCTGCCGCAGGACGTGATCGACAAGACCATTGCCAAGTATCTGGAGGCTTACGAGCTGCTCACCGGCAAAAAGCTGTAAATTTTACGATAAAACGAATCCCGGCAGATGCTTGACAGCTCTGCCGGGATTCGCTATAATGTCTATAGAAAGGGCACTGCGACAAGCGGTTGGCCCCAGTTCAAGGTTTACAGTTTTTGAGAACCGTCACCGTGCCGGGTGGCGGTTCTTACTTTTTCACGCGAATGGTGAATGTCAATCCAAACAAGTGGAATGTCAAAGTAATTGGCATGTACTCACCTCCTTTCGGAAGTGAGGGCCGAACCGCCTGCCGTTGTTTGCAGTGCCCCGCCGCCTTTCAGCAGCAGAGATAGCATAACACAGTTTTCGGCTGATTTCAACAAAAAAATGCTTCCGTGCGTCGCACGGAAGCATTTTTTGTTTCACTCGCTCAGCTCCGAACTTTCCTCGGAAAAAGCTTCGGACTCCGCCGGTTTTTCGTTTTCTTCGTCCAGCAGGTACTGCACCTCGGTCTGCTTTGCCATCTGGTCAGCCGTCCAGTCCAGCTGCGCAATGCCCACCAGCTCCAGCGTGTACTGCTCCACATTCTGCAGGCTGCCGGAGGCAAGACTCTGGCCCGGGTCGTTCTCCGGCGACCATGTAATGCGCAGCTCATCCGGCTGTGCGCTGCACTGCTGCACGGCATCGGTCACGCTGCGGCAGTCCTGCGCAAAGGCCTGTACGCTGTCATAGCCGCCAAACAGCTCCACAGTCAGGCTCAGATAGCCGTTTCCGGCATTCACATCCCGCAGCGTTTTCGCCTCACTGCTGTACAGGTAGGCGTTTCCGCTGATATTCTTCACACGGATATCCGGGGCTGTTTGTTTGATCTTGTCATAGGCTTCTGTCGTATATTCCTGCCCCAGCTTCATGCTTGCCTGATTCCGCTCCGGGCCGAGTTCATCCCACACCACCGGCAGCAGCGACAGACAGAAGCATCCGCCCATGAGCACAAGGCAGATCAGCACCGACCAGAAATCGTATTTCCAGCGGCCCGGGCGGGCGGCAAAGAACAGCACCTCGCCGCCCAGCAGGATCAGCCCTGCCGCCGGGGCGATCTTGAGCATCAGCTTCCAGTCAACGCCCGGCACAAAATAGGCAAGCAGAAAGAAGATGCCCGCTGCGATCAGGCATACGCCCAGCGTAAAGCTGCCCACCCGGCGCAGCGGCTGCGGTTTTGCAGTCTGCGGTGCTTCACCGGTCTGCGGCGCATCATTTCTCGTCTCGTCCATCGTCGGCATCCTCCGTCTCATCGTCCGGGGTCACGGGCTTGCCCAGCAGAGCCGAGAGCTTGGGCATGGCAAAGCCCTTTGCTTCCGGCTCCGCCTGCGCATCCTGTGCAGTATACTCGGTAAAATCTGCATCTTCGGCATCGTTCTGCGGCTTCTGCTTTCTGCCCTTGGGGCCGCGCACCAGCCATGCACCGCAGATGATCAGGGCCACGCAGACCACCACCTCCGGCAGCTGATCCATCATCAGGTAAAGTGCGCGGAAGAAAGGGCTGCTCTGGCCCCAGCGCCACACGATATCCCCCAGCGTGTTCATAAGGATGTTCTGGTAGGCCACCAGCGCGCCCAGCGCGATCAGGCCCCAGCCCAACAGCTTGTGGCTGTCCAGCATGAACTGTTCCATGCGCTGGTCGTGCCAGTTGATGTGCACCAGATAATCGTCCTGCGGGGCGGTGCCTGCGCCGATCTGCGCCCGGAGATTGAAGGTGTCAAAGAAGCTGTACATCCACACAATGGGCATGGCTACATACAAAACTTCCAGCAGAGTGCCCGCACCAAAGGCCACGCAGAACATCGTAATGAGCGAAAGGCCGCGCTTCATGTAGCCCTGATACATCTGGCCTGCGCCCGGGCAAAAGGCGAAGAGGAAGGTCAGGATTCCGTTTTTCATCATAATCGATCTCCTTATTTTGTTTGATCTGCAAGTGGCGAATTTTTGTATTTTTCTGCTGCAGGGCCGCCGGCTCCGAACAGCAGGTCATTGAGTGCTTTTGCCAGCGAAGCCTGCTGCTTCGGCTTGTCGTCGTCCATTGGCTTTCCCAGTATTTCCGGCTGGGCGGACGGTCGGCCATCTTCCACCGGCTTGCCCAGCTGTGCAGGCTCTTCGGTCTGGCTCTGGCTGGTCTCCGGTGTCCATGTGTACAGCTCCTGCCGGAAATTCAGCAGCTGGTCTATGGTGCCGGAGCGCCACATGGTAAAGGCCAGCACCGCCGCCACACCGGCCACTGCGGCACGACCCCATGTGTTCTGCATCAGCCGTATCCAGATGGTGCCCATCACCGCGCCCCGGGCGGAGCGCGGCGGCTGTTCCAGCACATCGTCGGTCAGCAGAGCGGTGTAGCGGTCCATGCATTTATCGCAGTAGGATAAATGCTCGGCGGTCTCCAGCCGGCCCAGCTCATCCAGCCCGCCTGCCTTCAGGGCCTGTAGGCCTTCGTCGGTCAGGCAGCCGTTTTTGTCAAACAGTTCCATGTACGCACTCCTTTCCATCGTTTTCTCGCTGTAGTATCTGCTGTGCCAGCATCTTTTTTGCCCGGTAGATCTGTGCTTCCACCGTCTTGGGCGGGCGGCCGCACAGCTGTGCCGCCTCGGCCATGGTGTGCTGTTCCAGCAGCACCAGACGGCAAGGCGTTCTGTAGGGCTCCCGCAGGTCCAGGATCATGGCGGTGAGCTCTTCCTCGCCCAGAGCATCCAGCACCTGCTGTTCCGGCTGGGTGCCGGGCGGCGCACCTTCCAGCGCCAGCACATCGTCGCCGGGAATGTTCACCCTGCGCACCCATGCGCTGCGCAGATAGTCCTTTGCCTTGTTGGCAGCGATGCGTGCCAGCCACTGTTTTTCAAACCCGGACGGGCAGCGGTCAATGGCCCGCCATGCCGCCAGAAAGGTCTCCTGCGTCAGGTCCTGCGCATCGCCGGCATCCGGCACCAGCTGGTGGCAGACCGTATATACGAGCGACTGGTATTTCTGCACCATCGCGCTGAATTCCAAGGTCGTCAACGATCCACCCACCTCCTTTCGGTTTCGTCCCGGTCCGACGAAGTGCAGCCTCTGCGCTGCCCTTCTGCACATTCATACGAAACAGCCGTTCAAAATCCTGCAAAAACTCTTATTTTTATGATACAATAGAAGTAGTATAGCACAAAAGGAGGCATTCGGCCATGGCTGTCAGTACCCGTCAGGCACTTTTGCAGGCACTTTCCGCTGCCGGGGGCAGCTACGTTTCCGGCCAGCAGCTGGCCGAGACCCTCGGCGTGAGCCGCGCTGCCGTGCACAAGGCCGCTGCGGCCCTCACGGCCCAAGGGTACGCGCTGGAAGCTGCGCCCCGCCGGGGCTACCGGCTGGCAGGCGGCGACCCGTTCTGCACCGAAGCCATCGGGGACTACCCTGCACCCATCTATTTATATAACACGCTGGAAAGCTCCAACCGCACGGCAAAGCTGCTGGCGCTGGATGGTGCACCCCATGGCACGCTGGTGCTCACCGCCCACCAGAGCGCCGGACGCGGCAGGCTGGGCCGGAGATTTGAAAGCCCGGCAGGCAAGGGCGTTTACTGCTCGGTGCTGCTGCGCCCGGAAATGCCCGCCGCCAATGCCCAGACCGCTACCATCAGCGCCGCGGTGGCGGTCTGCCGTGCCGTGAAAAAGCTCTGCGGGCTGGAGCTTGCCGTCAAGTGGGTCAACGACCTGTACTATCAGGGCAGAAAGGTCTGCGGCATCCTGACCGAAGCGGGGACCGACCTCGAGAGCGGACAGCTGGAATGGCTGGTGGTCGGCATCGGGCTGAACCTTACCTCCACCGCCGCCGACTGGCCGGAGGAGCTGGCCCGCAAGGCCGGGAGCCTGTACCCCGGCGGGCCTGCCCCGGTGAGCCGGGCCGCACTGGCCGGGGCCATTGCCCGGGAGCTGCTGGCCCTCTGCCCGGCGTTTGACTGTCTGGATGAGTACCGCGCCCGGTGCTTTGTGCCCGGCCACTGGGTGACGGTGTGTGCCGAGACCGAGACCTACGCCGCAAAGGCCCTTGCCATCGACGAGGAAGGGCGGCTGGTCATCCAGCGGGAGAACGGTCGGCAGGAGGCTCTGCGCTGCGGCGAAGTGACCACACGGCCTGCACGGACCGAATAAGACGCAAAAAAAGCACCCTTT
>ENA-OPBG01002487-OPBG01002487.1-human-gut-metagenome-genome-assembly--contig:-NODE-2487-length-10758-cov-3.369429_pt1 | contig 10758 bp, 8 predicted proteins | sample MGYA00241065_ERZ501446 | MGnify/ENA primary metagenome ERZ501446 (study PRJEB25962, sample SAMEA2042632) | human gut metagenome | biome: human gut; feature: human-associated habitat; material: faeces...
CCTGCCACATTGGGTCCCATGGCGTGCATCAGCAGGAAGTTGGTTGGATCCGCCTCCGCGCCTACCTTCTGGGACACACGGGCCGCCATGGGAACTGCAGACACGCCGGCGGACCCGATCAGCGGGTTCACCTTGACGTGAGTTGCAACGCACATCAGCTTGCCAAGAAGCACGCCGCCTGCCGTACCAAAGGCAAAGGCCACAAGGCCCAGGATCACGATCTTCACCGTGTCCACGTTCAGGAAAGCCTCCGCGCTGGTGGTGGCTCCTACCGATGTTCCCAGCAGGATGACTACAATGTACATCAGCGCGTTGGACGCTGTATCCACCAGCTGGCGCACCACGCCGGACTCCCGGAACAGGTTGCCCAGCATCAGCATACCTACCAGAGGAGCTGTGGTGGGAAGGATCAGACATACAACGATGGTAACAACGATGGGGAACAGGATCTTCTCCAGCTTGGATACGGGACGAAGCTGACCCATCTTGATCTTTCTCTCTTTCTCAGTAGTGAGAAGCTTCATAATAGGGGGCTGGATAATGGGAACCAGTGACATGTAGGAATATGCTGCCACTGCGATAGGTCCCAGGATTGCCGTCTGTCCCAGCTTACCAGCAAGGAAGATGGAGGTAGGGCCGTCAGCACCACCGATGATGGAGATTGCTGCAGCTGCCTTGTCGTTGAATCCCAGCCAGATTGCTCCGAAGTATGCTGCGAAGATACCAAACTGCGCAGCAGCTCCCAGAAGGAAGCTCTTGGGGTTCGCAATCAGAGGACCAAAGTCTGTCATGGCACCTACACCCATGAAGATCAGGGAAGGCAGGATTGCCAGTTCATCCAGCTTGTAGAAATAATACAGTAAGCCGCCGGCACCGTTTGCTGCATTTTCAGGGTGCAGCATGATATCGGGATAAATGTTTACCAACAGCATACCGAACGCTATCGGGAGTAAGAGCAAAGGCTCGAACTCATGACGGATAGCTAAATAAAGGAAAAAGCATGCAACCAGAATCATGACATAGTTTCCCCAGGTCAGGTTAAAAAACGCTGTCTGATGAATCAGGTTGTTAAGCGTACTAGCTATATATTCCATTTGATGACCTCCTGTTGTTTATAGAGCTGATGTAAAATGCCTAGTTCAGAGTTGCCAGAACTGCACCAGCCTCAACAGTATCACCAACTGCAACGTCAATGCTTGCTACAGTGCCGTCTTCGGGAGCTACTACAGGGATCTCCATCTTCATAGCTTCCAGAATGATGACAGCATCACCCTTCTTAACAGCCTGTCCAACACTTGCCTCTACCTTGAAGATTTTACCAGCTGCACCGGCCTCAACCTTGATGCTGCCTGCTGCGCCGCTTGCCTTGGGAGCTGCTGCGGGAGCCTTGGGTGCTGCCTTGGGAGCTGCGAGAGCCTTTGCTGCTACGGGTGCTCCGGTAGATGCGCCCTCTTCTACTACTACATCATATACGTTGCCATTTACGGTAATGGTATAATTTTTCATTTTAATATCCTCCTAACGTTTTTACGATTATCTTACTTTGCGGATAGAACGAACTACAAATCCGTCAGTGCTTACCGCACCTTCGCTTGCTGCGATCGCAGCTGCAATAACAGCGACCAGCTCAGTGTCATCTGCCTCGGGCTCTTCCTGTGCAGCGATCTGAGTTACAGCCTTATCAATACCTGCGTTCTTTGCTTCCTCCTTATCCTTCTTGCTGAATGCAGCCTGGATCTTCGGAATGAAGTTGAACAGAGAAATGATCAGTGAGATCATGATCAGCATTACGAATACAGTTCCCATACCGATCAGAGTGTTCAGTGCAGCTTTGGTCATCAGACCACCCATGGACTCCACGGGGTTCAGCGCTGCAGACTCCATGCTCAGGAACATATCGTTGGTGAAGATCACTTCTGCCTGTGCATTCTGTTTGGCACCGGTCACATCTACATGTACAATGATCTGATCATCATCGATGGCAGCATCTGCATCACCGACAGCAGTGATACCGCCGATGGTTTTCTTCGCGGAATTGAAAGACTCGATAGCAGTCTTGTATGCATAACCGTCAACGGTGATACCTACATTTTCCTGTACCATGTATGCCACTTCATCAGCGGTATACTCGGAAAAGCTCTCAAGAGTAGCTTCGTCTTCAAAGTTCTCAAGAGAAGGGATCACATACTGGGTAGCAATCTGGATCGCAGTATCCATCTTACGCTGCTCGTAATCCGTATAGGTCTCCTCACTGCCGCACGCCGTCAAACCAAAGATGCAGGTAATCATACATACTAAGCTTAAAAATTTCTTCATTTTACAATCACCCTTTCTTATACAGTTCCGTGTTTCTTGGCAGGACGGTCTTCACTCTTGGTGAATAGCATCTCGAATGCGCCGATCACATATTTTCTGGTATCAGCAGCATTTACGATCTGGTCCACATATCCTCTCTTGGCTGCGCTGGTTACATTCAGAGTAAGTGCTTCGTACTCAGCAGCCTTTTCATTAATCACATCAGCGCCCTGGCCATCATACATGATCTTGGCAGCCAGCTTGCCGTCCATAGCACCAATCTGTGCATCCGGCCATGCCATGGTGATATCCGCACCGATTGCCTTGGAGTTCATTACCACATAAGCGGTTCCCAGAGCCTTGCCGATCACAACGTTCACCTTGGGAACGGTAGCGTTGGCAAATGCGTAGGTCAGCTTTGCAGCAGCCTTTGCGATAGCCTTCTCGGAAGCCAGAGTTGCTTCGTAACCCTTTACATTGGTCAGGGTCAGTACAGGAATGCCGAAAGCATCACAGAAGTTTACGAACTCAGCAGCCTTCTCACAGCCCTCTGCAGTCAGAACTGCATCCAGCTTCTCTGCTACCTTGCCTTCTTCGTCGCAGATCTCGGAACGGTTAGCTACCGCACCAACGGTAACGCCATCCAGACGTAAGAAACCGGTTACCATGTTCTTGGCATATCCGGCCTTCACCTCGAAGAAGTTGTTGTCATCTGCCAGAATGGACAGAGCAACGCTAGTGTCGCCGACGCAGCCTGCGATCTCAGGATTTACACGGTTCAGATCATCAGTGCAATCCTCTAAGAAGCTTGCATCATCCTCGTTGTTGGCAGGCAGGAAGCTTACCAGCTCTCTTACCTTCTCCAGAATGGTTGCTTCGTCAGCTACCACGTCAACAATACCGCTCTCTTCTGCCTGGAATTTAGCGGAAGAAGAATCACACTTGGTGATCACATTACCGTCCAGAGCGTTAGGAGCATTTACGAACAGCTTGGCATTCTTCTCTTCCATGAAAGTGAAATCGGTCATGGTAGGGAACAGTCCTAAGCCACCGCCACAGGTTCCGAATACAGCAGTGATCTGAGGGATCACGCCGGAAGCCATGGTCTGCTTTAAATAGATCTCACCAAATGCAGCCAGTGCATCGGTTGCTTCCTGCAGTCTTAAACCTGCTGATTCGATCAGTCCGATCACAGGTGCTCCGGTCTTCATAGCCAGATCGTAGAGATTGGTGATCTTCTTTGCATGCATCTCGCCGATGGTTCCGTTCAGTACGGAAGCGTCCTGGCTATATACATATACAAGATTACCATTGATCACTCCGTAGCCGGTAATACAACCGTCAGAAGGAGTTTCATTGGGTTTCAGATTGAAATCCGTAGCTCTTGCGGTTACAAGTCCGCCGATTTCAACGAAACTGTTGTCATCGAGTAAAGCTGCTATTCTTTGACTCGCTTTTGAAGTAGTACTCATATGTTTTCAGCCCTCCGTTGATAATATAATAAAATATAATAGAAAACGTTTATTAATATAGAAGCACAAATGCCCCCATGATTAACAGTCTGTAGTATAACATAAAATCTGCAACTCGCAAAGAACGAATTGCAGATTTTTACATTTTTTATACATTGTACCTCATTTTGAACAATTTCCCCGTCATTTTTTCCATTCCATTTTTCTGCAATCCCTACGGGAATACTACCAGAAAACGTTTCAGGATCTGTCTGCCGCACCAGGAAAGATCCACGGCCTCCACTGTCCAAGCAGCATACAGCCGCTCCCTGCGCCAGATTTCGCCATCCACCAGATAACAGATTTCTCCCACCGTCGTTCCTTCCTTTACCGGTGCCTTCAGTTCTTTCTCTTTCCGGTAGAGAATCTCCACTTTCTCGTCTGCGCGCATAAGCAGGCCTTCCGCTCCTTCCGCCTCCGGATCCAGTTCCACCGCCAGCTGCACTTCTCCTGTCAATTCCTTATCCTGTGCCTCCGTCACCGGGATCGGCATAAGGTACTGTTCCCGTCCGGAAAATTCTTCCTCTCCGAACTTCCGGTAAACAAAATTTTCCAGTCCATATCCAAACAACTCTCTGCTGTCACTCCATTTATAGGTCTTATGATTCGGCCACCCACAGGCCAGAAGTGCCACAATCATACATTTTCCATCCCGTTCCAGTGCTCCCACATAGCAGTACCCCGCCTTGTTCGTAAATCCGGTCTTGCCGGTAAAAGCTCCGTCCATCATCTGCAAAAAGGCATTGTGGTTGTGGCACTGAAAGGAGCGTCCGTTTTCCGTGAAACAATACTCCTGTGTCCGGGTGATCTCCCGGAACAGATCTCTCTGGGAAGACTCTCTGATACAGTACCGTAAAATACAGGCCAGATCCTTTGCTGTGGTATGGTGCTCCTTTTCCAGAATACTCCCGTCAGGTAATGTCAATGTCTCTGTGGCATCCAGCCCGTTGGGAGTGATAAACCAGGTATCCTCGCAGCCGATCTCCACCGCCTTTTCATTCATCGCCTGTGCAAATCTATGTAATGCTGCCTTACTCTCTTCTGTAGTATGCTCCGAAGCCTCTTTCGTCTCACCCAGAAGCTTTCCGCCGATATATTCCGCCAGTGCCGCAGCAGCATCATTATGGCTTTCCAGCATCAGGGAAAACAGCAGTTCTCTTACCGTATAATGCTCCCCCTTTTTCACATAGAGCTTTACCTTGGGCATAGTGGCTGCATAGGCGGAAATACTGACCTCTTCCTCCACCTTTGCATTTTCCAGCACCAGAATGCAGGTCATGATCTTGGTGGTGCTGGCCATTGCCATGGGAGTCTCTTCATTTTTTCCATATAGTACCCGCCCGGAGTCGGCATCCAGAAGCACCGCCGCCTGTGCATACAGGTGTAAATCCTCCTGCAGCTGCCCGGCTTCCTTTTCCGCTGTTTCATTAAAAAGGTGCGTAGCCTGTTCCCGGATTCCCTCGCTGACATACCCCTGCCGACAGAATCCGCCTATACTTTCCAGACACAGAATTCCGGCGAAAAGGGCACAAAAAAAGCCTCGCATAATCATCACTCCCAAAAGAGTCCCTTATTACTATGATTATTATGAGGCTGATTCTTTGTCCTATTCTATTATATGTTTAATGTGAGTTGTACTTCCTGCTCCGCCTGCTGTTTGAATTCCTCCACCTGCACCGGGTTCAGTTCCGGCAGTTCCTCCAGGCTCTTCACACCAAAGCAGCGAAGGAACTGTTCCGTTGTGCCGAACAGCAGAGGTCTTCCGGGAGCATCCAGCCGCCCTAACTCCGTGATCAGATCGTATTCCAACAGCTTATTGATGGCATGATCGCAGCTGACCCCTCTGACTCTCTCGATCTCCAGTCTTGTTACCGGCTGCTTATAGGCAATGATGGACAGGGTCTCCAGAACCGTATCCGTCAATGTCATCTTTCGGGGAGTCTTGGCGATCTTGATCAGGTATTCATACATATCCGACTTGGTACACAGCTGTACCGAATTGTCAAACTGTGTCAGTCCGATGCCACGGTTCTCTTCCTCATACCTCGCCGCCATATCTTTTAAAATGGATTTTGTGGTCTTCACATCCTCTTCGATCACTTCCGCAAGTCTGCTGATCTCCACGGAATCCCCCATGGTAAAAAGGATGGCTTCTATTACTGCTTCTGCTTTACTGCGTTCCATGTTCCGACCTCACTGTATCTTAAACGTTAGATGTAATCATAATATCATCGAATATATTTTCCTGACTGATGTTGATCTTGCCGGTCTTCATCAGCTCCAGAATGATCAGGAAAGTAACGATGACCTCCATTTTGCTGTTCTGCTTCTCCAGAAGCTTTCGGAAACTGAAGGTCTTATGTTCTCTGGCATAAGCTTCCACATACAGCATCTTGATGTCCATATCCACCTCGTCCTTTTCGATATTGCCATACTGGCTGCGGACAGGGTCGATCTTGTCCTCCTGTTTCTTCACAATAGATTTGAATATTTCATGAAGCTTGTTCAAGTTCATATCGCCGATCAGCTCTTCGTAATCGATGGGCTGTCTGTAGGCTTCCACTTCCTTCGGAAGTCTCTGTTCTCTGTACATATTTCTGGCAGCATCCACCTGCCGGTCTCTGAGTTCGAAGGACATATATTTGTACATCTTATACTCCAAAAGCTTTTCAACCAATTCCGCCCGAGGATCCTCTTCAGTTCCTTCCTCATTCACTTCTTTAGGAAGCAGCATTTTGCATTTGATATCCAGCAAAGTCGCTGCCATCACCAAAAATTCGCTCATGACGCCCAAATTCTCTGATTCCATCTGATGGATATAAGCCATATACTGATCTGTAATCTCCACAATGGGAATATCGTAGATATCAATTTTATTTTTGTCAATCAGGTGGAGCAGAAGATCTAATGGACCTTCGAACACCGGAAGCTTCACGGGAATCGCCATATCTTACCCTCTCTCGTCGTCTCAAAAATTCACAACCTACATTGTACTGAAAATCTTCGTATTTGTAAAGCGCCAACGTCAATCCGCCGCGCACAGCGTAACCTCCAGCAAAACTCTGGGATTGTGAATTCGAAACGGCAGCGTGTGCTCGCCCAGACCGGCACTGACCAGCATTCTTTGGTCTCCTCGAATAAAATCCCCGCAGCAGTATCGAGGAAACGGCCAAAACTGCGGAGAGATTAAACCGTGCCGACGCGAAAAGCGCATCAGTCCCCCGTGGTAATGGCCGGACAGAATCAAATCTGCTCCCCAATCAAAATAAGCCTGCCCATATTTGGGATTATGTGCCAGGAGAATCTCAAACTCTCTTTTTGTGTCCCCTCTCTCACCTTGTAAAAGCTCAGTGATATGCTCAGCGGTGAGCCGAGGGGACAAAGGCTTCTTGTAAAAGCTCTGCTCTAGTTCCAATCCATAGATTCGAAAAGAAGTTCCTTCCACATCAAAAGTCTCGCTCTCGTTGTGCAGCATACGCACGCCGCAGGATACCAGCTCTCTCTCATAGTCCATATACCTGCTGCCGTAGAACTCAGTATTTGTCATCATCCGGTGCTCATGGTTTCCCAGTGCATACCATACTGGATAATTCTCAGCTAATCTTTGGAGCAGTTCCAGAGAAACTCGCATTCCCTGCCCGAAATGCAGCTTTCCCACAATCATGTCTCCGCCCACCAAAATCCCGTCCGGCTTAAAAGAAGCAATCGCCCTTAGCAAGCTTCGGTTTTCTCCTGCGAATTCTGTTCCATGCAGATCACTGAGGAAGCAAAATCGCACCGGTCTGCTTCCCGGAATCATTTTCTTAGACTGAAATGTATAAGTTTCCAGACAAAATTTCGGTGTTTTCATTGGTAATCCTCCCTAGAATTTTAATCCGTACGCCAAAGATCACTCTCTGGCAGCTTCCCTCCGGTACCACCACTGGGATACTTCCTTTAGACAGTCCTGGTATTCCGCCTTTTCCACCGTCTTGGCAGCCAGAATCGAGGCCTCTCCTATTTTTTCTCCCTCCAGATAGTAGACAGTCTTTCCCACTGTATCACCTTTTTTCACAGGCGCCGTCAATTCTTTCAGCTTTGTCTTCTGCGTGATCTTATCCAAACTTCTGCCGGAAGTGTCCAGATAAGAGAATGCTTTGCCATACTCTCCTCTCACCTGACTCTCCTTCCCCCTGAGGACCTTAAGCTGAAACGTCCTGTCTGGATTCGGCTCTTGATATAGGCTACACTTGGCAAAACCATAGTTAAACATCGCCGCCGCGTCAGAAAAACGCACCTTGTAATCTGGCGCCGCCATCACCACAGAGATCAAAGACATCCCATTTTTCTGGGCTACCGCAGATACACAGTATTTTGCCAAACTCGTGCTGCCAGTCTTAAGACCCACACAGCCCTCATAGCTACGGATTAACTTGTTGGTATTGGTCAATCCGAATTCACTGGTACCCTGACGGGTCTTATGAGTAATGGTATCCATCCAGATAGAAGAGTACTCCAATATTTTCGGATAGTGTGTGATTAATTCCCTGGACATCAGCGCCACATCATAAGCCGTTGTATAATGATTTTCAGAATCTGTCAGCCCGCAGCAATCCTCAAAGTGTGTATTTTTCATTCCCAGAGACTGCGCTCGGTCATTCATCTTTTTTACGAACTCTTCCTCACTCCCGGCTATGTGTTCAGCCATCGCCACGCTGGCATCATTTCCGGAGGCAATCACGATGCACTTAATCATGGTCTCCACATCCTGGGTCTCTCCTTCCTCTAGATATACCTGAGAACCTCCCATGGATTTTGCATAGGCACTAGTGGTAACCATATCGTCCATATTCAGACTGCCGTTCTCTATGGCATCAAAGATCAAAATCAAGGTCATGATTTTTGTGATGCTGGCTGGACTGCGCTTAGTATCCTTCTCTTTCTCATAGAGGATTTCACCGGTAGAAGCTTCCATAAGTACTCCATAAGGCGACTGAATCAGTCCCTTCTCCTCCTGCTCATCTTCACTCTCCTCTTCCCGGGAATCTACAGTCTCCCCGGTAAATAACACCCGGGCCTGCACGTTATGTATCGGAATGCTGACTGGCAGGAACAATGCCGCGAACAGAAGCCATGCAGTTATTCTCTTCCCCATAGTTCACTCCCATAAAAAACTTCTCTTTCTATTTTAGACTTTTGTCTTTGGAAATATGCAAAAAACAGGATACCATCCTCTATCTGCAATGGTATCCTGTCCCCTAAAGCATCGGTGCACACAGACGTAGAACGCTCTGCATCATACGCTCTGGTAACTTTCTGCCTGAACAGAAGGTGATCGTAATTTTCTTGCAGTAGTCCAATGTGTCTATATAATCCTGCTTCACATCCATAACCGCCTGGTTTCCATACATCCAGACCCCATTTTCAAAATGTAGATAAAGGCTTCGATAATCCATGTTAATCGTCCCGACAACTGCAATCTTGTCATCACACACGAAAGATTTCGCATGAAGAAATCCTGGCTGATATTCATAGATCTTCACTCCTGCCTCTAAAAGTTGTTCGTAGTAAGACCGGGTGAGCAAAAAGACAATTTTTTTGTCCGGAATTCCGGGAGTCATAATCCGCACATCCACACCGCTTTTCGATGCGAGGCACAATGCCGTCATCATCTCATTATCAATAATCAGATATGGCGTACAAATATAGACGTAATATTTTGCTCGATTGATAATGTTCAGGTAGACATTCTCCCCCACCGGCTCTCCGTCCAGTGGAGAATCCGCATAGGGCTGCACATAGCCGGATGCCTTCTGCACATTTCCATCTTCCGCACCTTCCTGCAATGCCTTCAGATACTTTTCATAATCTGTATCCGCCTGTCCCATAACATTCCACATTTCCAAAAACATCATGGTAAAATTCTGTACCGCTCTGCCGGTCAGCTTCACACCGGTATCCTTCCAGTAGCCGTAAGGATGCGTGATATTAAAATACTCATCTGCCAGATTATATCCACCGGTGAATCCTACTTTTCCGTCGATGACCATGATCTTACGATGGTCGCGGTTATTCATGAAAATATTTAAAAAGGGCACTACATAGTTAAATACCCGGCACTGTACACCGATGGCATTCATGCGGTCTATAAAGCTTTTATCCAAAAAGCCGATACAGCCCACATCGTCGTACAGAATACGGACTTCCACGCCCTCGGCAGCCTTTCTTGCCAATACATCCTTCAGCCGTGCAAAAGCCTCTGCCTCCTCTATGGCATGATATTCCAGGAATATAAAGTGCTTTGCCTTCTCCAGCTCCTTAAGCTGTTCCTCGTATCCCAGATAAGCTTCCGGATAGAATTTCACAGCTGTCGTGTCATACACCGGATAATTACCATACTTCCAGATATAATGGCATTGATTTGCCAACAGAGGATCTTCCTGCTCCAGCTGCTGCAATATGGTCTCATCCTGCACATTCAGAGGAATCAGTTGTGCATCCACATCCTCAAATTTCCGGATGATTTTATGCATAGCCTCTTTATGCCCGAACAATCCGTAAATACACAGACCGAATACAGGAAATGCCAATATTACAATAATCCAGGGCATCTTAAATGCGGCATTGGTATGTTTTCCATAAATCCTGAGCGCCACTACCAGCGCAAACAGGCTGGTCAGCAGAGAGATCACTGAAGAATACTGATACAGCTTGATCATCAATATCAATATCCAGCCGATCTGTAAGAGCACAGCCAATGCTGCAAACGCAATTCTTCCTATACTGTTTTTCACATTCCCTTTTACTTCAGAACGCATCTGCTTTTTCTTACCCATAATGCCCTCTTTTCTCCTTCGTCCTACCAAAACTATAAGTAATCTCCCCTCACAGACTGCCTGCACTGCGCACAGACAGCCATGGGTATATTCTATGGTGCCAGGGTCAAAAGGTCTAAGCCCACATGAGCTTGCTC
>ENA-OPBG01002491-OPBG01002491.1-human-gut-metagenome-genome-assembly--contig:-NODE-2491-length-10750-cov-2.564189_pt1 | contig 10750 bp, 8 predicted proteins | sample MGYA00241065_ERZ501446 | MGnify/ENA primary metagenome ERZ501446 (study PRJEB25962, sample SAMEA2042632) | human gut metagenome | biome: human gut; feature: human-associated habitat; material: faeces...
GGCTGCGTCGCCGGAGGCTGCGTCGGCTGGGGATTTGAGGCCGCCGGACTCAGATCGGGGGCATCGGTACCTATGGGCTGGGTTTCCCCCTCTGTCATGGTAGGCTCTGTGGGGGCCGTGGGGGCTGTTAGGGCCGTGGGTTCCGTGGGCCGGGTTTCCGGCTCTGTGACCTTCAACTGCTGCTGCAGCTGCTCCTGCATGGCGGCGGCGCGATCCGCCTCCAGCCGGTCCAGATCTTCCTTGCTGTAGCAAAGCTCCACCACTTCATTGGCCCGGCGCATACAGGAGATGGCGAACTCGTTCAGAGCCTGAAGGGACGCCGCCTCTATGGAAAGGGTATCCCCTGCCCAGCTCAGCATTTGCCCGGCCGCTGCCGTCTGCTCGCCCCAGGAAACCTGGCCGGCGTAGACGCTCAGGCTCCGGGCTCCGCTGCGGACGCTGGCAAAGGCGGCGGTGTCCTGAAGATGCAGCGGCTGATCCTCCCCCAGGGTCAAGGTGATAGGGTTTGCAGATGTTGCCAAGCAGAACGCCTCTCCTGCGCTCATTCCCAGAGCGCAGGCCGCAGACGCAGACTCCTGGACCTTCAGCTCCGTCTTCTCATTGAGGGAAATCAAGCTCTCCCCAATCTGAATGGAAGCGGTACCGCGGGAAGATGTGACAATGGTATCCCCCTTACGGAGCACCGTATCCGAATCCACCGGATACGCGACACCCCCCCGCTGCATGGTGACAACTCCCCGGATCTCCCTCAGGGTAGCCGCCTGGGCGTCATGGTCAAACCAGCCACGAATGAAGCCGGCCGTCAGGACCCCGGCCGCCGCAATCACCAGGATCAGGATCACCATGATTAAATTTGCAACCTTCCGTTTTTTCATCGGGCAGTATCCTCCTGTCATAGCACAAATGAGAACCGGCAAATCACTGGCAGCCCCCTGGCTCCCCCTGGGGGCATGTGCGTACCGCTAAGGGCTAGGAGAGCCGAAAGCTATGTACTGGCGCGGGAGCAAGGGAAGCCCATATTTGGGTATCTGTCGCTCATCCGGTCTATACGCATAGAACGGCAAAGGAGAGCGGTCAAGGCACCGCCCTCCCGCAAGGGGAGGGGCGGGTCTTGACGCCCTCTTTTGCCAGGGTTTTGCCTACCTTACATGGAAATTTTGTTTATTTCTGCGTCCGCTTCTTTTTTACCTGAGGAGCCAGCAGAGCTGCCGCAGCCAGCCAGAGAAGCAGCCAGCAGGGCGGACACCGCCAGCAGAGAAACAAAACGCGTATCTTTCATTGCATTACACCTCAAAAACAAGATTACTTGAATAGTATAGCACGCAACTGGGGGAACAGAAAAGGGGGACACAAACAAAATTGCCCGAAAAGGTCTCCCTTTCCGGGCAATGCGGGTCTATTTTAGCCGTTCAGGGAGTCGATGGCAGCCTTGGCGTGATCCACGTAGATGGCACGGATGTCCTCGTTTTCGCCCAGACCCCGCAGCAGGCATTCTACTTCGTAGCCGGCATCCTCGAAGGTCTTTTTCCAGGAGCCGTCCTCGTCGCCAGCCATGTCGTTGTTGGCGTGGTCGCCGGCAACCACCATCAGCGGTTCCAGAACGACACGCTTGTAATCGCCTGCCTGTACCTTTGCCAGAACGTCATCCAGCGACGGCTGAGCTTCAACAGTGCCGACAAAGTAGTTGGTATAACCGTCCTTGGTCAGCAGATCCTGCATCTTCTGGTATACCTCATTGGAATCTGCCTCAGTGCCGTGACCCATAAAGCAGATGGCAGTCTCGCCGTCATCGTAGGAGGCAGTCCACTCGGTGATCGCCTTTTCCACTCTGACGAAATCGTCGTCGCTGTTCAGAAGCGGCTCTCCGAATACCACCTGATCGAAGGCATCCGAATAATTGCCGACCTCTTTCACCAGCTCGTCATATTCCAGACCGTGCATCAGGTGGGTGGGCTGTACGACCAGATTCTTGACGCCGTTGTTGACGGCACGCTCCAGTGCAGCATCGACATCGTCGATGAGGATGTTGTCCCGTCTCTGCACGTGGTCGATGATGATGTTGGCGGTGAAGCCACGGCGGACAGAGAAGTCCGGAAATGCCTTTTCCAGATCGCCTTCGATTGCGCCGATGGTCAGACGGCGGCTGTCGTTGTAGCTGGTGCCGAAGCTGAGTACCAGCAGCTCGTTGTCGCCGATGTTGTCCTGATTGCGGATGTCATCCAGCGAAGCGTCGCCAGTATCGTAATTCTCGTCGTCGTCCATGGTTTCCTCCTCCGAAGTTTCAGAGGAATCTTCTGTGGAATCCTCTGCGGATGTCTCTGCCACAGAGGAACTGTCCGCAGCAGAGCTGCTGTCCTTTGCGGAAGAGTCGCTGGAATCACCGGAACAGCCGGACAGCATGCCGGCAACCAGTGCCAGAGAAAGCATAAAAATAGCGGTTTTTTTCATGATAAGTTCTCCTTATATTTTAGGTAGGAAAACGAAACAAAGAAACTGCCCTCCATTCGCATCGAACAGAAGGCATACCGAAACAGACGTTTTGCAACGTCTGAAAGACAAATGTCTATGTTTACAGTACGATCAATGCCTCGTGATCTGGAATTCTGAGATTCCTGTACTCCAAAGACGGCAGGTTTCCTGACTCAGGACTCCCCGCAGCGCCGCAGCCTTCCCGTTTGATTCGCAAACAGTGACCGCATTCTCAGAACGTGTCTTGTGAAGACAGCTTCTCAAATGCATTTGCAGCGTGCTCCTCCATCACAGTGACGAGATCGTACCGGATTTGCACCGGTTTCCCTTTTACCCTCCTGATTTCCCTGCGGAAACGGGAGGCACCGTCTTGGTATGGATTGGATTCCGCCGGTGCCGAAAACTCTTGTGCGCACGTCTTTGGCACTGCGGAAAACATTCATGAATGCATGGCGTTCTAGCCATACATTCTATTATAACACACCGCCTGCGAGATTGCAACTATTTTTGGAAAAAACATCGGGCTCTCACACTTTTTATTGGATTTTAGCAATCCTTCGCCGGCTTTGTGGAAAATGGTGCTGCAATTTTGCGGAGCTTTGCTGTCTTGTCGGGGAATGGCACACCGGATTCACTTGACTTTTCTGCGCTCCATTCGTATAATAAAAGTATCTCAAACATTTCAGAAAGGAACGAGACACATGCAATACGTGATTTTGATCGGAATTCTGGCGGCACTGGTGCTGCTGGTGCTTCTCCTGCTCCAGTGCCGGAAAAACGGCGCTTCGGCGGGGCAGACAGACCGGCTGCTGGAACAGCATCTGCGCACCGCACAGCAGGAACAGCTGGCACAGATGCAGGCGGCACTGAGCAGCATGGGAGACATGCTCGCCCGCCATCAGCAGCAGGTGGGCGAGAGCCAGACCCAGCTTCTGACGCAGACCCAGCAGGGGATGATGCGGCAGCTCCAGCAGTTTGAACAGCGTCTGCAATCTCTGGAACAGAATCTGGGACAGCGGCAGGAACAGCTGCGCAGCAGTGTGCGGATGCAGCTGAGCGAGATGCAGGAGGGGCAGAATACCAGCGCCCGTGCGGCACAGGAACAGCTTCAGCGCAGTGTGCAGCAGCTGAGCCAGCAGCTGCAGACGGAGCTGGAAAAGACGGGACAGTTCCAGCAGCAGACCCTGCAGGAGATGGTGCAGAGTATGCGGACACAGCTCCAGCAGTTCGAGACCCGTCTGAAAACGCTGGAGAGTACCCACGCACAGGGCATGGGGCAGATTCAGCAGACCGTCTTCCAACAGCTTCAGACCATGCAGGCTCAGCAAAAGACGAGTCTGGACGAAATTCGCGGAACGGTGGACGAGAAGCTCTCCAAAACGCTGGAGGACAACCTCAGCCGTTCTTTTCAGCGGGTCAGCAAACAATTGGAGGACGTGTACAAGGGACTCGGCGAGATGCAGTCCCTTGCCTCCGGCGTGGGCGACCTGAAAAAGGTGCTGTCCAACGTCAAGACACGGGGCATTCTGGGGGAGATCCAGCTGGGTGCGATCCTACAGGAGATTCTCTCGCCGGAGCAGTACGAAACGGAGATCCCCACCATTCCCGGCAGTCGGGAGCACGTGGAATTTGCCATCCGGCTGCCCGGCGACGGCGAGCGGTGTGTCTACCTGCCCATTGACTCCAAGTTCCCCGGCGACACATTCGCTGCCCTGCAGGATGCCTATGAGACCGGCAGCCGGGAGCGGATCGATGCTGCCAAGAAGCAGCTGGAGCAGGTCATTCGGGGCTGTGCCAAGGACATCCGGGACAAGTACATCGAACCGCCCTATACCACCAATTTCGCCATTCTGTTCCTGCCCTTCGAGGGACTGTACGCCGAGGTGGTCAACAGCGCTGATCTGGTGGAACGGCTCCAGCGGGAGTACCAAATCAACGTGGCTGGCCCCTCCACCATGGCTGCCATTCTCAATGCCCTGCAAATGGGCTTCCAGACACTCGCCATCCAGAAGCGGAGCGATGAGGTGTGGCGGATTCTAGGCGCTGTCAAGACAGAGTTCGACAAGTTCAGCGAGGTGCTGCAAAAGGCGCAGAAGAGTCTGCAAGGCGCAGAAAAACATCTGGACACCCTCATCGGCACACGCTCCAGCGCCATCCAGCGGAGGCTGCGGGATGTGGAACGATTGGAGGAAACACAGGCGACCCAGCTGCTTGGGCTGTCCATCGGTGCGGACGAAGAACCGTGAAAAAGAACCGGCGCAGTGCTCCGTTTGACACGGAAGACTGCGCCGGTTTGCGTTATTCAGTCAGAACGCTGACACGTTTTCGGAAGATGCGCCGGAATAGCAGACAGGCGACAACGGCGGAGAGTATCTCTGCAATGGGAAACGTCAGCCACACAGTCCAGCAGATGTCGGCATTGGCTTTTGCCAGCGCTGCAAAGGCAAGCGCAAAGGGAAAGACGAAAATCGCCTGACGGCACAGGGAGACGATCAGCGATTCCAGTCCGCCGTCCAGCGCCTGGAAGATGCCTTGAAATGCGATGTTTGCGCCGGCAAAGACGAAGCTGGTGGAGATGATGCGCATGGCGCTGATGCAAAGCCCACGGGTTTCGCCGGACAGCCCGAACATGGCGGAAAACGGCGCTGCCAAAAGCTCCAGCAGCAGGAAGCCCACGAGCATGACCAGAAGCGTGAAGCACATGCCCCAGCGGATGCCCTCCTGAATGCGGCTGCGGTTCTGTTTGCCGTGGCTGAAAGAGATGATGGGAGTCATGGCATCCCGCAGCCCGAAAGCGGCGAAGAGGACGAACTGCTGCACTTTATAGTACAGTCCGTAGGCGGTCACCATCGATTCGCTGATGTCGCCCAGAATCAGATTCAGCCCGTAGGTCATGACGGACATGAGCGCCTGCGCCACAATGGCAGGCAGCCCGATGGCATAGATCGCACGGATGGTTCTGCCGGAGGGCCTCCAGTAGGAGAACCGGTTGGAGATGCTCCGGTTTACTCGCAGGTGGAAGAAGAGCGCCAGTGCGAAGGATGCGACCTGTCCCAGAACGGTGGCGACGGCAGCACCCCGCACCCCCAGCGCAGGACAGCCGAGCCAGCCGTAGATCAGAACGGGATCCAGAACCATGTTGATGACGGCGCCGGCGATCTGGGCAATGGTGGAGTACAGGGAATTTCCGGTTGCCTGAAGCAGCTTCTCGTAGATGGAGAAGAATAGGATCCCGAAAGAGCCGACGCAGCAGATGCGCAGGTAGTCTACGGTCATCTCGGCGATCTGCGGATTCGAGGTTTGCGAGTTGGTGTAGGGGCGGACACCGAAGATGCCGAACAGCACAAAAACGGCGGTGATGACCAGCGCCAGAAAGCAGGCGTTTCCGGCAACACGGCTGGCACGTTCCCGATCGCCCTGCCCCAGACTCTTGGACAGCAGGGCGTTTGCCCCGACACCGGTGCCGATGCCCACTGCCACCATCAGCATTTGCAGCGGAAAGGCGAGAGTGAGCGCATTCAGCGCAGCCTCACCGTTTTCTTTCATGTTGGACACAAAGGCGCTGTCCACGATGTTATACACAGCCTGCAACACCATGGAGAGCACCATGGGAATGCCCATGGACAGCATCAGCCGTTTGACAGGCATGACCTCCATTTTGTCCGGTTGTTTTACTTGTTCCATTGTCTTTCTCCTCTCTTTTTTCTGACAAAATAAAAAAGATGTGCAGCTTTGATTGGACTTACGCAACAAAGCTACACATCTTTCCTACGATGATACCACGTTTCCGTCAAATTGTCAAAGGCACTTTTCCACAAAAATTATCCACGTTCCGCATGTCTTTTTATCAGCGGAGCGCTGGATGGAAAATTGGAGATCTTTTGCAGAAAAAAGAAAACAGAGGTGCTGTTCCTCTTTTTATAAAGAATTTGCGGGAATTTCTTTGAAAAGAAAACCTTTGCTGTGGAAAATCCCATAGGAAAAGTAAAAAATATGCGACAGGCGAAAAAAGCTCTTGTATTTTTCGCCGTTTTCTATTATAATAGAAACTGATTTGAGTATCCATCGCAGATACAATTTTGAAAGGAATGATTTTGTATGAAAAAGGGAATTGCAATTTTGGCGGCAGGAATGATGCTGGCGGCATCGCTGACAGGCTGTGGCACAAAGCCCAACACCGTATTCAGCGCAGACGATCTGGTGGGAAAGACCATTGGCGCACAGCTGGGCACCACCGGCTATATCTACGCCGGCGATGTGGAGGATGCCAAGGTAGAGCCGTATAACAAGGGCGCAGATGCAGTACAGGCGCTGAAGCAAGGCAAGCTGGATGCCGTCATCATCGACAGCGAACCGGCAAAGGTATTCGTGGAGAAGAACGACACCCTGAAGATTCTGGACGACCCGTTCGTAGAAGAGGAATACGCCATTGCCTACAAGAAGGGCAACGACGAACTGGGACAGAAGCTGGACGATGCGCTGACACAGCTGAAGGAAGACGGCACGCTGGACGAAATCGTCGGTCACTGGATTGGTGACAATGCCGATCAGGTTTCCTACACGCCGGACGACAGCGTGGAGCGGAACGGCAAGCTGGTCATGGCAACCAACGCAGAGTTCCCGCCGTATGAGAGCATGGACGGCGACAAGGTTGTCGGCATTGATGTGGATATGATGCAGGCAGTCTGCGATGTCATCGGCATGGAGCTGGAAGTGGAGAACATGGAGTTCGATTCTATCATCGCTGCAGTTCAGTCCGGCAAGGCAGACGTTGGCGTTGCCGGCATGACGGTAACACCGGATCGGGAAAAGAATGTCTCCTTTACACAGGGCTATGCGACTGCAACACAGGTCATCATTGTCCGGAAAGACTAACGGGAGGCAGCAGCTTTGAATTTTGTGGAGAAATTTCACTCGACGTTTATTGATGGCGATCGGTGGATGTATCTGGTGCACGGTCTCGGAACAACGCTTTTGATCACGCTGTTTGCTGTGATTCTGGGTATGGTGCTGGGCTTTCTCATCGCCATTGTCCGTTCCACTCACGACAAGACCGGCAAACTGGGCTTCCTGAATGTGCTGGCACGCATCTATCTGACTATCATTCGCGGCACCCCCGTGGTAGTCCAGCTCCTGATCATCTATTTCGTTATCTTTGCCTCTGTCAATGTGGGAAAAACTTTTGTTGCCGTTCTTGCGTTCGGTCTGAACTCTGCCGCATATGTGGCGGAGATCGTCCGCTCCGGCATCATGTCCATTGACAACGGACAGTTCGAGGCAGGCGCAAGTCTGGGAATGAACTATCCCAAGACCATGATCTCGATTATCCTGCCGCAGGCGTTTAAGAACATCCTGCCGGCACTTGCCAACGAGTGTATTGTTCTGCTGAAGGAAACCTCCGTCGCCGGCTACATTGCGCTGACCGACCTGACCAAGGGCGGCGATATCATCCGAAGCCAGACCTATGAGGCGTTTCTGCCGTTGATTGCGGTGGCGGTGATCTATCTGGTGATGGTAATGATCCTGAGTTCGCTGGTATCGAAGCTGGAAAGGAGATTGGCAAAAAGTGATCGAGGTTAAAAATCTGGAGAAGTCCTTCGGCGACCTGCACATTCTGAAGGGCATCACAACGACCATTGAAAAGGGTGAAAAGGTCGTCATCATCGGGCCGTCCGGTTCTGGCAAGAGCACCTTTCTGCGCTGTCTGAACCGTCTGGAACAGCCTACTTCCGGACAGATTCTGTTCGAGGGACAGGATCTGACCAGAATGCCGGACAAACAGCTCTATGCGGTGCGGGAAAAAATGGGCATGGTGTTTCAGCATTTTCACCTGTTTCCCCATCTGACCATCCGGAAGAACATCACTCTTGCACCGGTGAAGCTGGGTCTGATGAACCAGCAGCAGGCAAACGAAACGGCAGAACGCCTGCTGAAAAAGGTGGGACTCTCGGACAAGGCGGAGCAGTATCCCAACCAGCTTTCCGGCGGACAGAAACAGCGAATCGCTATTGCCCGTGCGCTGGTGATGAATCCGGACGTGATGCTCTTTGACGAGCCGACCTCTGCACTGGATCCGGAGATGGTCGGTGAGGTACTGGAGCTGATGCGGGAGCTGGCTTCGGAGGGCATGACCATGGTGGTAGTTACCCACGAAATGGGCTTTGCCCGTGAGGTGGCATCCCGTGTCATGTTCATGGACGGCGGAAAAATCATGGAGGAGAACGCACCGCAGGAGTTTTTCTCCAATCCGAAGAATCCCCGTCTGCAGGAATTCCTGTCCAAGGTGCTCTGAGTATGGCGTACACAATACAATGTTCTCAGACACTCTCGCCGGAGGGCGCAGCCGTCCGCATCAAAGTGTTCGTGGAGGAACAGGGCTTTCAAAACGAGTTTGACCGCTGGGACGAGAACGGATGTGCATGGCACGTGCTGGTGCGGGACGGCGAAACGCCCATCGCTGCCGGCCGGATGTACTCGGAGGCGGAGGGGGAATATACCCTCGGACGCATCGCCGTGATTCCGGCGTATCGTGGGAAGCACATCGGGAAGCTGCTGGTTTCCGCACTGGAAAAGCAGGCGAAAACATGCGGTGCATCCCGTTTCTCCCTTTCGGCGCAGTGCGACAAATCTGGTTTCTATCAGAAGCTGGGCTACGCCCTGACAGAGGACTACCACATGGACGAGTTTTGTCCCCATGTGACCATGGTCAAATCACTAAAGTAAGAACATCAAAAAAAGACACCGCATCGGTTTGGATTTTTGAACCGGTGCGGTGTTTGTTGTATTCTGCTCTTGACACAGCGAATCGATTGTGTTATAATGTTTCTTACAAAATGATAGAAAGAGAAAAAAGACTTGCAAAAGAATCGGTCCTGTGCTATAATAAAAAGTATTCCGATTTTTTTGACGAAAGGAGGGAATGGTTTGCATCATCTGGTTATGGGAATCACAGCGCACGTGGACTCAGGAAAAACCACGCTGGCGGAGGCAATGCTCTACAAGGCAGGAGAGATTCGGAAGCTGGGACGAGTAGATCACGGTGACGCATTTCTGGATTCCGACGCCATGGAGCGGGCACGCGGCATCACGATCTTCTCGCATCAGGCGCAGATGCGCTTGGGAGATACGGAGATCACACTGCTGGATACGCCGGGACACGTGGACTTTTCTGCGGAAACGGAGCGTGTTATGCAGGTGCTGGACGCTGCGGTGCTGGTCATCAGCGGGACGGACGGCGTGCAGAGCCATACAGAAACCCTGTGGAAGCTGTTGGAACATTACAAGGTGCCGGTCTTTCTGTTTGTCAACAAGATGGACTTGAACGGCGCAGAGCGGGAGCAGGTGCTGGCGGAGCTGCAGTCCCGTCTGGGGGAGGGATGTCTGGATTTTTCCGACGTGACAGATCCGGCATTTCTGGAGGCAGCCGCCATGTGCGAAGAACCGCTCATGGAGGAATTTCTGGAGAGCGGTGAAATCAGCACCGATGCGCTCCGCCGGAGCATTGCCAGACGGAAACTGTTCCCCTGTTACTTTGGCTCGGCGCTGAAGCTGGAGGGCGTGACGGAATTTTTGCAGGGCTTGGAATGCTACACCACGCCCCCCTCCTACGGGGATGCGTTTGCGGCGCAGGTGTTCAAGATCTCCTCGGACGAGAAGGGCAGCCGCCTGACGCATCTGAAAATCACCGGCGGTGCGCTTCATGTGCGGGATGCCATCTCCTACACCACGGAGTCCGGCACAGTCTGTACGGAGAAAGTCAGCCAGATTCGCTGCTACTCCGGCATAAAATTCCAGACGGTGGAAACTATTCCGGCTGGTGCAGTCTGCACAGTCACGGGGCTGAGCCGGACGTTCTGCGGACAGGGACTGGGTGCATCGGAAAACAGCACCCGTCCTGTATTGGAGCCGGTCATGAGCTATGCCCTCCAGTTTCCGGCGGGCACCAATCTCCACGCAGCGCTGCAAAAGCTGCTTCCGCTGGAGGAGGAAGAACCGTCCCTGCACCTTGTCTGGAACGAGTCGCTTCAGGAGGTACAGGTGCAGCTCATGGGTGCCGTGCAGAAAGAGATTCTGGAACAGCGCATCGCCCAGCGGTTCGACCTGTCCGTGACATTCGGCAGCGGGAGAATCGCCTATCGGGAGACCATTCGCCGTCCGGTGGAGGGTGTGGGGCATTACGAGCCGCTGCGCCACTATGCCGAGGTGCATCTGCTGCTGGAACCGCTGCCCCGGGGCAGCGGGATGCAGTTTGCCGCCGACTGCCGGGAAGAGATTCTGGACA
>ENA-OPBG01002494-OPBG01002494.1-human-gut-metagenome-genome-assembly--contig:-NODE-2494-length-10740-cov-2.231914_pt1 | contig 10740 bp, 7 predicted proteins | sample MGYA00241065_ERZ501446 | MGnify/ENA primary metagenome ERZ501446 (study PRJEB25962, sample SAMEA2042632) | human gut metagenome | biome: human gut; feature: human-associated habitat; material: faeces...
CTGCCATGCCAACGATAGCGGGAACGTTTTCAGTACCAGCGCGTTTACCCCGTTCTTGGGCACCTCCATAGATGAGGTTTTGTAAGCGGATGCCTTTTTTAGCATAGAGCGCACCAATTCCTTTTGGGCCATGGAATTTGTGACCAGAAAGTGAAAGCAGATCGATGTTGGAATCTTGTATTTGAACAGGAATATGTCCTACTGCTTGTACTGCATCGGTATGAAAAAGCACACCTGCTTCTTGGCAAAGAGCACCGATTTCCGAAATGGGTTGAATGGTGCCAATTTCGTTGTTCGCAAACATTACCGAAACAAGGCAGGTGTCAGGACGGATTGCCTTGCGAACTTGATCGGGACTTATTATTCCTGTGTCAGGGATTTCGAGCAAGGTTACTTCAAAACCGCGTTTTGCTAGCGCCTCTAAGGTGTGAAGAATTGCATGATGCTCAAAAGCGGTTGAAACGAGGTGTTTCTTATCTCTTTTTTCGCCAAGAGCGGCAGCGCTTAAAAGTGCTTGAGTGTCCGCTTCGCTTCCGCCTGAAGTGAAATAGATTTCTTGAGCAGAGCATCCTAGGCATTGCGCGATGCTCTCCCGTGCTTGTGCGAGCGCTTCGGCGGCGCGCTGTCCTGGGTCGTGCAGACTTGAAGGGTTTGCGTACGTTTGGTCGAAGAAGGGAAGCATTGCCTCAAGTGCGAGAGGACTCAATGCGGTGGTTGCGGCGTTATCGGCATATATTTCCATAAGATTCCTCTTTTCTATTCACTAAAAAGCGGGGTGGAAAGATAACGTTCGCCCGTATCGGGCAATAAAGTTACGATGGTTTTTCCCGCATTTTCGGGGCGCTTAGCTATCTGGATTGCGGCATTGAGGGCAGCTCCAGATGAAATGCCAACGAGAGCACCTTCACTTTGTGCAATAAGTTTTGCTGTGGCGAATGCATCATCATTAGAAACGGCTATCACTTCGTCATATATTTCAGTATTGAGGGTTTTAGGGATAAAGCCTGCTCCAATACCTTGAATTTTGTGAGGGCCAGCAACGCCTGTTGAAAGGAGCGCTGAATCGGAGGGTTCTACGGCAACAATGCGTACTTCAGGGTTTTGGGCTTTTAGATATTCGCCAACACCTGTAATAGTTCCTCCCGTTCCGACACCCGCAACAAAGAAATCTACGGCACCGTCGGTGTCGTTCCAGATTTCGGGCCCAGTGGTACGGCGATGAATTTCTGGGTTGGCAGGATTGGTAAATTGTCCAAGGGATATGCCTCCCGGAATTTCTTTCACCAATTCGGCAGCTTTCGCTACGGCGCCTTTCATGCCAGCTGCTCCTTCGGTTAAAACAAGCTCCGCGCCATACGCCTTCATGAGCTGCCGGCGCTCAATAGACATAGTTTCAGGCATTACCAAAATTACGCGATAGCCTTTCATTGCGCCGATCGACGCGAGAGCGATTCCGGTGTTTCCGCTGGTTGGCTCAATGATTACCGAATCTTGGGTGAGCAATCCTTGAGACTGAGCATCTTCGATCATGGCTTTCGCAATACGATCTTTTACTGAGCCGGCCGGATTGAACATTTCTAACTTTGCGAGAAGAGTAGCGGGGATGTTTTGGGCTTTTTCTATATGTGAAAGTCGCACAAGGGGAGTGCTTCCGACTAACTGATCTACAGAAGGATAAAGGCGTGTCATAAGTGTTCCTTTCAAAACCTACCAATAAGGTAGGAATATATCATCACTAATTACCTACTAAGTCAATAGGTAATTAGGAAATGACAGTAAAGAAAAATCAAACCCCCCTCTCTCAGACTTTCATTTTGCCAATTAAGGAAAAATACCTTGAGTAGATGCAAAGTTTTGTTATAGTTGCTTCCAACAAACCGTTGACGAGGAAGTAACGGTGGTAGCGCACTCACAGAGAGTCGGGGGTGCTGGGATCCCGACAGGAAGCGAATCATCAAATGGACCTCCGAGGGCTTTTGTGAATCAGTGATCAGTTTTGCCGTACGGTAAACGCATTCGCACAGTAGCAAAAGACGGGTGCTCCCGTTATAGAGCAGAAATGTGATTGCATTTCATGAGTGGACGCGTATAGCGTCAAGCAGTGGTGGCACCGCAGGAGTTTCGCTCTTGTCCCTGCACGTAAGTGGTAGGAGACAGGGCGTTTTTTTATTGCCATTGTCTCCTGAGAAAAGTAAGGAGACACTACTATGAACAAGCGAGTAAGCACCGACTACAAGACCTATCTATCTGAAGACGAATTACCTACTCACTATTACAACTTGCGTGCGGACATGAAGACCGATCACGCACCCATGCTGAATCCAAAAACCTTAAAGCCTGTAACGGTTGAAGATTTAGAGCCCGTGTTTGCAACAGAGCTTGCCAAGCAGGAGCTTAATACGACCGATCGTTTTATTCCTATTCCTGAACCGGTACGTGATTTCTACAAGATGTATCGTCCTTCTCCTTTGGTACATGCGGAATTTTTGGAGAAGGCGCTCGACACTCCCGCCAAGATCTACTACAAATTCGAAGGCAACAATACCAGCGGTTCTCATAAACTTAATTCGGCTATTGCGCAGGCATATTATGCCAAGCAACAGGGATTGACCTGCTTGACCACTGAAACAGGTGCAGGGCAGTGGGGTACTGCGCTTTCTATGGCATGTGGTTTCTTTGGATTAGACTTGCATGTTTATATGGTGAAATGCTCAGCGCAGCAAAAGCCGTATCGTAAAGCAGTTATGGAAACTTACGGTGCTCGCGTGACTCCTTCGCCTTCCAATGAAACAAATGTGGGACGTGCTATTCTGGCAAAAGATCCCGAGAATTCTGGTTCGCTAGGAACAGCAATTTCTGAAGCAGTTGAAGAGGCGGTCTCGACCGAGGGATGTCGCTATGTATTAGGAAGCGTTTTAAATCAAGTGCTACTGCATCAATCTATTATTGGTCTGGAGACCAAAGCGGCACTCGACAAAATAGGCGAAAAGGCTGACATCTTGATTGGCTGCGCTGGTGGCGGATCCAATCTGGGTGGTCTAATGGCTCCCTTTATGGCGGATAAGTTGGCAGGTAAGGATGCGCCGTATTTCATTGCGGTTGAACCTGCAAGTTGTCCTACCATGACGCGCGGTAAGTTCGCTTATGACTTCTGCGATGTGGGTAAAGTTACGCCACTGGCAAAGATGTACACATTGGGTTCTGCCTTTATCCCATCCCCTAATCATGCAGGTGGCTTGCGTTATCACGGAATGAGCCCCATTCTCTCTCAGCTGTACCATGATGGCTTCATTGATGAGGCTCGTGCGGTTGAGCAAACAAAAGTGTTTGAGGCTGCAACGTTGTTTGCACGCGTTGAGGGCACCTTGCCTGCCCCTGAGTCAGCGCATGCGATTCGAGTGGCAATGGACGAAGCCCTGAAGTGTAAAGAGACTGGCGAGGAGAAGACTATCGTGTTTGGCCTGACCGGTACAGGCTATTTTGACCTGGCGGCTTACATGTCCTACAAGGATGGTTCGATGACCGACTACGTTCCTACTGATGAGGATCTGGCTGCTGGCTTTGAAATGATTCCTCATTTGGAGGGTATTCAGTAAGGATTGATGTCAGGCGGTGCGCGTAGAGCTGCGTGGAATGGCGCACGTTTAATTATCAAACTGAGACCGCAATAGTTTTACGCTAACTGCAATGTAAGCTGGAAGCTAGCTGCAGCATCAGCCGGAAATTAATTGCAACGGCAGTGAGAAACTAACCACGTCGACAATTGGGAACCAACCGCGACGGCAGTCAAAAGTTAACCGCGAGATAAATCTCAAATGGAAAATTTGGGAATCAACCGCGACGGCGGCAGTGTCAATAAATTGTGCACGCGTTAAGTTTTGCATTGAATTTAGTAAGACTTGCCGCTATAATTTGACTCCGCGCTACTGGGCCATCGTCCAATGGTAGGACTCTGGTTTTTGGTACCAGCTATGTAGGTTCGAATCCTGCTGGCCCAGCCAGTTTGAAAATGTTTCGGCTCTTATCTTGCTTCTTGTTTGGAGGTCAAGATTCGAACCGATGAGGTGGATTAATTTCTAAAGCGAGCTCTTGTAGCTCGCTTTTTTAATACAATTAACGCACCCACAAAAGCGCCATAATAGCGTATGAAAAGTGTTATAAAGGCACCGACTGACTTTCGAGTTATTCAGCGGCAGCTGATTAGTTTGCTTAATGAAGAAATTGCGTGTCGCGAAGGGTGCTGTAGTGATGGAGATAAGAGACGATCGTTGCCAGGAGGCAAGCCGATGGCAGAATTTGTAGAAGGTAAACGACCTGTTTTAGAAGCATTAAAGGCAAATATTCCTGCCAAATGCCTCTATGTTGCCGATGGTCTTAAGGGAGATAAAGTCGTTTCTGATGTTGTCAAGCGCTGCCATAAGATGGGCGTTTCGGTAAAACAGGTCAAGCGTAGTGATTTGGATGCTCGATCAGAGCGCGGTTCTCATCAGGGACTTATGTTGGAAACGCGCCCCTATCAATACGCAAGCGCTCAAGACGTTATCGATGCTGCTCAAACGCATGCAGATGAACATAATGGGCAAGCTCTTATCATTATTTTGGATCATATTACCGATGCGGGTAATTTAGGCGCTATTGCGCGTTCGGCAGAAATTGTAGGTGCCTCAGGCATACTGATTCCCAATAAACGTTCTGCACGTGTGACAGCAGCAACTTATAAGAGCTCTGCTGGAGCGATCTCTCATATTAAAGTGGCGCAAGTTGGCAACATTGCTCAAACTATCGAGCGTCTCAAAAAAGAAAATTTTTGGGTAGCGGGTGCTTCTGAGCAAGCGACGGAATGTATTTGGGACGCGCCGATGGCTGGCCGCTTGGTACTTGTAATGGGTAGTGAAGGAGAGGGCCTTTCGCGCCTAACAAAAGAGCATTGCGACTTTTTAGTCGCGCTTCCACAGGCAGGACAAGTAGGCTCGCTTAATGTAGCGCAGGCGGCAACGGCGTGTATGTATGAATGGATGCGTCAATGTCGCGAGCAAAATAAATCGACCGATTAGTTGTTAGACGAAGGCGAATGTCTTCTCGCGAGTGCGCATGCGCTCTGTGTGAGCAATGACTATCTGAAAGGGTGCTTAAACGTGGCTAAAAAACGCAATAAGCTGCTTATTGTTGATGGTTATAACGTGCTACGTAGTGGCTCGCGCTATCTTCATATGCGTAATCGGGAGGACTTCACTTACGAGAAATTCAACATGGTTCGCGAGGCGCTAATCAGCGATGTTGCGGCATATGCGGGTAGCGAATATAAAGCCATCATTGTTTTTGATGCGGCTGATAATCCTGAATCTGCGGGTAAAACTCAAACAATCGGCGGCGTTAAAGTCATGTTTTCGCCATATGGCTCTTCGGCAGATAAGATCATCGAAAAACTTTCCCATGATGCCCGCGAGCGTCGAGGTGATGGTGGTTACGAGCGATGCTTCTATCCAAGATGCGGTGTTTGGTGGCGGCGTGGATCGTATGAGTGCAAACGGTTTCAGTCTCGAAATGGATGATTTGGCGGATGAGGCTGATCGCGATAGTAGTCTTCAGGTTTCGCGCAAGAACACCGTTGCTGATCGTCTTAATCCCGAAGTGCTGGCAAAACTCAAAGCAATGCGTGATCGATAATATTACTGCGTCGAGATGTAGAGCGTTTGTTGTTTGAGCGTTATTCGAGTTGTATCTAGGTGCTGCTGATCGCATGGGTAGCGCCCTGTCGAGTGTATGATGGCGTTAATCACATAAACACTTTTTAATTCAAAGATTAACGTTTTTGAACCACTTTTTCGTCTATTAGCTCTTTTAATAGTTAGGCGAATAAACGGTATTTTTGTCATGGTTGAAAGCTTTTGATTCATACCTTCTATACCTATAATTAAAGAACACTATTAATTCTGGCTATAAGCTTATTCGGGCTACAAGTCAATTGTTCTCAGGTGAGCGAGTAATGCGATGCGTTAAAGGGGACTAAAACTAAAGCGCATGATGCAAAAGTGTTTGCCTGAGGGGGAGGAGAATCGCATGAAGCCGCTCGAGGGAATAAAGGTTGTAGATTTAACTACCTACATGGCAACTCCTGCAACAGGTCGCGTTCTTGGTGAATGGGGAGCCGACGTAATCAAAGTTGAAGCTGCAAAGGGTGATCCCCTGCGCGTAACCCAAGCAGCTGTATTTAACATGCCTATGTCGGATGAAGAAAATCTTGCGTTCGATATGTGCAACCTACACAAGCGTTTTATTTCCCTTAATTTAAAAAGCGAAGTGGGCGCAGAAGTAATGGATAAATTGCTCTCAGAGGCAGACGTTTTCATTACGAATACGCGTACTAAGTCTTTGCGCAAGATGGGTCTCGATTGGGAAACTTTGCATGCAAAATATCCTCGTTTGATCATGGGTCATGGGCTTGGTTACGGGAAGAAGGGTGCCGAAAAGGACGATCCTGGGTTCGACGTAACTTGCTATATGGCTCGTGGTGGCGTATTTGGCACTACGGTAAATCGTGGCGATTCACCTATGATTCCTACTAACGGTTATGGCGACTTGCAGGCAGCAATGTTCTTGGCAGCAGGTATTTGTGCGGCCGTTATTGGACGTGAAAAGTCAGGCGAGGGCGATTATGTAACTTGTGCGCTTCAGCACGCAGGTGTCTATGCGCTGATGACTGGTATGATTTCTGCTCAGTATGGCAACCCTTATCCCAAGAGTCGCTTGGAGGTAATTTGCCCCTTCAATAACGTATATATGACTGGCGATGGTAAATATTTGGCAATGTGTGATCCAGAATACGATCGCGACTACAACAAGATCATGGGTCTTATCGGACGCGAAGATTTGATCGATGAACCTCGTCTGGTTAATTGCAACAAGATGAATGAGGCGGGCTTGAATCCTGAAGTAGTAGGTATTATGGATGAAGCGCTCGCAAAGATGACCGCTGAAGAAGCCCTGAAGCTGTTTAAGGATGCAGGTATTCCTATTGAGTTATGCCAGACGCCTTTGGATGTATATGAAGATCAAAACGTATGGGACAACGATTATTTGGTTAAGATTCATTATCCTGAAGCTGATCGAAACATTCCTACGGTTCCTATTCAGTTTGAATCCGAGCCCGCTCCGGTTTATACGCCGAGTGACAAGTTGGGAAGTTCTACTGTTGCTGTTATGAAGGATTTGGGATATACCGACGAACAGATCGAAGCTGCAATGGCTGATGGTTCGGTTTGTGGTCCAAAGACTTTGGATGAGTTGGTGGGCTAGTCTTAATCCTGGATGAGCTGGTGGGTTAGCTTTAATCCTCTGGGCGTTGCTAACCAGTGTTGCTAATGAGACGCACCTTAACAAATTTTCTGCAGTCTAATTAACAAACGAGTCCAGTAAGTTCGCTAAGTCCAATAAGTCTACTAAGTCCAATAAGTCTAAATTATGTTCGCGGGTCCCAATGAGGGGCCCGCATTTTCTATAACCCTATTGGGGCATATAAATGTATCGCTCCAATTATTTTGCACAAGCCTATAACCCTGCAGCCCTATAACCTTGTAACCTGTCGCAGAATCCTATATCCGTCCTATCCGCCTCTGTGCTTGCTTTATGGCTTCAATTTCTACCCAAATCGCATGATTTGCGTCCATAAATGCGTGACATTGCTTTCGGAGCATCCTGAGCAATCCCGTCCATAAGCGCTCGAGCGACTGCTTATAGATCTTGGGGTATTTGGCATTTGTTTGTGGCTGCCGAACATATATCCATAAGCATCGAGTGTATTCCATAAATGTATGAGTTTTGTAAGAACGTGTTCTCAATGTGTCTAAAACCTTGCACCTGTTTGCCAGCTTGCTATACTACAAAGGCTGCAAATTTGTCGTAGTGTGCTCATTTGCCATAGAGTCACTTCGTCAAGAAACTGCATTCGGCAAGGGGCTGTATGCGGGGCAGCGTAAGTATTTCGCATGCGTGGCGGACCTGTTTTCGCTAGTGACTAGAGGAAGTGCTTGATACAGAACGCTTAATGCGCCTGAAGCATTTGCTGGGCTTTAACAGTAAGAGCCCATCAGCAAGAGTGGGCGCAGGTGGTATTAACTCTTGCCTAGTTGCGAAATGGGGATGAACCCACGCAGAGGTTTAACGAATGGAGAAAACATGGCAAAAATTACTATCAAGTCCTTGCTTGATGCAGGCACCCACTTCGGTCATCAGACCCGTCGTTGGAATCCTAAGATGAAGCCCTATATCTTCGGTAATCGTGGCGACATCTACATCATCGATCTGAAGGAAACCCTCTACGGTCTGGACGCTGCTTACACCGCAGTATCTCGTTGCGCTGAAAAGGGTGGCACGGTTTTGTTTGTAGGCACCAAAAAGCAGGCTCAGGAGTCTGTTGCTAATGCGGCAAACCGTTGTGGTATGCCTTACGTAAACGCTCGCTGGCTTGGCGGTATGCTGACCAACTTCGTTACTATTCGCTCTCGCGTTCAGCGCATGGAAGAGCTCGAAGCAATGGAGACGGATGGTCGCATGGAAGTTCTTCCTAAGAAAGAGCAGATTTTGCTTCGCAAGGAACTTGCTAAGTTGCAGACCAACCTCAACGGTATTCGCAACATGAAAAAGGTTCCTGATATGGTATTCGTTATCGATACCAATCGCGAGCAGATCGCAATTCATGAATCTCATCGTCTGAACATTCCTATTGTTGGTACGCTCGACACCAACTGCGATCCTGACGACGTAGATTACGGCATTCCTGCAAACGACGACGCAATTCGTTCCGTTCGTTTGCTGGCAGACTTCATCGCTGACGCAGTTATCGCAGGTACTTGCGCTCCTGTTGCCGTGGAAGAAATGACTGCTGAAGCAACCGAGGAAGCTCCTGCTGAGGCAGCTGCAGAAGCTGCAACCGAAGCTGCTGCAGAGTAACTTTGTTCCTAAATAGGCTTATTGCTCCTTTCTAAAGGGGCTATCCGCAAAGGTTTTTAAGAAAGGAATGAACATGGCAGAAATCACCGCAGCTCTCGTTAAAGAACTCCGCGAGATGACCGGCGCTGGCATGATGGAATGCAAGAAGGCTCTTACTGAGGCTGAAGGCGATATCGATAAGGCGGTAGACGTTCTTCGTACTCATGGTCTTGCAGCTGCTGCTAAGAAGGCAGGTCGTGCAACCAATGAGGGTATGGTAATGGCTCTTGTTTCCGAAGATGGCCAGGCAGGCGCTTTGGTTGAGCTGAACTGCGAAACCGACTTCGTAGGCATGAACGAAAAGTTCCATGCATATGCAGAAAAGATTGCAACTGCTGTTATTGCTAACAAGCCTGCAGATATGGACGCTCTTAAAGCATCCGAAATTGAAGGCGAAAAGGTAGAGGATGTTGTAACCGACGCTATTCATACACTCGGCGAAAACATTCAGCTCGCTCGTTTCGCTTATGCTGGTCAGCCTGAAGGTGCTGTTGCAAGCTACATTCATGGTGGCGGCAAGATTGGCGTTCTTGTTGAGTTTAAGTTGGGCGATATCTCTTTCGCAACTAATGAGGACTTCAAGAAGTATGGCCGCGACATCGCAATGCAGGTAGCTGCTGCAAGCCCTGTTGCTGCAACTCGTGAATCTGTAGATCCTGCAATCATCGAGCACGAAATGAGCATCTACAAGGCTCAGGCTGCTGAATCTGGCAAGCCAGAGAACATTCAGGAAAAGATTGCTACGGGCCGTATGGAGAAGTTCTATAAGGAAAGCTGCTTGACCGAGCAGGCTTTCGTAAAGGATCCTGATCAGTCCGTAAATCAGTACACTGCTGCAGTTGCTAAGCAGCTGGGTACTACCATTGAAATCGTTGATTTCACTCGCTTCATGCTGGGCGAATAAAACAGCAACTCGATTAAACACACCCGTTAAACACATCTAGTGTTTAACGGGTGTTTGGTCAAGTGTTTATGATGCTCAAGAAGCTTTCGATCAAGCGTGCTTGATATTCGAGAGGTTCTCGATCGAGCTTGCTTGATGTGTAGGAGGCTTTTGATTAAACGGGCTTGATGCGTATGAGTGTCTCGATCAGATGCGCTTGATGCGCAGGAGGCTTTCGATTAGAAGCTTTGATGATCGAGAAACGTTTTGGATTAAATGCTTCTGGTCTGCTAAAGAGCATTTCATAAAACGCATTTTAGGGTCGCACATAGTGCGACCCTTTTGTGTAACAACCTTCTTTTTCTTTTAATTTAGAAAGATTTTTGGGATTGATGAGTTCGAGGTTTTCGAAAATGCCAGGATCTTTCTTGTTTTAAGGTCTTCGAGATTTTCGTGATTTTTAAAAGATTTAAAAAATGCTCAAACTTTTAGAGGGGTTCAAAAAAGGTGATTTTGACACATTTTCTGGAGTTGTGAATTAATACGTAATACTTATTGAGCTATCTTTCACACGATATGCCACAATTTAGGGTCGAATGAGTTTATTCTTCGATTTTCTCCTAAAAAGTGAAACAAAAAGAGAAGTTTGTCCGGTAAAAATTTTCTTACTTTTCGCAGGACTAGCCAAAATGTGGCAGAAAACCGATATTACGCAAAAACGTGACGATTCGACACGAGCGTGGCGATTCGACATTGCTGCAACGATTTGACTCGAGCGCAACAACTCGACACCAGCGCGTTTCAACAAATATGTAACCTGTATAGGGGTTGGAAGTATTAGTCCTTCTCTTATTTATAATGAATGAGTT
>ENA-OPBG01002502-OPBG01002502.1-human-gut-metagenome-genome-assembly--contig:-NODE-2502-length-10704-cov-4.093530_pt1 | contig 10704 bp, 9 predicted proteins | sample MGYA00241065_ERZ501446 | MGnify/ENA primary metagenome ERZ501446 (study PRJEB25962, sample SAMEA2042632) | human gut metagenome | biome: human gut; feature: human-associated habitat; material: faeces...
AAAGTCGCCAGACGCTCTTTGTGCGGTATTGCCATAACACCAAACAGAAACGGCACACCGGAGCGTTTTCCGGTGTGCCGTTTTTTCATGACAGGATTCCAAACGTTATTCGCAGGCAACGATGTATCCGCCCATATTGTCGCCGGAAGCGGTGTACGCACCGGTGACCGTTGCCGTCACATCATTGGTACCACCCACCGGCACATAAAAGACCTTGTAGTCCGTATCGCCCACGGTGATTTCCAGCGGATCTTTTTCCGTGCGGGACTGTACCTCGTCCAGATACTCCTCCAGACACAGGTCGTGTTCCTGCATGTAAGCGGCATGGGGTTCGCCCACATAGCGGAACACATAGGAACGTCCGCTCTGACCGGTGTACTCGTCCTTGTCCTCCGGATAACGCACCACAAAGCCGTACTCCGCAGCATGCTCCGAGATCCAGCTGTAATCCGGATACTTCTCCGCATTGTAGTAGTCCGAGGTGCCGTCCCCGAAGTTGATCTTCAGGTTGAAAGAGAGTCCGGTCTGAGTCTCCGCATAGTCGCCGCCGAACACTTCCAGACTGCTGTAACCGGTGGCGGTGTAGAAGTCATCCATCATCTCCCCCAGATGCTCCAGCGCATCGGCATCCATGAGGAAGTCGGTGTAGCCAACCCGATAGGTCACAGTGTCACCGCTGCGGGATGCCTCGTAGACGTTTTTCAGGTTCAGATCCTCCTGAGACAGCTGGAGTGCGTGCTCACTGTTGACCAGAATCAGGCTGCCCTCCTTGACACCGGAGGCGGAAAGTTTCACCTTTTCGCTGTCGGCAGCCTTTTCGGCGGTCGTCGTGGTGAGGGACGTGGTGCTTGTTGCCGTATCCGGCGCTGTAGTCGTTGTTTCGTCTGCACCGCTCTGCTGGGATGCCGTGGTAACAGCGGTGTTCTTGGACGTGTTGTCCTTGCTCCTGGAGCAGCCACGCACGCACAGCAGGACGATCAGGACAATGATGAGAATCAGTGGAATAACCACAACAGCGATGCGGTCATAGCGCACCTTGCGCCGCTTGGCATGGCTTCCGCCTCGTTTCTTTGCCGGCTTTTCAGATCTATTGCTCATGGATATCGGTTCCTTTCTTTTTTTAAACATGTTTCCATTATACCATAAACATTCGTCAGCACGCCCTGCACCGTGCCGGCATCCCTGTAGTGCGCGGAAAGGCAGCGCAGCTGCTCTTCGACAGCAGCGGTGCCTGCATCGGCGCAAAAACCGCAGCCGGCATGGAGATCCACGCCAAGACCACACTGCTCGCCACCGGCGGCATGTCCTACCCCAAGACCGGTTCCACCGGCATCGGGTATCGTCTGGCGGAATCGGCAGGACACACCATTGTTCCGCCGATGCCCTCCCTGATCCCGCTGGTGACGGAGGAGAACTGGTGCCGGGATGCCATGGGGCTGTCCCTGCGGAACGTCACACTCCGACTCTATCGGGGCGACCGCTGCGTTTTTGAGGAGCTTGGCGAAATGCTCTTCACCCACTTCGGCATCTCCGGCCCGCTGGTGCTCAGCGCAAGCGCCATGATGCGCAAGGGCACGCCCCAGGACTATCGGATGGAGATCGACCTGAAGCCGGGACTGACACCGGAAAAACTGGATCGCCGCATCCAGCGTGATCTGAGCGAAGCGCCCAACCGTGATGTGGGGAATCTGCTCCATGCGCTGCTGCCGGCAAAGCTGATTCTTCCGGTGCTGAAGCAGTGCCGCATTGCGCCGGACACCAAGGCAAACAGCCTGACACGCGTGCAGCGCCAGACGCTTGGCAGCTGTATCAAGGCGCTGCCGCTGCACATCCGTGCGTTTCGCCCCATTGACGAGGCGATCATTACACGGGGCGGTGTCTCGGTTCGGGAGGTCAACGCCAAGACCATGGAGTCCAAGCGCTGTCCGCACCTGTACTTTGCCGGCGAGATTCTGGACGTGGACGCCTATACCGGCGGCTTCAACTTACAGATCGCCTTTTCCACAGCGTACTGCGCCGGCGCATCCATGGCGCTGGTGGAATGAGCGTCCGTTCTGCATCACACATTTCATAATTCTAAAATTGATGATACACATAAGGAGTTTTACAGTATGAAAACGATTAACATTGCCATCGATGGCCCTGCCGGTGCCGGCAAAAGCAGCATTGCACGGGAAGTGGCTTCTCAGCTTGGATTTGTCTACGTGGACACCGGCGCACTCTATCGTGCGACAGCACTATTCTCGCTGGAGTATTCCACACAGGAAGAGTTTCTCAGGGCGCTGGAGGATGACTGCCACCTGGAGCTGAAGTACTTCGGCGGAACACAGTGCATCTTCCTCAACGGCGACAACGTCACCGAAAAAATCCGCACGCCGGAGATCTCCATGAAAGCGTCTGAGATCTCGGCGCTGCCGGAGGTGCGGGCGTTCCTGCTGGAGACCCAAAAGGACATCGCACGGGAATTCAACGTCATCATGGACGGCAGAGATATCGGCACCGTAGTTCTGCCGGATGCCGATCTGAAAATCTTCCTGACGGCATCGGCTGAGGAACGTGCCAGCCGCCGGTACTTAGAGCTGGAGGACAAGCCCGATGCGCCCACCTATGAACAGCTTCTGGAGGAGATCAGGCAGCGGGACTACAACGACACCCACCGGAAGATCGCACCGCTGAAGTGTGCCAAGGACGCCGTACGCATCGACAGCACCACCATGGGCTTCCACGAGGTTTGTGAGGAGATCATGGATCTGGTGGAGGATCGACTGGATCTGGAATGACGTTCCCAAAGGAGGTGATTTCTTGCCGTATCCCATTGTCTTTTTCTTTTACCGCATCGCCTATTATCTGGTGCGGATCGCATTTTTCTTTTACTACCGCATTTCCTTTGAGGGACGGGAAAATGTCCCCAAGGGCACCGCTGTCATCTTCGCCTCCAACCACCGCAGCTATCTGGATCCGGTGCTGGTGGCAATGGCAGCGCCCCATCCGTTCAACTTCATCGCCAAAGAACCGCTGTTCAAAAACCCCGTCTTCGGCGGCTTTATCCGGCTCATGGGCGCATTCCCCACAGCGGATGCCAAGCACCCCGACTACGACATGCTCTCAGAGGCCACCAAGCGGCTGGACAGACGGCGCCACCTCACCATCTTTCCGGAGGGCACCCGCCACACTGACGGCAAGGTGGGCAGAGGCAAAAGCGGCGTCTGCGTTCTGGCGGCACGCAGCGGAAAACCGGTTGTCCCCATCGGGCTGATCTTCGACTCCAACAATCTCCACTTCCGCAGCAGGATCTGCGTGCGTGTGGGCAAGCCCATCTATGCCGCAGACTACGGACTGAACGCTGACTCCAATCCCCACGAAATGCACGCCATGCGGAAGGACATCATGGACAGCATCAAATCCATGGTGGAGGAAAATCCGCCGTTCCCCATTCTCCACGATGTGCCGAAACACCGCACGTCCATCGAGATCGCACAGGACAAAAAGCGTGCCGCTCTGGAAGCACAAAAAAAGGCAGCGCAGTCTGCCGACACCACGGAGGAGTGATCGCATATGGCTGAAATTACTGTCGCCGATTCCGCCGGCTTCTGCTTCGGCGTAGACCGTGCCGTCAAGCTGTGCTATCAGGCGCTGAAAACATACCCCAAGGTCGCCACCCTCGGTCCCATCATTCACAACCAGAGCGTGGTGGATGACCTCAAGAAAAACGGCGCACGCATTGTGAACGCCATCGCCGAGCTGGAACCGGACGAGTGCGTAGTCATCCGCTCTCACGGTGTCAGCCGCAGCGTTTACGACCAGCTGGCAGCGTGCGGCAATCCCTATGTGGATGCCACCTGTCCTTTCGTGGCAAAGATCCACGACGTTGTGGAAAAACATACGAAAAATGGGGACATTGTCCTCATCGCCGGAGATGCAAAGCATCCGGAAGTAGAAGCCATTGTTGGACATTGTAACGGCAATTGCTTTGTTTTCGAAAGTGAAAAAGCTCTGAACATTCTTTTTCAAAAAAATCCTGATTTTCTGCATAAAAGACTTGCAATTGTTGCACAAACAACGTATAATATATTAGTATGGGAAAAGTGTTTAGAAGTTCTTCCCAAGGACAACCCAAACATTATGGTTTACAATACAATCTGCCGTGCCACACAGGTGCGGCAGTCCGACGCGGACAAACTCTCCCGCAAATCAGATTTAATGATTATTGTGGGCGGCAGGCACAGTTCCAATACCGTAAAGCTGTTTCATGTCTGCAACAGAAACTGTAGGTCTTATCATATTGAGAATTCGGATGAGCTTTACACTTTAGACCTTTGTAATGCCGAGAAAATCGGGATTACGGCCGGCGCGTCCACACCGGCACATATCATTAAGGAGGTTCAGGAAACTATGACTGAAATTATGGATGGAAATACTCTGGAGGAAGGCGCTTCTTTCAAGGAAATGCTGGATCAGTCCTTCAAAAAAATACATACAGGAGAGAAAGTCAAGGGTACTGTTGATGCGGTAAGCAACACCGAAGTTACAGTAAACGTTGGCACCAAGCACACCGGCTATGTGCCGCTGAGCGAGCTGACTGACGACCCGTCGGTAAAGCCGGCTGACATTGTCAAGGTCGGCGACGAGCTGGATTTGATCGTCCTGAAGGTAAACGACCAGGAGGGTATTGTGACCCTGTCCAAGAAGAAGGTCGATGAAATGAAGGGCTTTGAGGAAATCATCAAGGCAAAGGATGAGGGCACTGTTCTGGAGGGCACTGTAAACGCAGCTGTCAAGGGCGGCGTCATCATCACTTACGCTGGCGTGCGGGTATTCATTCCGGCATCTCAGAGCGGTCTGCCCCGTGGCGCAGAGATGGATACGCTGGTAAAGACCAAGCAGCGTTTCGTCATTCTGGAAGTCAACGAACACCGCCGCAGAGCAGTTGGCTCCATCAAGGCTGTTGTAAAGGCTGAGAAGGACGCTGCAAGAGAGGCATTCTGGGAAACTGCTGAAATCGGCAAGACCTACAAGGGCGAAGTAAAGTCCCTGACCAGCTACGGCGCATTCGTAGATCTGGGTGGCATCGACGGTATGGTTCACATCTCCGAGCTGTCCTGGAAGCGCATCAAGCATCCGAGCGAAGTTGTCAAGGTTGGCGACTACATCGAAGTATACATCAAGGATCTGGACAAGGAGAACAACCGGATTTCTCTGGGCTACAAGAAGCAGGAAGACAATCCGTGGGAGAAGTTCAAGGCAACCTACAAGGTTGGCGACGAGATCGATGCAACTATCGTTTCCATCACTCCGTTCGGTGCATTCGCACAGATCATTGACGGCGTAGACGGTCTGATCCACATCTCTCAGCTGGCTGACAAGCGTGTTGAGAATGTCAAGGACATCGTTTCCGTGGGCGACGTTGTCAAGGTAAAGATCATCGACATCGACATCCCGAACAAGCGCATCAGCATTTCTATGCGTGCACTGCTGGATGACGAGGCTGACGCTGGCGAGGATGAGGAGTAATCTTCCCTTTTCCGGTAACGAAAACAAATAAAAGAAACGGCAGTACAGCGTTTGGCTGTACTGCCGTTTTTGCGTTCCCGCTTATTTTTCCGTGGCATCGATCCAGCGCCACGGCATATTTTTCCAATGCTCTCCGGCGTAGTCAATTCCCACCCGCACATCGGTTCGGAGAGGCGGCCGGTATCCGTCATCGGCAATCCAAAGCACCGGACTGGTGACGAAGCTGCCGCCGTTGAATGTCCCGTCGATTTGCAGGAACTTCGTCAGCTTTGCCGGCCCGCTATGCACTGCGCCGGCACGAAGCAGCACGCCCTGCGGCTGTTCTTTTTCGCCGGTGATGACGTTCATCAGCCAGTGGATGCCGTAGCAGAGATAGACGTAGATGACACCGCTCTCCCGATAGAGCAGCTCTGTGCGCGGCGTGCGCCCCTTGGAGGCGTGGCACGCCAGATCCTCCTGCCCGCGGTATGCCTCTGTTTCAGCGATGCGCTCCCATAGCAGCGTGCCGTCCGGCAGCTGACGCACCAGCAGCTTTCCCACCAGCTCCGGCGCAACTACCAGACAATCCCGATGGTAAAACGCTTCCGTCAAACGAATGGGTGTCATAAAATCCCCCTCTATTCTGCGATGATACATTGATACAATTTCAAATACTGCCCCTCTTTCAGCGTGATGGGAACAGAATCTACAACGGTGCCAGTCGATGTGTCATACAAACAGCCGGACTCCACGATCACAGGTGCAACGCTTCCAAGCGATGTGTAAACGCCATATAACGGATACTGATCTTGATTTTCCTTTTCCATGGGACAAATGTGATATGTTCCAGGCTCGATATCCCGTCCCACACAGAACATGCCGGAGTGCTTGGTGGGATCGTTGGGAACGTTGTTCTTTGTGATATCATAGCAATTTGCCCACGAAAAGCTGAAATATGTGCCCTCTTCCAATTGCACAATGGCAGAATATTCATGCCATCCCTCACTCAGTTCCTGTTCTTTCTCTCGATCTGCATAGATGCCGGCATAGAACAAATGATCCGTTTCTTCCGGGTCAGAAACGACCACATATTCCCCTGCTGGGATCTCTTCTCCGACCAGATACGTTCCGGCGGAAAACACACCGCTCTCCTGCATTTTTTCCAAGACCACTGCATCATTCTCAACGATCTTCGGAGAGGCGTCTTCCATATATCCCATTCGTATTGCTGCGATCACCGCACCAGCCACAAGGATCACCGCTGCCAATATGCACCACAGCCAGACGTGCTTTCGTCTTTTTGCCGGAACAGGTACATTGTTCTCCACTGGCATCTGACAATATTCACACACATTCCGATACATCGGCGCACCGCAGTGCGGACAAACTCGTTTCATGCTCTTTTACTCCTCCGTCACACACTGCTGCTCCGGCTTTATATACAGGGTATGCTGGTTGGAAAAAATCACCATTCCCGGCTTTGCGCCGGCGGGCTTTTTCACGTAACGCACAGCACAATAATCCACCGGCACCTGCGCCGAATCCCGTGCCTTGCTATGATACGCCGCCAGCTGTGCTGCCTCTTCCAGCACCTTCTGCGTTGGCTCTTTTCCGCCGGTCTCCAGAATCACGTGGGAACCGGGGATGTTCTGGGTGTGCAGCCAGATGTCATTTTTGTTGGCGGTTTTCAGAGTCAGCTGGTCGTTCTGGCGGTTATTCCGTCCCACCAGAATCCGTGTTCCGTCCGATGCCGTATACTCCATGGGCGGCAGAGACTTGGGTGGTTTGCCCTTGCGCCGCAGCAGGCGCAGATAACCCTGCTCCGCCAGCTCCGCACGCAGCTGTTCCAGATCGTTCTCATTTTCCGCACGGCTCAGCGCATCCAGCACGCTGTCCAGATACATCAGTTCCTCCCGTCCCTTGGCAATCTGCTCCGTCAGGATCTTCTCCGCCGTGCATGCTTTCTTATACGCCTGATAATAGCGCTGGGCGTTCTGCGGCGGCGTCAGACGGACATCCAGCGGAATGTGTACTGTGGGACACTCCGGTTCGTAGAAGTCCTCCAGAACGGCTTCTGTGTCGCCCTTGTGCAGACGGTAGAGGTTGGCGGAGATCAGGTCTGCCTTTCGGCGGTCGTCATCCTTTTCCGCACACGCCTCCAGATCTGCCGACTGGGTGGCGATCCGGCGCTGAATCCGCTCGGTGGCGTGGAGCAGCAGGTGGAACAGATCATTGGCACGCTGTTTCAGGCGTGCAGCGTGGTCACGGCTGGCGAAAAATTCGTCCAGCAGCGCACAGGCGGAGGGCATGGTCTTGGTTACCATCAGTGCGCCGTACTGGTGCAGCGGCAGGAACGAGAAGTCCTTGGGCTGCCCCTCCCGTGTGCTGACCATGGTGTACACCTCGTTCCCCTGTTCCAGCAGTTCCCGTGTTCTGGCGATGGTGTAACAGAGCCGGTCTTTCTGGTCGTCTGTGAGGGACTCCGCCCGGCAGGGCTGTCCTTTTCCCGCATAGTATGCCCACTCCCGCACCAAAACCGGCGAAACACCCTCCAAGGTTTGCAGCAGCGCCTTGGAAAGTTCTCCCGTCTTTTGGGAGAGCACCGCCAGAATCTCCGCCGGCGGTGCCTCCAGGAAGTTCAGACGGTCGTCCCGTGGCGGCATCTCATAGGGCAGCCCCGGCAGCACCAGCCGCTTGCTGGACATGGTGGCGTCCACACGCTTCATGCTGTCGATGACAATGCCGTTTTCATCAATGAGAATGAGGTTGGAGTACCGCCCCATGATCTCCACGGCAAGGGTCAGCTGCACCACATCCCCCAGCTCATTGATGCAGGAGAAATCAAAGTACAGCACACGTTCCAGCCCGTCCTGCCGGATTGCCAGCAGTTTGCCGTTTCCCAGCCGTTTCCGCAAAAGCATGCAGAACATGGGTGGTGCCTTGGGGTTTTCCACAGCGATTTGCGTCAGGTGGACTCTCGCCCGATCGGCAGCGCAGGAAATCAGTATCTTTGCGCCGCCGCTCCGGCTGCGGAATGCAAGGATCAGTTCTTCCCGTGTGGGCTGGTGAATTTTCTCAATGCGTGCGTCGATCCACGGCAGAAGCTCCTGCCGTACTGCGTGTAAATATGCGCCGTCTAATGCCATGTGGTACTCGTCCTTTCTCGTCTATTTCTCATGCTCATAAATCACAACTCCATCCCGTGCAATCTCCTCCAGCAGCGACGGCTGAACCGGTTCATCCAGATTCACCACGTCAAACAGCAGCAGCGTTCACACCTCTTCGTCCAGATCCAGCGCAAATCGGGGAATGTCGCCCGCCGGAAACCGCCAGATCAATGTCGCTCCGCTCCCAGTTATCACCTCTGGCACGTGAGCCAAACAGAATTACCTTTTGAGAGCTCGTGTTCATAGGCATCTATCTACGTCTTTCCGGCAAATTTTGTTGCATACTGCGTTAAAAATTCTTGCCATACGAAAGTATGCCTGCAAATTTTTGCCTTGTCTGCAAAAAAATTTGCTCGAAAATCCGCATATATTTCCTATGAACACAAGCTCTGAATCCCGTGCTCCTTTGCCAGCTGGATGATCTCCGTTTCCACACGCTCGGATATGTTCTTCATCTGGCATCTCCCTGCGGCTTGTCCGCTGGAGCAGACGCTGCAACTGCCCGATACTGTAAAATTTCAAAGGAGATCTGGGTAGACAGGCTCTCCAGCTGTTCCAGACGGGCGTGCTCCTCCCGTCCGGTCTTATAGTAATAGGGCGTCATCTGGAACAGGTTCTGGATGTCCGCCGGATTGTCCAGCTTCAGCCAGCCGTCCACATACTCTGCCTGAATCAATTCGAAGCCATCCAGCGCATAGTCCCGCACGGCATTGGGATAGGGCACGTCATAGATCGCCTCTTTCAGCCCCCACAGATGCTGCTGCCCCGGAATCACCATGAGCATGGTGCCGTTTTTCCGCAGCACCCGATGATACTCCTCGCCGCAGTATGGCGCAAAGATGGTCATGAGCATGTCACAGCAGCGGTCTGCCACCGGCAAATGGTACACACTCCCCACGGCAAAATGCCCGCCCGGACAGCGCTTTGCCGCTGCGTCTGCTGCACTCTTGGAAATATCCACTCCATACACCTGCATGGGAAGTGCAGCCTGTTCCAGCGCCCTGGACACGCCCTCGGTATAATACCCCTCACCGCAGCCGGCATCCAGCAGGACACCGCCGGCTCTGCCGTAGCGCACCGCCGCTTTTTCCAGCGCCTGCAACAGCGGCGCATAGTGTCCCGCATCCAGAAACCGCTTTCTGGCACGCATCATCACGGCGTTGTCTCCCGGATTCTTGGCGTGCTTCCGATTGGCGGGAAGCAGGTTGACATAGCCGCTGCGTGCCATATCGAACGTGTGCCCCTGGGCACAGCTCCAACACTTTCCTCGATGCTGCATAAACGAACCGCACACCGGACATTTCCAGATACTCATTGTTCTTCCCCTCCTGCACAAATTTCAGCGGGATCTGCGCCTGCCTGCGCAATCACCGTGACCTCCGGATGCGCTGCCCGAATATGCGCCGCCAGAATCTCTGCGGCAAAGCGCTCTGTCCCGTAGTGCCCGCAGTCGAACAGCGCCACATCCGAAAACTCCGCCGCATACCAGCGGTCGTGCTTGATATCGCCGGTAATCAGCGCATCGCAGCCCTGTGCCGCAGCCAGTTCCAGCATAGAGGCGGCAGAGCCGGAGCAATAGGCAATCTTCCGAATGGGCGTTTCCTTGGCAGAATACCGCACGGCTCCGCCGAACACGCTCTGGAGCTGCTGTGCCAGCTCCTGCGGCGTCCACGCCCGTGTACTGGTATCCGTCCATCCAAAGCCTCTGCCGTCCTTCCAGCACGGTTCCAGCACGTCTGTGCACCCTTCCAGCGACAGACGTTCCCGCAGCAGCGTGTGAGCGTAGGCATTCAGCCCCTCCGGCGCCATGTCCAGCGGCGTATGTACGCAGATCGCTGCGATCTGATGGGCAGCCAGCTGGTACACCGGATGCTGCACCGGCAGCGCCTTGGCGTGGATGGTGCACCACACCCGGCCCTTGCCCTCGCCCTTGGCCAGCCGCTCACAGGTCTGCACGATGTCCCGGCCAATGGCTTTGCCGCGGTATTCCGGCTTGAGGTACAGGTGCATCAGGTGCAGGGCGGTGTTCTCCATCTTCCACGCAAAG
>ENA-OPBG01002510-OPBG01002510.1-human-gut-metagenome-genome-assembly--contig:-NODE-2510-length-10686-cov-40.358668_pt1 | contig 10686 bp, 7 predicted proteins | sample MGYA00241065_ERZ501446 | MGnify/ENA primary metagenome ERZ501446 (study PRJEB25962, sample SAMEA2042632) | human gut metagenome | biome: human gut; feature: human-associated habitat; material: faeces...
ATGGAAGAATGTAGCGTATTGATTGAAACGACCAAATCAGCAGAGGATAAAACCTCTCGCTGGTTTGATTTACCCATTGATTATGAGCTGTTCCGTGACCTGCTCGGTGTGGAAGCTGACAGCAAAGACTATCAAATCACAGATATGAAGCTCCCCTTTGCTGGCGATATTGTAAGGACAACTTCTGTAAGACGATTAAACAAGCTATACTTTGCTTACACGGATTTATCGCCAGAAGTTCAGCAGGCATACAAAGACTTGATTCCTTATTTTGGCGGTGTTGAGGATTTGTTGCAGGAATCCGAAGAATTTTTGTTTTATCCAGAGTGTCACAACATCATGGACGTTGCCCGTTACCGCTTGGAGCATAACATTGAATTTTCTGCTCTTTCCGAAAAAGGAAAGAAATATTTTAATCTGGAAGCCTACGCCCATGAACTGGAAGAAAAAGGACGTTATGCTCTCTGCAACAACGGTATGTTCAAACTTTGACAGGTGGTATTGCTTATGGCAGAAATGAAAGTATTTGTTATCAATCTTGATGAACAGGAAAAAGATACAGGCTGTGCATGGTTTACACTTCCCTGCAACATAGAAGCATTAAAACAATCCATTGGCTTACCGCCGGACAGTGACCGTTATCTTATCAGTGATTATGATTTTCCTTTTGAAATCCTGCAAGATACAGACCTTGACCTGTTAAACAATATCTGCCTTGCGATTTCGGAGAGTGAAATCCCACCCGAAGATATACCTGCAATTCAAAGAGAATGGTTTTCAAACCTGCAAGAGCTGGAAGCCGGACTTTGCAATATTACATACCATCGGAACTGTTCAGATATGGAAGAAACATCAGAACATTTCCTGTGTGTGCATGGCAGATTTTATGAATACAATGAGTGAAAGGAAGTGACCGTTTATGATTGATGATATGCAAGTCTATATAGCCAATCTTGGCAAGTACAATGAGGGAGAACTGGTCGGGGACTGGTTCTCTTTTCCGTTGGACGAAGAAGTGATTGCAGAACGTATCGGCTTAAATGCAGAGTACGAAGAATACGCAATCCATGATACGGACAACTTCCCGATGGAGATTAGCGAATACATTTCCATCGAAGAACTGAACCGTATCTATGAGCAGTTGGAAGAATTACCGGATTACCTGCTGGACGACTTGGACAGTTTTATATCCTGCTATGGAAGTCTGGAAGAACTGGTGGAACATAAGGACGACATCATTCTGTATTCCGGCTGTGAAACGATGACCGATTTAGCCTACTATCTGATTGATGAAGAACAGATACTCGGAGAAATCCCGTCCTCTTTACAGAACTATATCGACTATGAAGCCTACGGGCGTGACCTCGATATAGAGGGGACATTTATTGCAACAAACGCTGGTATCTGTGAGGTACTGCGTTAAGGGCTGGCAGATCAGCACCGCCACTGGTGCTACTGTCAGCTTTTCTCTTGGGGGCAGTCTGGAAAATCCGGCTGTCCCTGTTGTTAGGAAAATGAAGAAAGGAGCATTTACAAGTGAAGAAAATCCGAAGTTATACAAGTATCTGGAACGTGGAAAAGGTACTGTATGCCATCAATGATGTAAACCTGCCATTCCCTGTGACCTTTACCCAGATTACATGGTTCGTGCTGACGGAATTTATCATCATTCTGTTTGCAGATGTACCGCCACTTTCCATGATTGAGGGTGCGTTTTTGAAATATTTCGGGATTCCCGTTGCCCTTACATGGTTTATGTCACAGAAAACCTTTGACGGGAAAAAGCCATACAGTTACATCAAGACGATGGTGCTGTATGCTCTGCGTCCCAAAGTGACTTATGCCGGAAAAGCCGTGAACCTGCATAAGCAGAAATTTGAGGAAACTATCACGGCAGTAAGGAGTGTGACCTATGTTCCCGATTAAATATATCGACAATAACCTTGTCTGGAATAAGGACAATGAGGTGTTCGCCTACTATGAGCTGATACCGTACAATTATTCATTCTTATCCCCAGAACAGAAATACCTTGTGCATGACAGCTTCCGTCAGCTTATCGCACAGTCCCGTGAGGGAAAGATTCATGCGTTGCAGATTGCAACTGAAAGTTCAATCCGAAGCATACAGGAACAGTCAAAGAAGCTGGTCACTGGAAAGCTCCGTGAGGTAGCAATCCAAAAGATAGACGACCAGACCGAAGCCCTTGTATCCATGATAGGCGACAATCAAGTTGATTACCGTTTCTTTCTGGGATTCAAGCTCATGGTCACAGAGGACGAAGTCAATCTGAAGAACATCAAAAAATCGGTATTTCTGACATTCCGTGAGTTTTTGAATGAGGTAAGGCACACGCTGATGAATGACTTTGTTTCCATGAGCAATGATGAAATCAACCGTTATGCGAAGATGGAAAAACTGCTGGAAAACAAAATCTCCCGTAGGTTCAAAATCCGCCGACTGGAAGCCAAAGACTTTGCGTATCTGATGGAACACCTCTACGGCAGGGACGGGATAGCCTATGAAGATTATGTGTATCCTCTTCCAAAAAGAAAATTAAAAAGAGAAACACTGATTAAGTATTATGACCTTATCCGTCCTACCCGTTGCGTGGTGGAAGAAAGCCAGCGATATTTGCGTCTGGAACATGAGGACAGTGAAAGCTATGTGTCCTACTTTACGGTCAATGCGATTGTCGGAGAACTGGACTTCCCATCATCGGAAATCTTTTATTTCCAGCAACAGCAGTTCACATTCCCTGTGGATACGTCCATGAATGTTGAGATTGTCGGAAATAAGAAAGCCTTAACCACTGTCCGTAATAAGAAAAAGGAATTAAAGGACTTGGACAATCACGCCTATCAAGCCGGAAATGAAACAAGTTCAAATGTGGTGGAAGCCTTAGACAGTGTCGATGAACTGGAAACAGATTTAGACCAGAGCAAGGAAAGTATGTACAAGTTAAGTTACGTCATACGGGTATCTGCACCCGATCTTGACGAACTGAAACGCCGTTGTGATGAAGTCAAGGACTTTTACGATGATTTGAACGTGAAGCTGGTTCGCCCTGCCGGAGATATGATGGGACTGCATGGAGAGTTTCTTCCAGCCAGCAAGCGTTATATCAATGATTATATCCAGTATGTGAAATCCGACTTTTTAGCCGGACTTGGTTTCGGTGCTACTCAGATGTTGGGAGAAAACATAGGAATCTATATCGGGTATTCCGTGGATACAGGAAGAAATGTCTACCTGCAACCGTCCCTTGCCAGTCAAGGGGTAAAAGGTACGGTCACAAATGCGTTGGCTTCTGCTTTTGTGGGTTCGCTTGGCGGTGGAAAGTCATTCTGTAATAACCTGCTGGTATATTATTCCGTCCTGTTCGGTGGACAGGCAGTTATCCTAGACCCGAAAAGTGGTGCGAAACGTTCCTACTTGAAAAGAGTAGGCACAGCACTTCATTAAATCAATATTTAATGTGTGTTGGAGAACTAAACACACGAATAGTCGAATGACGGGGTAACGCCCTGAAAGGCTACTTTAATACTCCGACTGGCAGAAACTTGAGTAAACAAGGCTCTGTCAGAAGCTCGGTGAAGTCGGCAGACAGACACCGTAACAGATAATGCTGACGAAAGATTCCCAGAGGTGGGCGTTGTGTCCTATATGCCGGAAGTCTATAAAATATCTATGGTTAGAATGTAGATGAGAGGTCTACTGACGAATCCTTGAATGTACAGGTCTATATCGGGGCTGGATAGAAATGTCCAGTGACACAAACAGTGTCGCTACTGTGGGTGAGTAAGACTCCGCATTTATGAAAATCCATATAACGTTAAAGGCGTTATCAAGGTAGCAGGCTTATAGAGGAAACCTAAGGATATATGTACAGATAGTGTGTTTGGAACGTTGAAAGCTGACAACATGGAGATTTTACTGTCTGTGAAGTGTTCACATCAGAAAGTCATTGTGAGATTAGCAATGATATAAGGTGTGTTAATGTCAGTGAGAGTGGTGGCACAGTACCTATGAAACCGTGATAACAAGCGGTGTAGGGATAGCCACTAGTCATATGAAGAATAGAATTACTAAGAAAAATGGTATGGGTTCGAGTAAGACTAAGAGATGTACTTGCTCCTGCAAACAAGGAGGGTACAGACCATGCTAAAGAAAAACAAGCTCCGCTATAACGAGTATTATGATATGCAACATATTTATGACGAGTTATACGCACAGAGCAAGAACGGTAATAACTTTTATAAGTTACTTGAAATTATTGGTTCGGAACAAAATATTTGTTTAGCTTACCGTAATCTGAAATCAAACAGTGGCAGTAAAACGGCTGGAACGGATGGAATGACGATAGCCGATATAAAACAACTCAGCAATGCTGAGATTGTTGCTACCGTTCGGGAAAGCCTTAGCAACTACCGCCCCAAATCAGTCAGACGTGTTTTCATTCCAAAAGCTGGGAGCGATAAAATGCGTCCATTGGGGATTCCGTGTATCTGGGACAGGCTGGTACAACAATGTATCCTGCAAGTCCTAGAGCCGATATGCGAACCAAAGTTCCATAATCATTCCTATGGATTCCGTGCGAATCGAAGTGCCCACCATGCAGTCAGCAGAGTAACGACACTGATAAATTTATCAAAATATCATTACTGTGTTGACGTAGACATTAAAGGATTTTTCGATAATGTCAATCATGGAAAACTATTAAAACAAATCTGGACACTTGGTATTCGGGATAAAAGATTGATTTGCATTATCAGCAAAATGCTGAAAGCCGAAATTGACGGCGAGGGTGTCCCAGAAAAAGGAACGCCACAAGGCGGTCTGTTAAGTCCACTGCTCTCCCTCATAGTCCTTAATGAATTAGACTGGTGGGTAAGCAGTCAGTGGGAAACATTCCAGCCGAAGAACCGCAGTAAAAATGGGTGGCTTCAATACGCAAAGAAATATACCAAACTGAAAAGCGGTTTTATTGTACGTTACGCTGATGATTTTAAAATCATGTGTTCAACCTATGGAGAAGCACAAAGATTTTACCACAGTACCGTAGATTTTCTTAATAAAAGGCTGAAATTAGAAATCAGTCCAGAGAAATCAAAGGTAGTAAATCTGAAGAAAAATTCATCAGATTTTCTGGGGTTCAAAATCAAAGTCATTCCAAAAGGAAGAACGAAACACGGTTATGTTGCCAAAACAGATATGAACCAAAAAGCATTAAAGAAAGCGAAAACAAATCTAAAGTTAAAGGTAAAAGATATAGCCAGACATACGACTGGCTTCAATATCAGCAGATATAATCTGACAGTTATCGGTATGCAGAATTACTACTGCATAGCAACTAACGTATATAACAACCTGACAGAAGTAAGTTACGCTCTCTTACCGACCATACGAATCCGTTTAAGGAACATTGCAAAATCAGTTCCATTTGAAAGTACAAGTTCAGAATTTCAGAGCAGGACAAAAGGAATCAGACCAAAAACAAAAATAGTGATGATTGCGGATAATCCGCTATTGCCGATTCAAGGAGTACAACACAAAAATCCTATGAATTTCTCGCAAGATATTTGTAATTTTACAAAGCAAGGGAGAAACAAGGTGCATGAGGACGTTGTAGTTGTAACAAAAGAAGAAATCCGAGCGTTGTTGGAAAATGAAAACCCTGCCGATAGCGTAGAGTTTAACGACAATCGTATTTCGGCATATATCGCACAACAAGGCAACTGCTATGTAATGAATCGTCGAGGAACTCCGTCCACTCTGATATGTATTCACAAATCAGACAAAGGAGATAACCTTGATAGATATTCTAATCTGGCATTTGTGGAAATTCCCATTGCAAAGGCAATCCTAACAGAATCAGCAGACGAAGCAAAATCACTGTTAAAAGGTTATGTTCTTAATAGTCAGCAGAAGAAAAAACTGAACAGAATACGGACGAATTACGGATACCAGACAATAACTGGGAAATAACTTATAAATCTATTTGGATATGATGGAACGCCGTATGAAGCGAAAGTTTCATGTACGGTGTGAAGCGGGGGAAAACTTGGAGATAACATCAAAAAGTTACCTATCGCTATAGCGTGGAAACTGGAAAGCAACACTGCCGGAGATTGCAGAGGAAATCAACATTGTAAACATTACCAGTGATTCCAGCAATCAAGGGCTGTTAGACCCGTATGTGATTATGAAAGATGTCAAGGACGCTGAAAGTCTTGCCATTGATATTCTGACATTCCTTACAGGAATTTCTTCAAGGGACGGCGAAAAGTTCCCTGTCCTTAGAAAAGCTGTCCGCACGGTATCCCAGAATCAGAACCACGGGCTGTTGCAGGTCATTGAGGAACTGCGGAAAGAGGATACCGCCGTATCCCGTAACATTGCAGACCATATCGAAAGTTTTACGGACTATGATTTTGCACAGCTTTTGTTCTCGGACGGTTCGGTGGAAAATGCAATCAGTCTGGATAACCAGCTCAACATCATACAGGTTGCAGATTTGGTTCTGCCGGATAAGGATACCACCTTTGAGGAATACACGACCATTGAACTGTTGTCGGTATCCATCTTAATTGTTATCAGTACCTTTGCCCTTGACTTTATTCACAGTGACCGAAGCATTTTTAAAATCGTGGACTTGGACGAAGCATGGGCGTTCTTAAATGTGGCACAGGGAGAAACCCTCTCAAACAAGCTGGTGCGTGCTGGTAGAGCCATGAACGCCGGAGTATATTTCGTGACACAATCCTCTGGGGACGTATCGAAAGAAAGTCTGAAAAATAACATCGGCTTAAAGTTTGCGTTCCGCTCCACAGATACCAATGAAATCAAACAGACCTTAGAGTTTTTCGGGCTGGACAGTGAGGACGAAAACAACCAGAAACGGTTGAGGGATTTGGAGAACGGACAATGCTTAATGCAGGATTTATACGGGCGTGTCGGCGTGGTACAGATACACCCTGTCTTTGTAGAACTGCTCCATGCCTTTGATACCAGACCGCCGATAAAAAGTGAGGTGGATTTGGAATGATGAAATCTGTCACAAGAGAAAAGGTATTCCATGTACTGAAACTGGTTCTGCTTGCCGTGACCGTCACGCTGGTATTGCTGTCCCTGCTTGGGACGGTGGCTCATGCGTCTGGACTGGTCGATGATACGGTCAATGCAGACAACCTGTATTCAAAGTATCCGCTTTCCAACTATCAGCTTGATTTCTATGTGGACAATAGCTGGTCATGGCTTCCGTGGAACTGGCTGGACGGCATTGGAAAATCGGTGCAGTACGGGCTTTACTGTATCACAAATTTTGTCTGGACAATCAGCCTGTATCTTAGCAATGCAACAGGATATGTGGTGCAACAGGCGTATAAGCTGGACTTCATCAATGACATGGCAGACAGTATCGGGAAAAGTATCCAGACACTTGCCGGAGTGACCGAACATGGATTTTCCAGCAGTGGATTCTATGTGGGATTCCTGCTCATTATCATTCTGATTGTAGGTGTTTATACCGCCTATACAGGACTTCTTAAACGGGAAACAAGCAAGGCGCTACACGCCGTTATCAACTTTGTGGTGGTGTTCATTGTGTCTGCGTCCTTTATTGCTTATGCTCCCAACTATATCCAGAAAATCAATGATTTCAGTTCGGACATCAGCACCGCTTCTCTGGACTTGGGGACAAAAATCATGCTCCCCGATTCACAAAGTAAAGGCAAAGACAGCGTAGACCTTATCCGTGACAGCCTGTTTGCGATACAGGTAGAAAAACCGTGGCTGTTGTTGCAGTTCGGGAACAGCGATACCGAAGAAATCGGGACTGACCGTGTAGAAGCTCTGGTATCTGCCAGCCCGTCCGATGAAGATGGGGAAACAAGGGAAAATATTGTGAAAACAGAGATTGAGGATAACGACAATGACAACCTTACCATTCCACAGGTCGTCAACCGTCTTGGCATGGTGTTCTTCCTGCTCATTTTCAATCTCGGTATCACAATCTTTATCTTCCTGCTTACCGGCATGATGTTATTTTCCCAGATACTTTTTATCATATATGCCATGTTTTTACCTGTCAGCTTTTTGCTGTCCATGATACCGACCTATGAGAACATGGCGAAACAGGCAGTTGTCCGTGTGTTCAACGCCATTATGACAAGAGCCGGAATCACACTGATTGTGACCGTGGCATTTTCGATTTCCAGTATGTTCTACAACATTTCCACGGATTACCCGTTCTTCATGGTGGCATTTTTGCAGATAATCTGTTTTGCCGGAATCTACATGAAACTCGGAGAACTAATGAGTATGTTCAGCCTGAATGCCAATGACAGCCAGCAGATAGGTCGCCGGATATTCCGTAGACCGATGGTGTTCATGCGACACAGGGCAAGACGTATGGAACGCCGACTTGCAAGGGCTGTGGGTACAGGAAGTATGGTCGGAGCTGGTGCAGTCGCTGGTTCTGCTTATAATCACTCTCGTTCTACACATAAAAATACGCCAGCCAGACCACAAAGGAATAATGAGGTTTCCATGGGAAGCCGTGTTGGTTCTGCGGTAGGTGCTGTAATGGATACGAAAAATAAAGTCCGTGACAGTGCTTCTTCTCTGAAAGAAAATGTGAAAGACCTGCCGACACAGGCTGGTTATGCTGTTCACTCTGCCAAACAGAAAGCAAAGGATAATGTATCAGACTTTAAGCGTGGCGTTGTGGAAGAACGGGAAAACCGACAGGAACAGCGTACACTGAAACGTAACCTGCACAGGGAAAATATCTCACAGAAAAAGCAGGAATTACAGAAAGCACAGGAAGCAAGGCAGACAGTTCATGCGAATGGATCAGCGACAGCCGGAGCTACCAGAAGCCATGAACGCCCTGTTGCCACACCTGTTCCAAAAACAGCACAGACCGATACGGTCATAAAGCCGGATATGAAGCGTCCTGCTACTTCTCCTGTGATAAAAAATGCAGAAGTCAAGGCTGGAAAAGAAACTGTCCGAACCAATATCAGACAGGAACAACAGGTCAAAGGTGTTACCAGAACGAACCAGCCAAATGTAGTGGAATCCAGAAGTAATCAAAAGAAAACAGCCATACAGAAACAGGTTAACCAAAAACAGAATCTTAAGACTGTTACGAAGCAACCAGAGAAAGGACGGAAGAAATGAGATTAAAACGTATCCTTATCATAGGTACGATATTTCCTGTCCTTTTCTCCATCGTCCTCTTTTTCGGGATATTGATTTCCGGCGAAGATGACGACAGTTCCAACAGCTATTCGCCTGTCTACTCTGGCATGAATCTGTCAGCCGATGTCCTCAAACATCAGCCGATGGTAGAAAAATATGCCAGAGAAAACGGTATCTCGGAGTATGTGAACGTCCTGCTTGCCATCATACAGGTAGAAAGTGGCGGTACGGCTATTGATGTCATGCAGTCCAGCGAAAGTCTGGGACTACCGCCAAACTCATTAAGTACAGAAGAATCAATAAAGCAGGGGTGTAAATATTTTGCGTCCCTGCTTTCTTCCTGTAAAGCAAAAGGCATGAATGACATTAACGTGGTCATTCAATCTTATAACTATGGTGGTGGCTATGCAGACTATGTGGCGAAAAATGGAAAAAAGCACAGCTTCAACCTTGCGGAGAATTTCGCAAAGAATAAATCCTGCGGTACAAAAGTGACCTATACGAACCCGATAGCGGTCAGTAAAAATGGTGGCTGGCGGTATAACTACGGAAATATGTTCTATGTGGAGCTGGTCAACCAATATCTGACCGTGAAGCAGTTCAGCAACGAAACGGTACAGGCTGTTATGAATGAAGCGTTGAAGTATCAAGGCTGGAAGTATGTCTACGGTGGCAGTAACCCGAACACCTCTTTTGACTGTTCTGGTCTTATCCAGTGGTGCTACGGAAAAGCCGGAATCAGCCTGCCACGAACCGCACAGGCACAGTATGACGCAACCCAGCATATCCCATTGTCACAGGCACAGGCTGGCGATTTGGTCTTTTTCCATTCCACCTACAATACCAGTGATTATGTTACCCATGTAGGAATCTATGTGGGTAACAATCAGATGTATCATGCCGGAAATCCAATCGGCTATACCGATTTGACCTCTGCCTACTGGCAACAGCACATCATTTGTGCCGGAAGAATCAAACAATAGAAAGGACTTGAAATATGTTTAAGAAAAAAGAAAAAACAGAGAAAGCACCTAAGAATAAGAAAGTGCGTACCATGAAAGTCGGGACACATAAGAAATCTGTCCTGCTGTTGTGGGCGGTGCTTCTGGCAAGCACCAGCTTTGGTGTGTATAAGAACTTTACCGCCATCGACACCCACACGGTACATGAAAAAGAAATCATTCAGCTAAGATTGAACGATACCAACGGTATTGAGAATTTCGTCAAGAACTTTGCGAAAGCCTACTACTCATGGGATACCAGCAAGGAAGCCATTGAAGCAAGGACAACAGAAATCAGTAAATACCTTACCAAAGAATTACAGGACTTGAACGCTGATACCATCAGAACGGACATACCAACCAGTGTTACGGTTACAAATGTGCTGGTCTGGAATGTGGAACAGTCTGGAATGAACGATTTTACCGTTGCCTACGAAGTAGATCAGCAGGTAAAAGAGGGAGAACAGACACAGGCAGTCA
>ENA-OPBG01002512-OPBG01002512.1-human-gut-metagenome-genome-assembly--contig:-NODE-2512-length-10678-cov-2.846465_pt1 | contig 10678 bp, 9 predicted proteins | sample MGYA00241065_ERZ501446 | MGnify/ENA primary metagenome ERZ501446 (study PRJEB25962, sample SAMEA2042632) | human gut metagenome | biome: human gut; feature: human-associated habitat; material: faeces...
ACAGATCTCTCAATACTGTTCTTGCAGTTCTCACAATGCATGCCTTCAATATCAACAGTCTTAACAGCAATTACAGGATTATCAAGTGTCTTCTTATCTTCCGCAACAGTATCTCCACCACCGCCACAGCAGCCGCCTTCACCTTTCATATGCTTAACACTGCTTATAACTGCAATTACTACTATTATTGCTAATATGCCGATTATTATAGCTGTTCCCATATTATGCATCTCCTTTTATACTTCATTACCTTGTGCAAATTCTAGCGTATGAATTTGCCGATTGTCTTAACAAGCTCTTCTACCGTATCGTCCTTGCCTTCTTTAATATCTTGGACTACACAGCTCTTGATATGGTTATCTAAGAGCACCTTCGTAAAACTGTTAAGTGCTGACTGGGCTGCCGATACCTGATTAAGAATGTCAATACAGTATGCGTCCTTCTCAACCATTCCCTTAATCCCTCTTATCTGACCTTCAATTCTGCTAAGCCTGTTACAGAGGTCTTTATATTCCTTGGCATCGCGTTCTTTTGTCTTATGACAGCAACATTCTTTTTCCATTATTCCTCCTTAGTCTGGTTGTTATATTCTGTGTCTGATAAACGCTTTATTATATTTATCTGTTGTGATTGCAACATACCCTAGTGGGGTATGCTCTATTTACATGATGTATAATATACCCCATATGGGTATATGTCAACTATAATTATTGAGATTATTTATCGAAAAATTTTTATTTAACCTGAAAATTTTAAGATAAACATACTAACTCATGATATATACTTCGTTAGTATGTTTTTTAAGAAAATTTTTTTATAAAAATATTGTCAGAAACCCACTAATTCATTACATCTCGCTTCTTTAGTAGGTAAATTGAGTTGTATTATTCACTAACTCTGTTATCACGACTCCAATATACAAGAAAACAACCTACTAAACTCCACAATAACTGCAGTTTGGTAGGTTGTTGCATTATTTGTTATGTAAAGTTCTAATCTGCCCGGGGCTTACACATCAACACTAGAACAAGCTTATCTCGTCCCCATTGCTGACATTAACAAATCCTTTATATCCACGTTCCTCAAGCTTTCCGAGGAACTTTCCCATCTTCTTAGGCTTTACATATAATGAGCATACTTTACCTTCTGCTCTGTATTTTTCTGCTATTGCATAGGCTTCCTTAACCTGTCCCTCATCGTACATAACAGCAATCTTGTCTGCTGATGCCTTAGTCTCAACACCATTCTGCATAAGGATTGAGAAGATTCTCTCGAATCCGATTGAGAATCCAACAGCGCTTACCTGCTGTCCTAAGAACTTGCCAATAAGGTTGTCATATCTTCCACCACCTGCGATAGCACCCTTGAAATCAATACTTTCAACTTCAAATACAGTTCCTGTATAGTAACCCTGACCTCTTACTAAAGAAAGGTCAAATACAACATCAAACTGACCGTCTGAAAGCTCATTTACAGTGTTGATAATTCCTCTTACGCTTTCTGCTGGAGCTTTATCATCCAGTATAGCCTCAACACTTTCAAGGCTTATCTCCTGTGCACTTGAAACACTTCCAAAGAATCCGATAAACTTCTCAATTGCAGCAGCATCAAATCCCTTGTCTGTAAGCTCAGCCTTAACACCGTCAAGTCCGACCTTATCCATCTTGTCTACGATCGGAAGCATCTGCTCGGTTGTCATTCTTGTCGCAATCAGGGACTGGTGCGCATCACGCAGGACGACCTCGGTCACCTTGATCGGCTTTTTTGCCATGGTTGTCACCTCTTCCTTAGTTCATGGAAACCAGAACGTCACCGGAGTTGACGGTGTCGCCCTTGTTGACGTTGATGGAAGCCACAGTGCCATCCTGCGGAGCAACGATCTCGTTCTCCATCTTCATGGCCTCCAGGATCACCAGCACGTCGCCAGCCTTCACGGATGCACCGGCCTTGACCTTGACATCCAGAATGTTGCCGGGCATGGGAGCCTTGACGGCAACGGCACCAGCAGCGCCTGCAGCAGCCTTGGGAGCAGCAGCGGGAGCCGGAGCAGCCTTAGGAGCAGCGGGTGCGGCAGGAGCTGCAGCAGCAACCGGAGCAGCACCAGCGGCAGTCTCCTCCACGGAGACGCTGTAAGCAACGCCATTGACGGTAATATTGTAGTACTTCATGGAAGGATCCTCCAAATCAAAATCGTATCAAAAAGATTTATACAGACGATTACAGAGCCATGTTGCCGTGCTTCTTGGGCAGGCGGGCAGCACGCTTGGTGCTCAGCAGTTCCAGTGCGGCAACAACGCTTGCACGCACATTGGCTGCATCGCAGGTCAGGTCAGCAGCGCCGCAGGCAACTGCATTTGCTGCGCTGCACACCTCAGCGGTGTAAGCAGCAGCCTTTGCGTTGGTGGCTGCAATGATGTTGTCGGAAGCATCGATCTCTTCCTTGTACAGGACGCTGACCGCTGCGCTGGGTTCCAGTGCGCTGACGGTGCAGCCAGCCACGGCAATGCGCAGATCGGCAGCAGCCAGAGCGGTGTAAACAGGGCCGACGGCCTTGCCAGCCAGCACAGCCACCTTTGCGGTGGTAGCGTCGGCATAGGTAGCAGCCAGACGGGCAGCCTCACGGATGCCGCCTGCAATGTCATCGGTCGCGCTGGGCACAAAGCCCTCGGTATCCACAATGGTGATCACCGGCACGCTGAAGGCATCGCACAGGCGCACAAAGCGGGAAGCCTTGGCCACGCAGTTGTGGCACAGGGTCTTGCCGGTGGCCACAACGCCCACGGCGTTGCCGCCCACGGTGGCAAATGCGGTGTAAACAGACTTGCCAAAGCCTGCATACAGCTCCACAGCGCTGTCCTTATCGACCACGGCAGCAGCAGCCTTTGCAGGCTCTGCACCGGCAGCCAGAGCAGCAGTGGGCTGCTCGAACTCAAAGATCGCAGGGCCGGTCAGGTTGTTGGCCGGCAGCAGGCCCACGATGTGAGCAGCTTTCTCGGCAGCTTCCTCAGCAGTGGGTGCCACAATGGCGGCCACGCCAGCCTTCGCAGCGGCGGCTGCGGTGCCGGCATCGGCCACCTTGTCGCCCTTGGCAGCAGAGGTGAACGGAGCGGTGAAGAACAGCTCTGCGCCCTCAGCCATGATGCAGACATCTGCATTGGCAGCGCTCAGTGCGCTGGTGCCGCCGCAGACACCCAGAACAACAGCCACCTGCGGGATCACGCCGGAAACCTTTGCGATCTGCGCATTCAGCTTTGCGCTGGCGGTCAGCACGTCCAGACCCTCAGCCAGCTTTGCGCCAACGGAGTTATAGAAGGTGACGACCGGGCAGCCAGTCTGAGCTGCCATCTCCAGAACCTTGATGTTCTTTTCAACATCCTTTACGGTAACAGCTTCGCCGTTCTGGTAAACAGCGTAAGCCTGCTGACCTGCCGCATAGCCGCAGGCAGCGCTCACTGCACCGTCAGCAAACAGTGCAGTGTATTCCCCGTCATCAAAAAACTTGGCGAGGATTTCTCCCTTATTGATCTTTGAAGCCATGGTAAGACCTCCTGGTTGTCTGTGTGAGCTTTCAAAATTAGTTTTATTATACTGATTTTTCCATAAAAATGCAAGAGATTCTATAAAAGTCCATGCGAATCAACATCTGTCGCGCAAAGTTCTACAATTTTTTAACGATTCATCGTTTCTCCGCTTTCTCGCCTTTTTGCGGGCATTTTGCGCCGCACACTCAGCTGCCGAAAATTCTCTTTTAATTTTGTGGATTCTGTCTGCCCCTGCTGCATTTTATTTTATAAGAAGTTATGTTACACTATATTTAATATGTAAATTTTTTTCGCAGAACAGCCCGCCGAGAAGCTTCGGGGCGGGTCATTTTGCAGAATATAAAAGGAAGGCCATGTCAAATTGAAAGATCTGCTCACTTCACTCCGCGCCTCCAACGAAACCTACAACTCCATGAAGCACTCCGCCCGGGCTATCATCCGCCGCGCCGAGATCCCCCTGCTCGCGGTCATCGTCCTGTATAAGGCTGCAACGAACCTGCTGTTCGTCCCCCTGATGCAGCAGCTCTGGTCGCTCACGCTGCGGTTCGCACCCATGCACTACCTGAGCAACAACAATGCTTCCGATATCTTTTCCTCCCCCGCGATCATCCTGTGCATCACGCTCATTGCCATCCTGACCGCGTTCTGGGCGCTGTATGAGTTTTCCGTCCTGCTGCATGGGCTGGATCTTGCCCGCAAGGGCGAAACGATCCGCCTGCCTGCCCTGCTGCGCACCTCTCTTGCAGATATCCGCCACGCATTCCTGCCGCAGAACTGGCTCGTTCTGGTCTACAGTGCCGTGCTGATCCCGTTCACCAATTTTTTCCTCGCCTATAACTATATCACGCAGCTTGCCGTGCCGGAATACATCATGGGTGTCATCCGGGCAAACAGCCGGTATTACCTGCTCTATCTGGCTGCCGGTGCTGCCCTGCTGTTCCTCTATGTCAGCTGGGTGCTGGTGCTGCCGCTGTTCGTGCTGGAGCGCAAAAGCCTGTGGCAGTCGGTAAAGGAAAGCTTTTGCTGCATCCGCAGGCGCGTCTTCCGTGCTTTTCTTTTGCTGCTGCGCTGGAACCTCTCGGTCGTCCTGCGTTCCCTGCTGCTGACGGCAGCGGTTGCCGTGCCGCTGTACGGCATCATCATCGCGGTCGGGCTGCAGAGCACACAGGCCATGTTTGCACTGTCCCGCGCGGCGCTGGCCATTGAGATGCCTTTCTTCCAGTTCCTGATCGACTGCGCCATCACCATGGCGCAGTGCACGATCCTCGCCATGCTGCACTGCCGCCTGCGGGAGTCTCTCCCCTCTGAGCCGGAGCCGGTCCAGAGCGGAAAGCATCACCGTTCCACCGGCAGGCTGCTTCTGGGTGCATCGGTTGCGGGTGCTACTCTGCTCACCTTTGCGCTGGCATTCTGTTACCTTGCCCTGCCCAGAGACGACGAGCTGCTCTCCATGCTGGGCGGCGTTGCGCCGGTAGTCACCGCGCACCGCGGCTACTCCGCTGCCGCACCGGAAAACACCCTGCCCGCTTTCCAGCTGGCCATCGATCAGGGCTGCGAGTGGGCCGAGCTGGATGTGCAGATGACCAGGGACGGCGTGGTCATGGTGACCCACGATACCAGCCTGCGCCGCTGCACCGGCCGCAACGAGAACATCTACGACCTGACCTATAACGAGGTTCGTAAGCTGGATGCCGGGCGCTGGTTCGGCCAGAAGTACACTGGTGCCAAAGTTCCCACACTGGAAGAAGTGCTGGACCTGTGCAAAGGTAAGATCCAGCTGAACATTGAGATCAAGCCCAATGCCGCCACCCCGGAGCTGGAAGCGGAAACCATCCGCATCATCCGCGAAAAAGGCTTTGCGCAGGACTGCACCATCACCTCGCAGAGTTATGAGACCCTCTGCAAGGTCAAGGAGCTGGCGCCGGAGATCCGGACCGGCTATATCCTTGCACTGGGCGTGGGCAGTTATTACGATCTGCCTGCCGCAGATTTCTTCAGCGTACAGTCCACCTTTATCACCTCCGGTATGGTGCAGCAGATCCATAAGCGCAGCAAGACGATCTCCGCATGGACCGTCAACCGCGAAGAGGATGCCAGCGAACTGCTGAGCATCGGCGTGGACGACCTGATCACCGATAAGCCGGATATGATCCAGCAGCTGCTGAGCGAGGATGCCGACCTTGACAACAGCCTCGTCCTCCTGCGCGACTTCATCCGTGACCTGTTCGCTCCGTCCGATGTCGATGAACCCACTCCTGAGGAAGAGACCATCGAAGAAGCCATCGAGGACCCGGACGAATTGCTGGATGCGTCGTAATCGCGGCAAACATCAAGTATTCTGTTAAACTAGCCGTACACACATAAAAAGCCCCCTGCCAGTTCATCACCGGCAGGGGGCTTACAAGTTTACCTGATCCAATTTTATCAGGTAAGATCATTCCAATTCGGTAAGCTTGGATCTTTACGAAGCAATTTATTTCATAAATCGGCACTGTGAACAAATCACTTACATTCCTTCTTCATAGCAGAATAACCGATGAGAACGGTCCACACATAGGCACAGGTCTTGGGGATCATCAGCATACCGATCATGGGGACGGTATTGGCCCAAAGAACAACGGGAATGTAGAACCCGAAGCTCAGCACGATGGTCATCCACATCCAGCGAAAAGCCGCGTCGTTATGCTCCTTGGCGCTGCGGTAGAACAGCACGATGATCAGCAGGCCCATCAGTGCAAAAGGAATGTTACGGTAAATGCCCCAGGACAGCGGGGATTCGGCGCTCAGCCACTGGTTCTGCGGCATCATGCACAGGATAACACGCACGGCAGCCAGACCGTAGACGGCGGCAGTCAGGCCATTGTTGCCCTTGACCCGGTAGCGCTCACGCCAGACATAGTACAGCAGCACATAAAAGACAGTCATTGTCACAGAGGTGATCCACTTACCCAGACCCAGGGGGACGGTAAAGTTTTCAAAGCCCGTGGTGCATAGAGCCAGAGCACGGGGAATCAGATGGAACGAGTCGCCGGCACCCAGAACGACAGCCATCAGGCCGAACAGCTTGAACTGGTGGCTGCCCTTGCAGCCACAAATCATCAGGATACCGATGGTGATGACGGATACCAGATACACAGCATCAAAAACAGTTTCTACGATTGCTTGCATAGTTGATTGCTCCTTGTTGATAGATCAAATTTATTGTAACACTGCATTTTTTGCAGGGTCGGCTTAGTTTTTACGGTCATCAATGGCTTGCTTGGCAAAGTTGCATCCAAAGCGCAGGATGTTGAAGCTGTCAGTGCTCCACACAAGGCAGGCGAGCAGCAGCAGGATATTGCGATGGACTTTCCTAGGAGTGTCCCTTTTAAGTGAACATTGTTCATTTTAGGCATTATAAAATTCCCACAGCAGTGTGGGAAAAAAATGCAGTCAATATAAGGTTCTGCGCACGATTTCCAGCACAGCGGCGGGGTCGTAGTCCTGCCGCAGCAAGGCAGACAGCATCAGCGAAAATAGAACATCGGCAAATTTTTCAACGGTGAATTGCGCGTTAAAAGCGCCCGGACGGATTTTGGTATCCTGCTGCAGCACCGTGCACAGACCGTTTAAGATATGGTGCCAGATTTGCTGCATGTGCCGTTTGCCATCGGCCTTGTCCTCCTGCATAAAGCCGAGAGAGTGCAGTGTGAAGAATCCAGGATACTGCTCACAGCCGTAGGCCATACGCTCATACATCCATTTGACACAGGTCTGCACGTCCTGAAATACGGCCTCGTCCTGCGGACGGTGGAAAATTTCGCACCAGACGCTCTCGACCGTGGCGCTGATAAGCTCAGCCTTGGAGTCATAATAATTGTAGATCGAGCCGACCGAGACCCCGCATGCCGAGGCGACAGAACGGATACTGACCGCCGCCCAGCCCTTTTCCCGGATAAGCTCACGGCTGTTTTTTAAGATATCTTCCTTGGAGGTTACGATTGTATTCATGTGGTCACCCTCAATATGAACAATGTTCATTTTTATTATACTGCCCGTTCCCACTTTGTCAAGAGGATTTCATAAAAGGTTTATATTTTTGTGGTTATCCCTTTGAGCCATGTTCACGAATGGAAAATATGAATCAGCTGAAAGTTTACAAACCAAACACAGGTTTCTGCATTGGCTACACGTAATGATCAGCAAGCGTCCCGGCACAGTTGAAAGCCCCGGGGGAATCCATCGGAGACGGCATCAAAAAAGAAGAAAAGCCGTAAAGCTGTTACCAAAGTGTTGCCCCAAACAAAAAAGCCCCGCTTTTCGGGGGGTATTTTCCGAAAAGCGGAGCTTTTATTTGCGTTATTTCGTTATATTGTTGAAGGGTCTAAAAAGTCGGAAGGATTTTTTCATTACTCGAGCTCGGTAAGTTCGAAGTCTTACTAAACAAATTTGTTTAGTAAGACTATTCTTGAATGTTCACTTTTTCATGAGATTGCTGTGCTAGATGTGGCTTGCTGATTTTTTAGTATCAGGATAGTATCACACAACCAATGAACCCTCTATCAATATTATAATCGATTGCTCACACATTTTCAAGCTTTTAACTTTATTGACAAATCTCTTCCAACTGACTTATCAACGCCTCAAATTCCGAATCAGACATTGAAACATACATTCGTGGTATGCACTGTTTTTGAAACAGTATAATTTTCCTAACGGATAATCCGCACGCTTTTATCACCTTCAAGTGTCTTTTTCTCTGGACCATCTTATCGCTTGGCTCTTTAAAATGCATCTGTATAAATAGCATTTCGTATTTCGAATATAGTTCAAATGCATACTCTAGCGGTGTGACAAGAAGTAAATAGACAATTGGAATAAAGAAACTCACTAATGTATTTATCACATTAAGTTCTCGATATTCCAGAATTCCCACTCTCACTGTTTGAAGTATCACACATAGTCCAACAAAGGCTATCACATCCTGCAATAGCTTATGTACTGCTATTGCATCACTTTTATGTTCTGCAACTGTATCGAACAACACAATAACTGTTATTATCGGAATTATTATCACTTCAACCCAAAAACCAAATGTAAAAGTACTTAATAAAAGTTCTGTAACCATCGTAAATCTAATATTGTCTTTCAGAACTTTAAATATATACTTTTCATCAGCCTCGCCGGCAACTGCATTTATGCAAATAGTCAGTCCCGAAAAGAATGTCCAAATAATAATATCTTTTAAATATATACTTTCCCATATTGGCAATCTTGAAAACAAGAATGTAATTATCCCGATATACAAGAGATATATTTCCCACAGCGTCCTTAGCTTCCGGCCGAAGAAACATTTCAGAACTTCTATAAAACTCTTCCTTGCCTTTTTATTAGTGACTATCGCCATTCCTACGGCTACCAATATTATTCCTGTCCAAAAGGCCGTTGCCAATTCTCTTGTCGAAAAAGCACTCATGTTTCTTTCATTCCATCCATAAAGCACATCCTTGTAAAAATAGCAAAAGTTCATCCTCTTCCCAATCGTCTTCTCTGCATTTTTTTCCAGATTGTCCGGCACTGATCACATATTTCTTGGTCAAGACCCAGCATCCCAACCAAAACTTCCTTGTCACCTATATCTAAAGCTTTCTCGATATCGTCATCTTCCCTGACAATTCGATCTATTTCGCTCAAAAGCTTTTCACGGTGATCCGCATCAATTTTTTCAATTTTAGGAAGTAACACTTTTCCAACTTCTGTAGGAAGAATTTCCAAAACACCTCCACCGTAGCTTCTTCCGCAAATCTCAGTAAATGCAAACGACACACTATTATAGTATGCTAGCAGTATATTTTCAGGGTCAACTCCCTCATTAAATTTTATTCTGTGCATTGTGTCCGTAGAAACTGCTCCGCATTGATTTAGAACAAACTTGGGATACAGATTATTACGCCTTAGGAAAAAAGCATCTGGGACCCAAACAGATGGAATAATATACCACCTGTCTCGAATCGAACATTTATATCCCACATTCTCATTATTTGCTTCTCCTTCTAAAATATAGTCTTTATAGCTTTGAGGATAATTATCATATGAAATATTTTCCGGAAAGCATACAAGTCTAGCTTGCTTTCCAACTTGCTTATTCTGATTCCAATCTTGTTCGGTAAAATATATGCCATGTGCATGTGAGCTTCTTCCAATTAAAGGCCGCGTTGCCTCCTCAAGATGGTATTGTTTAGTCTTTTTTTCTGTTATAGAAAAGTATCCATTATTTCCAGTTGTAATTCCAATATTTATAAGCCCATAATCTGAAAATTCAGAGAAACGATTATCCGATTTCAATTTCTGAATCAACTCGATTTCTTTTTTGTTTATAAAGTACTTGGTCCACTTTTCTCTAACGTGCTGCATAGGTTGAAAACCGTTAGAATTCAAGTTCAAGGTATCGAATCCGCTAAGATCTTTCATTTCAATAATTCGAATACCTTTTTCTTCATTTCCTTTTTCGCCTATAAAAACAACCACCTCCTGCTCAATGTCAGGAAACACAAGCTGTTCAAACGTGATAAGCGTGATTTTGGCAAGATTATCCGCCAAATAGAGTCGAAGATCTTCCGCATATGCAACTTGCAAAATTTCTGCCGGAATGACAAATGCAATTTTTCCTTTTTCTGAAAGAAGCTGAATACATGCTACCATAAACGCAACCCATGCATTTATCAGCTTGTTCGACTTCATTCCATGAGATTTCAAAATTTGTGCTTGGCACTCTCTCTGCTTTTCCTGCAAATATTGATAACGAATATATGGTGGATTATATATTATCTTAACCCACTGTGGAAAAGTCTGTGTAATACCTATCTTCATACGTCGAACACCCGTTCTTGATGTTTTTGGATCTCCTGCTGGAGGATATAACACCCTTCTCAGAGTATCAAGACTAAAGTGCACTCACGGTCTTGACACTCTGAGAAGGGTGCTATGCCAACCAATTAGGAGATCCAAGGTGAAATATGTCTTCGATTGATTAAACCTTTGAGCATTCTCTGAACTTAGGATACTCATTAGAATGGGGGTTAAGATAATTCCGATTATTACATCAAAAAAAATCTCCTTTATTAATTTTCTTCCAATCAAAAGGAACCAAGTCCAGC
>ENA-OPBG01002522-OPBG01002522.1-human-gut-metagenome-genome-assembly--contig:-NODE-2522-length-10647-cov-4.973376_pt1 | contig 10647 bp, 10 predicted proteins | sample MGYA00241065_ERZ501446 | MGnify/ENA primary metagenome ERZ501446 (study PRJEB25962, sample SAMEA2042632) | human gut metagenome | biome: human gut; feature: human-associated habitat; material: faeces...
ACTTGCATGTGTTAAGCACGCCGCCAGCGTTCATCCTGAGCCAGGATCAAACTCTTATGTTAAAATTTACAAACGGCATCGTCGGTTGGAAATTTTATAAGTGAGTTTTCGTAGAAAAGTCACGCATAAAACCCAGCGACCTGCACGCTTTGAGTTGACCTAGCCAGTTAATCTGGCTATCCTCCGGTTTTTTCGAAACCGGCAAACTCTTGTCATTTTATATTAGCTGCGGTTGTTTTTTCGCTTTGCGAAAACCGCTCGCTTTTCACCATTTTGCATTCTCTGACGCTTTGCAGCGTTAGGTCGAATGCTTCATAACCGGTTCAAAGCTCACTAACCGAATTGACTATGGGTTGTAAGTTTATTTCTGCTGTTTAGTTTTCAAGGATCAGTCTTGTTTGCCTCGCTTTTTCAGCGGCGAGTGATATTTTACCACATCGTTCCAGGCTTGTCAAGTATTTTTTTCATCTTTTTTCGAAGTTTTTCAACTTCGAATTTGATAAAAATGGCGGAGAAGGAGGGATTTGAACCCTCGCGCCGCTATTAACGACCTATCCGCTTTCCAGGCGAACCCCTTCAACCACTTGGGTACTTCTCCATGTGCTCTCTGATGAAAAAAATATTTAATTGGCGGAGAGAGTGGGATTCGAACCCACGGCCCCTCTCGGAGTCACTGGTTTTCAAGACCAGCTCCTTAAACCACTCGGACACCTCTCCATACTGATTTAGTTTGCTTTTCTTGAGCAGCGAAACCTTTGTTATTATACTTCGTTGTGTTTTGTTTGTCAACACTTTTTTGAAGTTTTTTATTTTTCTTTTTGCTGTTTCGTGTTTTCCGAAGCAGTGTTGTTAGTATATCCCAAAATAACTTTCCTGTCAACACCTTTTTTGAAATTTTTTTCATTTTTTTCATATTATTTTAACATTCCTTGAAAATCCCGTATTTTCTCTGCTTTCCGCAAACTTTTTCATACCTTGTGGTTTTTCTTGCTTAAGAATGGTACAATATAAGAAATGGTTTTACAGTTTCTTTACACTGTCGAAACATTTCCGAAACACAGAAAGGAGTTCTTCTATAATTATGAAATCAGTTAGCGAACGTTTTTTAACATATATCAAGCAGCCCACAACCTCTGATGAAAATTCTTCTTCCATTCCCAGTACAAAACAGCAGCTTGTCTTTGGAGATTTTCTCGTCAAAGAATGCCAAGCGATTGGGTTAGCTGATGCTGTAATGGATCGTCACGGCTATGTCATGGCTACCCTGCCTGCAACAGATCCCAACGCTCCTACCATTGGCTTTATTGCCCATATGGATACCAGTCCTGATGCCAAAGGCGATGGCATCATGCCTCATATCGTTCATCACTATGATGGTGAAACCATTCAGCTCAATGGCATCTCCCTTTCTCCTGATGAATTTCCAGATTTGAAGAATTATATCGGAGATACGCTGATCACCACTGACGGCACAACCCTTCTGGGAGCCGATGATAAGGCCGGCATCGCAGAAATTCTCTCCGCCATGGAATATCTCATGACCCATCCTGAAATCCCTCATGGCAAAATCCGTATTGCGTTTACACCTGACGAAGAAATCGGCGCAGGCGCTGACCATTTTGATGTGAAAAAATTCGGTGCTGACTTTGCCTATACTCTGGACGGCGGCAAAATCGGTGAATTGGAATATGAAAATTTCAATGCCGCACAGGCAGTCATTCATATCAAAGGCCGCAGCGTTCATCCCGGTACAGCAAAGAACATCATGCAGAATGCCGCACTGATCGGTACAGAAATCGCTTCTCTGCTGCCGGAAAAAGAAATTCCTTCCAAAACAGAAGGCTATGAAGGCTTCTTCCATCTTTGCTCTTTTGAAGGCAATGTATCTGAAGCCACGCTGACTTATATCATTCGTGATTTTAATTCAGAAACTTTTGCCCACAGAAAAAATCTCATCCAGCTCATTGTGGAACGGAAAAACATCCAGTATCCCAATGCCATCACACTGGAACTGAAAGATCAGTACTATAATATGGCATCCAAAATTGCTGACTGCATGGAAATTGTAGATCTGGCAAAACAGGCAATGGAAGCCTGCGGCATCACACCCATTGTGCAGCCCATCCGCGGCGGTACCGATGGTGCACGTCTGTCCTTTATGGGTCTGCCCTGCCCCAACCTCTTTGCCGGCGGTCATAATTTCCATGGACCTTATGAATACATTCCCGTTTCTTCTATGGAAAAAGCAGTGGAAATGATTGTAAAAATTGCAGAATTGAGTTGCGGGGTTGACTTTCAAAAAAAGTTGTGATAGGATAGGCTCATAAATAAGCAAAACAGCGATGATTGAGTATATGGGCAAAGCTGGTTACAGCCGCAGAGAGCAGTCCGGTTGGTGAAAGGATTGCAGCACAGTATTTGTAAATTACGCCTCATGAGCTTTGTGCAGGAAATGGCACAACGGTTGTCTACCGTTACCTAGACCGAAAGATGTTTGTCTTTTCGTTATGATAAACATGAATTAAGGTGGTACCACGGGTTCTCTCGTCCTTTCGACGAAAGAACCCTTTTTTATTTGCAGAAAGCCTTCGCTGAAATACAAACCAATAAAGAAAGGGTGTTTTCTCATGAATGCTTACGAAGTTCTGAAAGAAAGAGGTTTTATTGAACAGCTGACACACGAAGATGAAATCAAAGAATTGTTTGAAAAAGGCGGCGTGACATTTTATATCGGTATCGACCCTACTGCAGACAGCCTTCATGTAGGTCACTTTCTGACCGTTATGGCAATGGCACACATGCAGCGCTGCGGCAACCGTCCTATCTGTCTGATGGGCGGCGGCACAGGTATGATCGGTGACCCCTCCGGCAAAGCTGATATGCGTAAAATGATGACCGTAGAAACCATCGACCATAACGTTGCCTGCATCAAAAAACAGCTGTCCCACTTCATCAAATTTGACGAAGAAAACGGCGGCGCCATCATTGCAAACAACGCAGACTGGCTGAGAAACCTGAATTACATTGAATTCCTTCGTGACGTTGGCGTACACTTCTCCGTAAACCGTATGCTGGCTGCGGACTGCTTCAAAATCCGTATGGAAAAAGAAGCTGGTCTGTCCTTCCTGGAATTCAACTACATGATCATGCAGGGCTACGACTTCTACGAACTGAACAGAAGATACGACTGCGTACTGCAGATGGGTGGCAATGACCAGTGGTCCAACATCATTGCCGGCGTAGAACTGATCCGTCGTAAAACAGGCAAACCTGCTTACGGCATGACATTCAAACTCCTGACAAACAGTGAAGGTGTAAAAATGGGTAAAACCGTCAGCGGTGCTGTATGGCTTGATCCTGAAAAAACATCTCCTTACGAATTCTACCAGTACTGGAGAAACGTGGGCGATAAAGACGTTGAAAAATGTCTGGCTCTGCTGACATTCCTGCCTATGGATGAAGTACGTCGTCTGGGCGCACTGGAAGGCAGCGAAATCAACAAAGCAAAAGAAGTTCTGGCATTTGAACTGACTAAGATCGTTCACGGTGAAGAAGAAGCAACAAAAGCACAGGAAGCTGCAAGAGCTCTGTTCGGCAAAGGTTCCGCTGCTGGTTCCGCACCTACTACAGAACTGCCCGCTGCTGACTTTGCAGAAGGTATGGATATCCTGACACTGCTGACCACCATCGGCGTTGTTCCTTCCCGTTCCGAAGGCAGACGTGCAGTACAGCAGGGCGGTGTAAAAGTAGCTGAAAAACCTGTCACAGACGTTGACTTCAAAGTAACTGCAGATTTGTTCACAGACGGCAAACTGCTGGTACAGAAAGGCAAAAAAACATTCCACAATGTTGTTTTGAAATAAACGTTCATACTTCCATTCCAATAATGCAAAAACGTCGGAAATGTTTCTTTCATAGAAACATTTTCCGACGTTTTTGTTTTTAATCAATCATATAACCTGCTTTTCGCAGGGCATCCAATCCTTTTTCCAATTGATTTTCTTTTATAAGGATATAATCCGTCTGGTATGTAGACACCGCAAAAATTCCAACACCAGCCTCTGCCAGCACACCAGAAATCCGAGATAATATGCCAATCAACGAAAATTCCAACGTCCCTGCAACGCGGAACGCTCTCCAACCATCTTCTCTTTCCAGCGTTTCTTCCGGCACATACTCTGTCAGACACACCAGAGAAAATTCCCTGTCTGTCTTTGCTGCAAAACAAAAAGGCTGTGTCCAATCCACCTTTGTCTCATCACTGACACGGCATACAGAAAATGCATATGGCAGCACTTCCAGCCGTTCTGCAATTTTTTCTGCCAACAAATACTGCTCCAATTCCCCCACACTGTCAACCAGATAAGTTGCCCCTGCATTTTTCAGCTGCTTCTCTGTGCGGAATCCCCATGTAACGCTGACACAATCCATGCCAGCTGCCTTTGCCGTAGCCAAATCCACCTCTGTATCCCCCACATACAGACAATCCTTCAAAGATACCTCCAGCTTTTCTGCTGCCGCTTCCACCATATCTCCTGCCGGTTTGGGACGCAGACCATTGCCTTCCCCTACTGCCAGATCAACAGCATCCCCAAAGTATTTTTCACATAAACCTTTCACAGCCCCATCAAATTTATTGGATACCACTGCCGTTTTCACACCAGCCTGACGTAAATCCCGCAGCAGCTGCAAAACGCCGTCAAAAGGCTTTGTTTTGATTTCCATATGTTCCTTATAATATGCCTTATATTCTTCCAGACAAGTTTCAAAATCTTCCAGCGGTTCTCCTGCCGCTAATTTCAGATACACAGCACTGCCGTTCCCCAAAAAGGCTGCCGCTTCCTCTCTTGTCCGTTCTTTTCTTCCATATCTGCGTAAAATCTCGTTCATGCTGTCTGTCAGATCATCCAGTGTATCCAACAGTGTGCCGTCCAGATCAAAAATCACTGCCTGATATTTCATCTTCATTCGCCTTCTCCCTTTCAAAGATTTTTGCAACAAAAAAGCCCCCGCGTTTGCGAGGGCGAAAAGCTACTGACGGGACTTGAACCCGTGACCTCCGCCTTACCAAGGCGACGCTCTACCTACTGAGCCACAGTAGCATAGGAAGAATAGATTTCTTCCGTCAGCTTTTATATACTATCACACAGATTCTATTCCGTCAAGATTTTTTTTTAAAACAAATTTCTCCAGTTTTTTCTTCACCCGCTGAAGGGCATTGTCAATGGATTTTTCCGGTTTATTCAGCATGTTGGCAATCTCAAAATAGCTTCTGCCCTGCAAATATAATGTCAGTACGCGGCTTTCGAAACTGCTGAGATTCTTCTCCATCTGGTTTTCCAGAAAGTTTTTATTTTCCTGTCCAATGAGCAGGGCTTCCGGGTTCAAAAGTTCCCCCTCCTGAAGCAGATCCAGATAGGTTTCTTCGGAATCCTCCTCAAACACAGGCTTATTCAATGAGATATACGAATTCAGTGGCTGATGCTTCTGTCTGGTTGCCGCCTTAATGGCTGTGATCATCTGGCGATTGATGCACAGTTCCGCAAAACTACGGAAAGAAGCATTCTTTTCCTTATCATAATCCCGAATGGCTTTATACAGTCCGATCATGCCCTCCTGTATGATGTCCTCTGTATCCGCGCCAATGAGAAAATAAGCCCGGGACTTTGCCTTCACCAGGGGTTTATATTTGTCCAACAGGCGTGCTTCCGCCTCGTTATCCCCGCTCTGTGCCTGACGCACCAGCAGTTCATCCTGTTGGGTGTTTGCAGTTTGTTCTGTTCTTTCACTTATCATATAAATCCTCTGTTCTCCTTATTTCTGCCGCCGTAAATTCTCCAGCCAATTGAGCGCTTCCTCATCCAGATTATCGGCGAGCATATTGTTTTTGGGCGGTCTGTTTTCAATGTACTGTCGGCGCAGTTCTGTTTCCGCCTGATGCACCTGATTATGCAGTTCCTTGGCACTCATGCGCACAGCCCCCTGACCGGAAATGATAATCTGTTCCAGTCCGTCGGTGGTTGCCACCCGCACCCGATAATGCTTCGGCATGGATGTTACCACTCGTTCAATGTAATGATCCGCCGTTTCCGCTTCTTTTGTATAGACCACATAAATATTATGATATTTCGATACAGAGCCAGGATTGCCCTTGACCAGATACGCGTCAAAAACGACGATAATGGTCGCTTTCTGTACACCTTTATAATTGGAAAGGGTATCAATGAGCTTTACCCTTGCACTTTCCAGACTGACATCTTCCATCAATTCCCGCAGCTCGTCCCATGCGTGGATGATGTTATAGCCGTCCACCAGCAAAAAATCCTCCTGCAACGGCAATCCCCTCCCTTCTCATCGTAACATCATATCATATAACCTTAGAAATTGCAAAAAATTCTTCTTTTCTGCAAAATCCATCAAATCTTAAAATCTTCTCTGTCTTACCACTTCATACATGAGCAGTGCAGCCGCTACAGAAGCATTCAAAGAAGAAATTTTCCCATACATGGGGATAGAAGCTGTAAAGTCACAATTTTCTTTTACCAGTCGGCTGACGCCATCGCCTTCGCTGCCAATCACCAATGCCAGAGGACCTTTCATGTTTGTATCGAAATGATCCAGACCTTTCATATCAGCGCAGGCAATCCACAGACCTTCTTTTTTCAGATATTCCATGGTCTGTACAATGTTTGTCACTCTTGCCACAGGCATATATTCAATGGCACCGGCAGATGTTTTCCCAACTGTTGCATTCAGACCAACGGAACGACGTTTGGGAATGATAACCCCATGGACACCGGCACATTCTGCTGTACGCAAAATAGCCCCCAGATTGTGAGGGTCAGTGATACCGTCCAACAGCAGCACAAAAGGATCTTCCCCTTTTTCTTTTGCCGCAGCCAGAATATCTTCTACTTCCACATAGTCATGAGCAGAAACCAGCGCAATAACGCCCTGATGATTTTTTGTCTGGGAAATTTCGTCCAGTTTCTGACGGCTCACTTCCTGAATAACAACGCCTTTTTCTACAGCCATAGCAATGATCCGTTTGATAGTGCCTTCCACATTGCCTTTTGCCACCATGATTTTTTCAATATCTCTGCCGCTTCTGAGGACTTCCAGAATGGCATTTCTGCCTTCCAGCTGGTTTTCATTGATTTCTCTGTCCATTTCCCGTTCTTCTCTGGCAGTATGGAAAGGTTTGCGGCCTTTGCGTTCTTCACCGTTTCTGCCGCTGGGTCTTTTTTCTTTCCATTCCCGTTCGTTTCGTCTTTTTTCCACGGAATAACCTCCTGTTTTTCTCTTTTTTCCAACACAGCAAAAAGCCGATGTGCAAAATCAGTGCATCGGCTTCTATTTTTATTTCTCTATCAATTCTGCCATACCCAGACGGAATAAGTCAATGGCTCTTTCCATTTTTCCATCCAAATACAAATAACCGAATACCGCTTCTACCCCTGTCGCGCGGCGGTAGTCCATCAAATCGGCGTTCTTCGGTGTGGTGTAGGATTTGGCGTTGCGTCCTCTGCGGAACACAGCTGCTTCCTCCTCTGTCAATTCTTCAGCCACACGGAAATAAAATTCCGCCTGTGCTTTAGCATTGACCATATCTCTGGCGGTTTTATGCAAACGGTTCACTGGCGCGTTTCCGCCTGTCAAAACAGTGGTACGCACCAGCATTTCATAAACCGCATCCCCTATATAAGCCAGCGCCAAAGGGGACAGCTCCTTTGGATTGACTGTCCCCTTCTGACCCAGTATTAAGTCCAATGCCTGTAAGTTCATGATTAACCTCTGAACCACTGTACGCCCTGACGGGTATCTTTGATGGTGATGCCCATAGCTGCCAGTTCGTCACGGATGGCGTCTGCTGTTGCAAAGTCTTTTGCTTTCTTCGCTTCTGCTCTCTTTGCGATGAGTTCTTCGATTTTTGCTGTTTCTTCATCAGATACAGCGTCTTCTTTCAGTTCTGCTACACCCAGTACGCCGCACAGGTGATCCAGCATATCCTGAATCTTTTCTGCGTATTCTTTGGAAACGCCAGCTTTTACAGCGATATTGCTGAAACGAACCAGTTCATAGATAACGGAAATAGCATCAGCTGTGTTAAAGTCGTCGTCCATAGCTGCTTCGAACTGTTCTTTATATTTTTCCAGTTCTGCTGCCTGTGCAGTTTCTTCTGCTGTCATTTTTGTATCAGCGCTGTTTTTGATATAGAAATCCAGTTCTTTTCTTGCGTTTTTGATTCTTTCCAGACCATTCTGGCAAGCCTGCATCAGATCTCTGCTGAAGTTGATGGGACTTCTGTAATGACCGTTCAGAATGAAGAAACGGATAACTTCATAAGGGAACTGTGCCGCAATATCTCTTACGGTGAAGAAGTTACCCAGAGATTTGGACATTTTTTCGTTGTCAACAGTAATGAAACCGTTGTGCAGCCAATATTTTGCAAACTGGCAGCCATTTGCAGCTTCACTCTGTGCAATTTCGTTTTCGTGGTGAGGGAAGATCAGATCTTCGCCACCGGCATGGATGTCGATGGTGTCGCCCAGATGATGTTTTGCCATAACAGAGCATTCAATATGCCAACCGGGTCTGCCTTCGCCCCAAGGAGAAGTCCAGCTGGGTTCGCCTTCTTTTTTAGGTTTCCACAGTACGAAGTCTGTAGGATTTTTCTTAGCATCGTCGATAGCTACACGTTCGCTGGCACCAGCAATCAGTTCATCCAGATTCTTTTTGGACAGTTTGCCGTATTCAGGGAATTTCTTTGTATCGTAGTAAACAGTACCATTGTCTTCATAAGCATAACCCTTGTCGATCAAAGTCTGTACCATAGCAATGATGCCGTCCATTTCCTGTGTTACACGAGGATGCACGGTAGCACGTTTTACATTCAGTCCATCAGCATCATGGAATGCTTCTTCAATGTAACGGTTGGAGATTGCTTCCATTGTGCTGCCTTCTTTGTTTGCACGGTTGATGATCTTGTCGTCAACGTCTGTGAAGTTCTGAACGTAAGTAACGTCATAACCTTTGTATTCCAGGTATCTTCTTACAGTATCAAATACAACGTAAGGGCGTGCGTTACCGATATGGATATAGTCATATACGGTAGGACCGCAAACGTACATTTTTACTTTGCCTTCCTCGCGGGGAATGAATTCTTCTTTCTGTCTTGTCAGTGTATTATATACTTTCATGGTCGTTCATCCTTCCTTTATTGAACCATATTTTTCTAAGTTACATTATATCACAAAAACGGGTTCTGCAAGCATATTTTCCATAATTCTTCCGTTTTCTTTTTCATTTCTCAAACTGCATGTTTTTTTGCCTTTGTAAATTCGGAAGGGTCTGTGGGTTTGATGCGCATACCGTCTTTTCTTACAATCTTTGTGGGAGAGCCAACCGCTGTTACGTTAGCAGGAATATCTTCCAGCACAACGGAACCTGCGCCGATTTTTGTATTGGAACCGATGGTAATGGGACCCAGTACGATGGTTTCTGCGCCGATCAGTACGTTATCTCCAACGGTAGGATGGCGTTTGATTTTGTCTTTGCCGGTACCGCCCAGTGTTACACCATGATACAGCATAACATTGTCACCAATTTCCGCTGTTTCCCCAATGACAACACCCATACCGTGGTCAATGAAGAAGCGTTTGCCGATCTGTGCGCCGGGATGGATTTCAATGCCTGTCAAACCTCTGGAAATCTGAGAAATGGCTCTGGCAATGAAATAGTGTTTCTTTTTGTAGAAGCTGTGGGCAATTCTGTGATTGATCACTGCCCAGAAACTGGGGTAGAGAATGACTTCGATGTTGCTTCTGATGGCAGGATCTTTTTCCTTAATAACGTCAACCATTTCTTCAATTCTTGCTTTGAGTTCTCTTGTGTTCATGTTTGGTTTCTCCTCTCGATACTGATATTCTTTTTTATGATATTACAGCACGAAATAAGGTGTTCCTGCGCTTTTCTTCTCTGTTTCCCCAAAAAGAAAAAGCCCCGTCTTTACATACACTGTAAAGACGAAGCTGTTATACTCCGTGGTTCCACTTTACTTAGACGGTCTGTTTTTCCGCAGAAAAAAGATACCGCCTCACTTTCTCGACTGTAACGTTGTCATCGGAATCAGGCTACTGCAAAATAAAAATGGTTCGCCTGTTCAGTTCAGGAACGCACTTCATCCTCCTCATTCTGTAAACGGCTCTCACCCATGTATCTTAAGACGGTGCCACTCAAACTCCCAGTTTCCTGGAAACTCAAATTTCATCGCCTTTCACCACGGCCGTTATTCTCTGGCAGGTGATAAAAGGACTACTCTTTTCCATCATCACTTTTGGCTTATTTCGTTTTTTCTAAAAGGCACACAGCCGAAGCGGCAATGCCTTCTCCCGCGCCGGTAAATCCCAGCCCTTCCTCTGTTGTTGCCTTTACATTGACCTGATCTATATCTATGTGGAGAATCTCAGCGATATTCTTCCGCATCTCAGGAATATAAGGTTTCAGCTTCGGACGCTGTGCGATCACCGTTGCGTCGATATTCATTATACAATATTCTTTTTGGGAAATCAAGTCCCAAACGCAGGATAATAATTTTTTACTATCTGCCCCTTTATAAGCCGGGTCTGTATCGGGAAAATGTCCGCC
>ENA-OPBG01002543-OPBG01002543.1-human-gut-metagenome-genome-assembly--contig:-NODE-2543-length-10596-cov-2.061379_pt1 | contig 10596 bp, 10 predicted proteins | sample MGYA00241065_ERZ501446 | MGnify/ENA primary metagenome ERZ501446 (study PRJEB25962, sample SAMEA2042632) | human gut metagenome | biome: human gut; feature: human-associated habitat; material: faeces...
GAGCGTCTTTCAGGATAGCCCGAGCAATGGAGATGCGCTGCTTCTCGCCGCCGGAAAGACTGGAACCACCCTCGCCGATGACGGTGTCATAGCCTTGGGGCAGGGTGAGAATGAAGTCGTGGCAACAGGCTTTCTTCGCCGCAGCCACCACTTCCTCGTGGGTGGCATTGGGGCATCCAAACTTGATGTTATTTTCCACCGTGTCGGCAAAGAGATAGACCTTCTGAAATACCATGGAGATCTGATCCATCAGGTCCTCCAGAGTATAGTCCTTCACATTCTGACCGCCCACAAGGACGGTGCCGCTCTCCACATCCCAGAACCGGGCGATGAGATTACACAGTGTGGTTTTCCCGGAACCGCTGGGGCCCACGATGGCGGTGGTGGTTCTGTCCGGGATGGCGAAGGATACATCCCGCAGGATAGGCCGCTGGTCATAAGAGAACGAAACATGGTCGAAGGTAATGCTGTGCTCCCTGGGCGTGCCGGCCCGACCGGTCTCTGCCAGCTGAGGCATGGCATCCGTCTCATCAGCATGGGCCATGCAGCTGCTGACGATACGCAGCAGGGACATACCGCTACCCGCCGAGGAGATCTGAGCAAAGACCAGGAAGGACATGATGACCACCATCAGAGCGTTGGCCAGAATCATCGTTCCGGAGAGATAGAACCATACCGCCGCAAGCATCATGGCCACGCTTCCCAGCTGGAGCGCGATCCCCTGCGCCATAATATAAGGGGTGAACATCTTTTCGATGTTCAGGTTGCTGCGGCAGTTGTATTCCAGTGCTTCCTGCAAGGTGCGGTCACCCCGTCCGGTGAGGTTGAAGGACTTCACCACGCTCATGCCCTGCACATACTCCAGCACCGCCTCCACCAACTTGGCCTCGGACTTCTGACGGTGCGGGGCGAGGGCGGCGGATTTTTGCTCCATGGCCGAGGTGATGAACAAATAAACTGCTGTGGCCGCCACCACAATGAGACCGATCCGCCAGTCAAAAATCAGGATCATCACCATAAAGACCAGAGCGTTGAGCATCCCGCCCAGCATGGTCACCAACACCATGGGGGCCACAGTCTCCACATTGTCCAGTACAGTGGTGCAGACCCCGGTGAGCTCTCCCAGGCTGTTGTCGTTGAAGTAGCCCATGGGGACGGATTTCATCCGCTGCCCGATGGCCACGCGCTTATTGGCCGCCATGAAGTACCCGGCGTGGGTCTGCTGGAGTTGGGAGAAATACTTGGTCACGGCGCTGCCCAGAATACTGACTGCCAACAGCCCCAGCGCCTGCCACGCCGTGGCATGGCCGGTTTTTCCATCCAGCAGAGCCAGGATGGTGTAGTAGATGGCGGCAATCTCAAACATATGGAATACCGCACCCAAAAAGCAGGCGATCACCGAGCGCCGGATGTTGCGCTGTTCCTCACCGGCAAACCGCCAGATACCTCTGAATGTCTCGATCATACCGTTTCTCCCTCCTTTACACCCATGTGAGCCTGCCACAGATCGGCGTACAACGGGCAATGGCGCAACAGTTCTTCATGTCTGCCCTGTGCCTCGATGCTTCCATCCTTCACCACCACGATCTGATCAGCGCCGGTGATGGTGGACAGGCGGTGGGCAATGACGATGACCGTCTTACCCTCCACCAGTTTTGCCACTGCCCGCTGGACCACCGCTTCATTCTCCGGATCAATGTAGGCGGTGGCCTCGTCCAGAATCACCACGGGGGCGTTTTTCAGCATAGCCCGGGCGATGGCGATACGCTGCCGCTCTCCTCCGGAGAGATGGGCGCCTCCGCCGCCCACCCGGGTGTCATAGCCATGCTCCAACTGGCGGATGAAACCGTCGCATCCGGCGGCTTTGGCGACTTGTTCCACTTCTTGATCCGTGGCATTTACCCGGCCCATGCGGATATTTTCCCGGATGGTATCGTCAAAGAGGTAATTGTCCTGAGAAACAAAGGCCACTTGGTCGTAGAGTTGTTCCAGCGGGATACGGCTTTCCTCCACGCCGCCCAGGGTAATGCGGCCCTCGGTCACATCCCAGAAACCGGCGATGAGCTTGGCGATGGTGGACTTGCCCGAACCGGAGGGTCCAACCAAAGCGGTGAGGCTGCCGGCCGGAATGGTGAGGGAGATGTTGTGGAGGATCTCCTTGTCCTGGGCATATCCAAAGGAAACATGATCCAAGGCGATATCCGGTTTTCCCAGCTGTGCCGGCTGTGTTCCGTGATCCTGCTCCGGTTTCAGCAGGATCTCATCCACCGAACCTACGATGGTACCTACCTTGGCAAGATTATCCACAAAGCCCATGGCGGCAATGAGAGGTCCCACAATACTCATGGACAGGATGATGGTGGTGAGAAATACCTCTGCGGACAAACTGCCGTCCGTGTAGAAGATCCAGCCCACAGGCAGCACCGTGATAAGGGTGGTGGGCGCGATGGCATAGGCCAGCGCCATTCCAAACTGGCATTTCTTCATCCAGTTGTAGTAGTAGGCAGCATTGGCCCGTACCCGGGAGGAGAACTTCTCATAGGAGTTCTTTCCCTGATTGAAAGCCTTGATGACCTCAATGCCGCCGATGTACTCCACAATGGTCTCGTTCATGGCCTGGGTCGTCTCCACCGCACCCTGATAGTCCTTGCCATAGCTGCCCATAATGGCCATCATAAAAGCCATGCCCACAGGAATGGACACCAGACTCAGCAATGCCATGCGCCAGTCCAGCGTAAACAGATACACGAGAACGCATACCGGCGCCAGCAGATTGGAGGTCATCTCCGGCAGCAGGTGGGCCAGTGTCGTCTCCATACTCTCCACCTGATCTACCACGATCTGTTTGAGCCGTCCGCTGGAGGTGTCCAGAATGTCTCCCAAGGGTAAGCGGGGCATTTTGGACAGAACCATCTTCCGGATGTCCCGCAGGATCTGGAAGGTGGCCTTGTGGGAGAGGGAGAGCGCCAGATTGTAAAGCAGAGTTTTGGCCAGATAGCCCCCCAGGGCCACCATGCACCACAGAAGATAGAAGTTCCAGTCCCGCTGCCCGGTGAGAAGCGCTACCAGGATACGCCCTGCCGAGAGATACGGCAGCAGCCCCAGCAGGACACCCGCCACCGCGCAGAAGATGGCGGCAATCAGGCCGCCGTGATGTTCCCTGCCCAGCTGCCACAGCCGCAGCAGCGGGCTTTGCGTTTTCTGCATAAATAAGCCTCCTTTAGTTAGTTATTGCTAACCTTTGGTTCTATGAAAAGGCCGCCGGGGAAGCGGCCTTTTGCACTACCGGAAGTTTTCGGGATGAAAGATCGTCTCAAATCCTGCCATGTGATAGCGGTTGAGCTGGCGGATATAGTGGAGCGCCCGGGCCTTATCCATGCGGTGCCGCACCGGCTCAAACATTCCGTTGAAGTAGGCGGTGGTAACGATATGGATCAAGTCCTCGGTGACCTGACCGGAGCGGACGCTCTCACAGCCGATGACCTCCATGTATTTGTAGGTGTAACTGACTTCGATCTCCACCAACTCGTCAATATAGTGGGCATATTCCGTCCCGGCGGCCCGGCGGAGCAGCAGTTCAAACTCCGGCAGGTGCTCATAGATGTAGTCAAACAGTCCCTCCTGGGCATGGGCGGTGTAACGCCCCATCTCCTCCTGCTGGGTTGGGCCGTCAAACTGGTGAAAAGACTCCTGAATCTCCAAAAAACGGCGCTTCAGCTCTCCGGCAGCAGGCTCCACCAGGGCCCGGAACAATCCCGCCTTGTCGGTAAAGCGGGTATAAATGGAGCCGGTGCTGGTTCCCGCCGCCTTGGCGATGTCCCGCAGGGAGGCCAGAGCAAAGCCTTTTTCCAAAAATTCCTGACGGGCGCAGCGGAGTACATTTTCATAGACCCCTTCGATCTGCTTTGCCATGGTATCACCTCGCAATTCAAAACAGTGTTTCATAACGATGTTTTGAATATACAACCAAAAAGCGAGTTTGTCAAGAGAGGATTTCCCCTTGACAGTGATAGAAAGGGATGCTATATTGATAATCGGATTATCGGTAATCAAATTATCATTCGTTGGGAGGGATGTTATGGCAAAACCAGATACTTCCATCGACCCTCGGATCATGGACAGTGCCAGAGAGGAGTTCCGGACGCTGGGCTTTGAGAGGGCTTCCCTGAAATCCATCTGCCAGCGGGCTGGGGTGACAACCGGGGCTCTTTATAAGCGTTACGCCGGCAAAGAGGAGCTGTTTTGCGCTGTGGTGGCGGATACGGTGGCGGATTTGGATGCTGTCTATGAGGAGCGGACGGCGGTGCCGGCATCCGCCCTCTCCGACGAAGACCTGATCCGGGCGTGGTATATGGATGAGGAATACATGCTGTGGTGGTTCCGCTTTCTCAATGAGCGGCGGGATGGCTTTGTGCTGCTGCTCACCGGAGCGGAGGACACCGCTTACGCCAACTTCCAGCACGACTGGGTGGAGAAAATGACGGAAGGCACCTGGACCTACTATGCTGAGGCCAGACGCCGGGGCTTGTGTACTGTGGATATGACGCAAGAGGAGCTCCATGTGGTCCTGTCCGCCTTCTGGACCACCATTTACGAGCCCTTTATCCACGACTTCACCTGGCCGGAGATCCAGCGCCACTGCACTTTGGTCTGCCGTCTCTTTGACTGGTACGCTGCCCTGGGATTCCCCAAGGGGTGAAAAACGCCTCTTAAGGAGGCTTTTTTCTCGCTAATAAGTTAGCAATAACTAACTAAAAAGGAGTGATACTGTGTTTCAAAAAGTCCTGCGCTACACTGGACGCCACCGGAAGACGACTTATGCCTCCATTCTGGTGCTGGTGGCCGGCGTGGCCATGAGCGTGCTGCCCTATTTCTTCCTCTACCGCCTGCTGAGACCCCTGCTGACTGGGGGCAGTCTCACATTGGAGGAAACCCTGACGAGCGCCGGGGCCATGGCTCTGTGCATGGTCCTCTACGGCCTTCTCTATGTGGAGGGGCTGGCTCTGTCTCATCGCTCCGCCTATCATACTTTGGAAAACCTCCGGCTCCATCTCCAGAGCAAGCTGGAAAAGCAGCCCCTGGGCGCGATCCAGGAGAAGGGCGTTGGAGTCTGGAAGAAGATGTTCATTGACGACATTGAGAGCATGGAACTGCTGCTGGCCCACGCCCTGCCGGAAGGGCTGTCCAATCTGGCGGTGCCGGTGGTGGTATTTGCGGCCATGTTCCTCACGGACTGGAAGCTGGGTCTGCTTTCCCTCTGCTCACTCCCGCTGGGCGTGCTGGCTATGGGCATGATGTACCGCTCCGGCGTGAGCAAGATGGGGGACTACTACGCCGCCGGGCAGAAAATGAACAACACCATCGTGGAGTACATCAACGGCATGGAAGTCGTGAAAGTCTTCAACCGGGACGGAGAGTCATATCACCGCTTTGAGACCGATGTAAAAAACTACCGTGATTTTACTCTGGATTGGTTCCGGGCCTGCTGGCTGTGGATGGCCCTCTACACCAGCATTTTGCCCTGCGTGGCGCTGGTGCTGCTGCCGGTCGGCGGATATCTGGTGCTCACCGGCGCCTCAACCCTGCCGGATTACGCGCTGGTATTGTGCATGTCCTTTTCCGTGGGACCGCCTCTGGTTCGAGCCATGAACTTTATGTCGGTGCTGCCCCAGCTGAGCTACAAGATTGACCAAATGGAATCTCTGTTCAATATTCCGCCCCTGAAAGAAGGAAAAACGGATTTTGGCGGAAACGATTTGCAGATCCGCTTTGAGAATGTGCGGTTTTCCTACGAAAAGGACGAAGTCCTCCACGGCGTCTCCTTCTCTGTCCCACAGGGGAGCCTTACCGCTTTGGTGGGAGAATCCGGCAGCGGGAAGTCGACCCTTGCCAAGCTGCTGGTCCACTTTTACGATGTGACGGACGGACGCATCACGCTGGGGGGGCAAGACCTGCGAGAGATGTCCCTCGCCTCTCTGAACGAGCAGATCTCCTTCGTCGCGCAGGAGCAGTTCCTGTTCAACACCAGCCTGTTGGAGAACATCCGACTGGGAAGACCCGGCGCCACCGACGAGGAGGTCCTTGCAGCGGCACGGGCCGCCAACTGCGATGAATTCGTCTCGCGCATGCCGGAAGGGTACGGGACCATGATTGGCGAGAACGGAGCGCGCCTCTCGGGCGGTGAGCGGCAGCGCATCTCGATTGCGCGAGCGCTCCTCAAGGGCGCGCCGGTGGTGCTCCTCGATGAGGCCACAGCAAGTTTGGACGTAGAGAACGAGACCAAGGTACAGGAGGCGCTCTCGCGGCTGCTTGCCGGCAAGACGGTCATCGTAATCGCGCATCGCATGCGTACCGTCATGAATGCGGACAAGGTTGTGGTGCTCGAGGGCGGGCGCGTCGCCGAACAAGGGCACCCTGCTGAGCTCATGGAACGCGACGGCCTCTTCGCTCGCATGGTGCGCCTCCAACGCGAGAGCGCCGAGTGGACCTTGTAGCCACCAACGTGACGGTGGGGTTTGAGGAACCGAGCTCGCCCCATCGTCGCGCCCCGGCCTGCCTGTCACCAAGGGCAACCTCTCCCAAAGCAGGCACCTTTGGCAAAAAAGTTAGTGTCTTCTAATTTATAGCCGCTTAGTTTACCATGCCTAACTACATGTTACGCCGCGGCCGGACCAGCACCCGGCAGGCAGACGGGAGGATCCATAGGCATGATGATCAGCAAGCGGCTCACAGGATTGGTACCCGAGAGCAGGAGATTCGTCGCCCAGAACGTCGCATTCCAGTGGGTCTCTCTCGTTGCGAACATCTGCTTGATCTCTGTCGTTTGCCGAATGCTCGGAAGCATTTTCGAGCATTCGGCGTCAACGGGTGATTTCGTCCTCACCGCCGGCGCGGCCCTCGCCGCCATCGCCGTGCGCGCGCTCTGCACGACCAGCGCGGCGAAGGCAAGCTTTCGCGCTGCCCAATCGGTGAAGCAGCGGCTGAGGCCCATCATCTACGAGAAGAGGCCGGCAAAGACGGGCCGCGCGCCGCGCCCATGGCTGGGCCGGACGCGTTCGCCTGCAACTGGCTGCAACCATTACAAGGTGCGAAATTCATATGAACGCCCTAGCCCACAGATGCATATATTGACCAACAAATTAGTCAATCTTGTAGGTATACTGTTGTTGATCGAATCGATTATCGGGAGGACGCGATGGGCTCCGTCTCTATCGACATGCATCGGGCTGAGAAGTATGGCTTGGCAGACGCCAAGGCTCACCTGAGCGATCTGGTTGCTACGGTCGAACGAACCGGTGAAGCCTGCATCATAATGCGCTATGGGCGCCCGGCGGCATGCATCGCGCCGGTACCAGAGGAGCGTGCGATGCCAGCAAAGCGCGCAAAAGGCCTTCTAGCCCCATACGCAGACAACAGCAAGCGCGCGCTTGAGAAGAGCGCATTCGAGCGAATGATGGTGGAGAAGCATGGAGAAGCTGCTTGATGCCAACGCGGTTCTCCGTTACCTCCTCGAAGACATCCAGGAGCAATCGGATTGCGTCGCAGAAACAATAGAAGCAGGTGCCGAGGTTACCGTCGAGGTGCTGGCCGAGTGCGTATATGTGCTCTCTGGCGTGTACCACGTCAGCCGTTCGGACATTGCCGAGAGCCTTGGCATCCTGCTCGATGAGGTAACATGCCGCCGTAAACGCGTTGCCGCCGCAGCCCTGGGCCTTTACAGCGGAAGTTCGTTCGACTTCGTCGATTGCGTGCTGGCAGCCGAAGTTTCCGAGAACGGACGAGAGGCCCTCACATTCGACAAGAAGCTGCAAAGCATCTTTAGTCGTGTTGCGTAAGACGACCCACGTCCGATTGCGTTCACGAAGATCGGGTCGCGACGATTGAGAGCCATGCACTATGCGGGCGCCCCCGCCCCCTCGGCTTCACCTCATCGCTTTACAAACTTCGCCACAGGTAAACCATATCTTTAAGCAGAACGCCTGCCTCCACGATAGGGTGGTCGTAGTTGTCGATGAAGAAATTCTCGATGCGGTGGTGGCGCACGAAACCACATGCCTCGTAAAAGGGCACCGTGAGCGGGCTGTCCCCCGTACCCACCTGCAGCGCGTCATAGGTACCCTTTGCGTTTCGCGCGATGAACTCGATGAGCGCACGACCAAGGCCACGGCGCTGGTAGGCTGGATCGACGGCAAGGTTCTTGATCTCGAGCATGCGGCCCCCTTCATCGGTCACCACACAGACCCCAACCGTCTTTCCCGTTATATTGAGGGCAAACATGGTACCGCGCCCCAGATAGCGGTCTATCATATCCTCCTGCTCGTCGGCAAGCAGAAGCAGCTGAAGGTAGTCGCGCTTGGAGCGCTCGGAAACGCGTCGAAAAGAGTCATGGAGGCAAGCATGGTCGACTACCTTATCGTTGGAGCCGCTTTAGCGCTCGCGGTTTTTATTCTCGTCCGGCAAGCGATGCGCATTGGGCGCGGCGGAGGCTGTGGTTGCGAGGGCGGAGGAGCCCGGTCCGTCCGGCAAAGGCGACGCCGCGTGCGCCATATCGATGCCAAACGCTACCCATATGCACTAGAGCTGCAGGTAAGCGGCATGCACTGCGAGAACTGCGCACGCCGTATCGAGGATGCCCTTCAGTCGCTCGACGTCATCGCAAAAGCAGAGCTACCTAGTACGGTCATCGTTCGCAGCAAGCATCCGGTCGACAAGGAAGCATGCTCGAAGGCGGTGCGCAAGGCAGGATACGAAGTGATTGAAACGCAGTTATAGGCATGACCGGCCGCATGCGCCAACAGGCATCTCCCCCTCCATACGTTGTCCTATAATGAGCACACTCGACACACGACGAAGGGGGATTCATGGCAGAGAAGCTTTCCGCCGGTATGACGCGCGACGAGGCATTCGCGCTTCTGACCGAGCACAACAAGGATGCCTTCCATATCGAGCACGGTGAGACCGTCGAGCAGACCATGCGCTACTTCGCGCGCGAGTTCGATCCCGAGAACGAGGAGTTCTGGGGCATCGTGGGGCTGCTCCATGACCTCGATTGGGAGGAGCATGACGACGAGCCCGCCATGCACACCCTCTACGCCACCCCGCTCATCGAGGCGGCCGGCGGAACACCCGAGCTCGTCCGCGCCATTCAAAGCCACACCTCGGATTTCAACCCCGAGCTGCCAAAACCGGAGCTCCAGATGGAGAAGATCCTCTTCGCCACAGAGGAACTGACCGGCCTCATCGGCGCCGCCATCGTGATGCGCCCCAGCAAGAGCGTTATGGATTTCAACGTTAAGTCGCTCAAGAAGAAATTCAAGGATAAGCGCTTTGCCGCCGGCGTGAATCGCGACGTCATCCGCTCCGGCGCCGAGATGCTTGGCTGGGAACTTGACGAGCTCTTCGCCCGCACGATCGAGGCCATGCAGAGCTTCGCGCCCGATCGCGACACCTTCGGAAAGGAAAACACCGAAGCCTAGGCATACCCAAACGCTGACCACACGCCGGGCCGGGTTCCGTTACACATAGGAACCCGGCCCGGTTTCTGCTTTAGCAGCACGTATTCTGAAAATGGCGCGCAATCCCTTTTAATACACCCACTAGTCAGCAAAAAGCCCCGCACCGGCACAATCGACCGCTTCCCAGCTTTTGGAGCGTTATTTCCCTGTCCAAGAAATAGAAAGCGGTTCAGTGCACGGTGCGGAGCAATCGCTCAATCCGCTTTGTGGCGTTTATTCCTCGCCGAAGAACAGAGCGATTTCGCGCTCGGCAGCCTCGGGGGAATCTGAGCCGTGAATCACGTTCGCCGCAACGTCGAGGCCGAAGTCGCCGCGAATGGTGCCCGGTGCCGCGTCGATGGGATTCGTCGCGCCCATGAGCGTGCGCATCTTCTTGATGGCGCTCTCACCCGAGACGACCATCTTCACAACCGGTCCTGAGGTGATGAAGTCAACGAGCTCGCGGAAGAAGGGCTTCTCCACATGCTCGGCATAGTTCGCCTCCGCCTGTTCCTCGGTCAGCACGGCGAGTTCCATGCGCTCGATGGAAAGGCCGGTACGCTCGATGCGCGCGATGATATCGCCTACGTGGCGCTCTGCCACGGCATTCGGCTTGATCATGATATAGGTGCGCTCCAGGGCCATGGTATCTCCTCTCAATCGTTTGGCAAATTGTACCCTACCTTATGGCCTAATTTGCCCCGCCCCACGAATCTCGTATTTATACGTGGTAAGCGCCTCGGCCGCGAAGGGTCCGCGTGCGTGGAGCTTCTGGGTGGAGATGCCGATCTCGGCGCCCAGACCGAACTCGCCGCCGTCGGTGAAGCGCGTGCTCGCATTGGCATAGACCGCGGCAGCGTCGACCTCGGCAAGGAAGCGCTCGCATGCTTCCCGGTCCTCGGCAACGATGGCCTCAGAATGATGCGTGCCGTGCGCATTGATGTGGGCAATCGCCTCGTCTAAGCCGCTCACGCACTTGACGCTCATCTCGAGGGCAAGATACTCGCGATCCCAGTCCTCTTCCACCGCGGGAACAAACCGCTCGCCCACGACGGAATCGGCCTCCGCGACCGCCGACGCAGCAGCGTCGCCATGAATGGGG
>ENA-OPBG01002545-OPBG01002545.1-human-gut-metagenome-genome-assembly--contig:-NODE-2545-length-10589-cov-7.382476_pt1 | contig 10589 bp, 8 predicted proteins | sample MGYA00241065_ERZ501446 | MGnify/ENA primary metagenome ERZ501446 (study PRJEB25962, sample SAMEA2042632) | human gut metagenome | biome: human gut; feature: human-associated habitat; material: faeces...
GAAAGTAATCAGATGCCTTTAGCTTAGTCAAATTCTCATAGGCCTTCCCGACAGAAATAGTTTCCAAACTTTCTATCTTTGCTGAAGGAGAGTTACAACTCCAAAATATCCCAAAGCCTATAGACAGGATATAACAAAGCATATGCTTCTTCATGTCTTAGATTATTTAACCCGTTGTCGGAATTCAATTAGCGCATATTTAACGCTGCCAATGGAGCTCTTGTTTTATGCTTGTGGAGCTGTAGCAGCAACTGGTTTCTGTGGCGTTTCATTATTTTTAGCGAGTGAAACTAAACCACCCATGGCTCCTAGATTCATGGTATCAAGGGCTGAGCTTGGAACAATCACCATTGAACCTTTTTCTTTGAGTCCTTCAAACAACATATTCATACCTCTTAGGTGGAGTGCAACCGGATTGTCAGTATATTTCCGGCTGGCTTGTGCAAACTTCTCGGCAATCTCAGTCTCGGCAGTTCCCAGGATGACACGGGCTCTGCGTTCTCGTTCGGCCTGTGCTTCTTTACTCATGGCTTCGGCCAAATCTTTCGGTATAGCTATATCTTTGATTCCGACGGTCTGACAAGTGATACCCCAAGGATTGGTATTCCGGTCTAATACCTGTTGTAAGTCTTCTGCAATTTTATCACGTTCCTGTAGCAATTCATGTTTGCCGATCGTGTCTCTCAGTCCGGTTTGGGCAATGTGTTCGATAGCTGTTTGATACTGTTGAACTTCCAAAGCTGCCTTTTCTACATCCCATACAGTCCAGTACACAACGGCATCCACATTGACTGGAACGGTATCTTTCGTCAATGTCTGTTCGGCTTTGAAAGCACTCACCCGGACGCGTTGGTCAATATAAGTCGATACGGAATCGATAATCGGGATAATCATAAAAGGACCAGGACCTTTCAATCCTTGATATTTACCCATACGAAGAACAACTGCCCGATCCCATTGGTCTGCGATATGAATAGACGATGCGAGTAAAGCAGATGCTAAAATACATAAGAACAAGATTAGTTCACCGAAGATATTCAAACTGTATAAGGTGATTGATATTACCAGCAATATCAAAAAGACGGTGGTTGAAATAGGATTGATCCATCCTTTGTTCATTAAATTAGTTGTTTCCATATAGCTTATTATTTATTGGTTATTTCTATTCGTTTTAATTCCTGTATCATGTCTTCAATGGTGAAGCCATATTGCAGAGCCACCATAGAGGCTTGCTGGCAGATATCTTTCAGTTTGTTGCTCTTTTCTTCTTCCGAAATGACTTGTTCGGTTTGATTGATAAATGTGCCAGTACCTTGTTGTGTCTCCAAGATCTTTCGGATTTCCAATTCTTTGTATGCTTTGGAAACCGTGTTCAAATTCACTTTCAATTCTACCGCTAACGCTCGAACGGTCGGTAATTGCTCGCCTAACTTTAACTGTCCGGAAGCAATTCCAAATCTGATTTGGTCTATAATCTGGCGATAGATAGGTACGCCTCCGGAATAATCAATTATAAACTTAATCATACCCTTAATGAATTATCTTCATGTTGTACTATTTGTATAGTACAAACATACAGCATAGATAGATGAAAACAAATATTTCGTACAGGAAATGATAGGGAAATAATATTTATTAACGGAATAGAGTGTGTTGAGGGAAATTTGAAATACTTTTTCACACCTGATTCTCCAGAGATTCCAATAGGGGGCAAATAGATAATCAGGTATGAAAAAGGTATTTAGTGGAAACGATTTTCCAGTTCGTCGTCTGTAAGCATGGAAAGAATCGTCTTTCCGTCGGGTGTCAGATTCATGTTAGAACAGAGGAAGAGAGAAGCCAGCAGGTGATCCATTTCTTCCGAAGACAGTACTTTCCCTGCCGGAATAGCCTGAGCTGATGCCATGGAAAAAGCAATCATATCACCAATTTCTTCATTTCCTTTGCAACCGGTATCAATGGCCTTTGCTACGATGTCTTTTAGCAATGTAACACAGTCCACACCTTCCATACCGTCGGGTATTCCGTTAATAGAATAACTTCCACCTCCTAAATTACTCAGATCAAAACCTGAATAGGAGAGGTCTTCCAACAAGAGAGGCAAGATAGTCTCTTCAGCTGGTGTGAAATCGACAATCGCCGGAAATAACATCTGTTGCGAAGCCGCTTTCTGTTGGCGAATGGATTTCTGATATTGTTCGAACAGAATTTGCAGATGAGCCCGATGCTGGTCGATAATCGCCATGCCCGACTTCAAGGTTGTTACCAAATACCGGTTCTTGTATTGGAAGCAAGGTTTGGCAACCGGTTGTACTGAGGTGTTGGCAAACAGAACCTTTTCTTCGGCAGGTTGAACCGGCTTTTCAATAATTTCTTTTTCGATAGGAATGGCACTACCTATTTTTTTCTCTACGACTTCTTCATCCGGAAGTACGGCCGAGCGGTCTGCTTCAAAGCTTTGGTACAGTTCTGTCCAGTCGAATGACGGACGTGTATCAGTAGGTGTTACTTCCCGCTTGAATGGATTGTATTCCGAACGGATTTGTACTTTGGGTGATTCATTCCCGCTGATTTTCTTTTCCGGGTTATAGACCGGAATATCAATCGCTCCTTCTACATCAAAATCAATGGTTGGAATGGCACTCGACTTCGCCAATGTTTCCCGAACGGCCGCTAGTAGGATTTGCCAAATAGGTTGTTCGTTCTCAAACTTGATCTCCGTTTTGGTCGGATGAATATTGACATCGATCGTAGCCGGATCCAGGTTAAAGTAGATGAAGTAACTGGGCATTTCACCGGCTGGAATTAATTGGTCGTAGGCTTGCATGACCGCCTTGTGAAAATACGGATGCTTCATGAAGCGCCCGTTCACAAAGAAATATTGCAAAGCACCCCGTTTCTTGGCTGTTTCCGGCTTGCCGACAAAACCGTTGATGGAAACCAGTGAGCTCTCGGCTTCTACCGAAAGTAGTTTCTGGTTCAGGTTCTTGCCATAGACATTCACGATCCGTTGTCGAAGACCTGATTCCGGCAGGTTCAATATCTCGGTGTCATTATGATACAACGACATGGCAACCGACGGATTTACCAAGGCTATCCGTTCGAATTCCGTGATGATATTCCGAAATTCCGTATCATTTGTCTTGAGGAATTTACGCCGTGCCGGTACGTTATAGAAGAGATTCTTGACCGAGAAGATACTCCCTTCCGGACAAGCATCTTCTTCGATATGTTGCAACTGTGAACCGAAGATTTCCAGACGTGTTCCTAAATCGGCACCTTTTGGGCGGGTACGAAGTTCTACTTGAGCCACAGCGGCGATTGACGCTAATGCTTCTCCACGGAAACCCATGGTTTGAAGGGAAAACAGATCATCCGCCTTGGAGATCTTGGAAGTGGCATGGCGCTCAAATGCCATGCGGGCATCGGTTTCCGACATTCCTTTCCCGTTGTCGATGACCTGCACCAATGTCTTTCCCGCGTCCTTGATCAGGATTTGGATTTGTGTGGCACCGGCATCAATAGCATTCTCGACCAGCTCCTTGACAACCGAAGCCGGTCTTTGAATCACTTCGCCAGCCGCAATCTGATTGGCGATGCTGTCAGGCAGCAGATGTATGATATCGCTCATCTCAGGTAGAAATACCATAATATGGCAGCCAATATGGCCAACGCCACAATCAGTTTCACATTCTTATACTCGCGGCTTCGTGCATTGTCGCCTTTGTTCCGGCTTCGCTTCAAGTGGGTTGTCCCTTCAATGAAAGTCCCCTTTATCTGCGGCTTATAATCTTCCAATGATTCTTCTTCCATTCCCATTTCACGTTTGATCCGGCGTACCCGTTCTTCCATTTCCTCTTTATGCGGATCCCAATAAATCGGCTTATGTTCAAATTGGCGGGGTTTACGTACATTATAAAAGGAGAAAAATGCCATATCTTTTCGTTTTAGGGTTTGTTCTTTACTACTTCTCTCGCAAAGATACAACAAAGGGCGCTTGCTTTTTCCTAAATAATGTAAAACCCTTGGAATTTATACCTGCGACAGCTCTTCCAACAAGGCTCTTCGGTTACGGTATTGCGTTTGCAACTGCGTAATCAGTTCCGTAGCCATCGGGCGGGCACCCAATTTGATCATTCTTCGTATGTATTGGCAGCACTTTTGGTAATGGCCTCTTCCTACATTCCTTTCTACGTATTTCAAGATAGTATCCCGGTACAACGCAGCCAGCTCTTGCGGATACATCTCTTTTAAATAGGGTTCAGTCTGCTCTATATGATAAAAATCGGGATATTGGCGGATCCAGGCAAGAAGTTTGTCCCACTGCTTCTCCCAAATATATATTTCTGCAACAGGTTGAAAAGCTCCATATTTATTCTCCTGACAGATTTCAGCGATGATACCATCCACGTAGGCTGCCCATTGCTCTTCAGAAATTAGGCTCTTTAACAGATCATAGTAGTATTGGCGCGGCTGGTGTCTTGAATAGTACTGAAGCAGGAAATATCGCGCCAGGCGTATGATTTGTTCTTTGTCTCCTGTCTGTAAATACATAGTCAGCAGGTAATTCTTCCAATCAGTAGCCAGCCCAGGTTTGCTCTTTTCGTCTTGTTTGATACCTTCATTCGCCAGTTTTTCTACTTGGGGATAGTTCTTCTCAGACAAGGCTTTTTCAATCAGGAGTTTCCTGAACGTTGGATTAGACAAGTTCGCTTCCATGAAATGGATGGCCGCTTCTTCGTTTTCTGTCTTACGGATGATTTGCAGGCGTAAGTTCAGGATTTGCTGGTAATTCCAATTATCTTCATCATACGATTGCATCTCTCCCAAGATACAGAGGAGTTGTTCTTTCTCTTGCGGCGACTGGATCAGATCAATGGCAATACGAATGACTTCAAAATGCCAGTCCCAACCTTGTAATGTCTTAGATTTGGATTGCTTGATAGCCCATTGGTACAATTCTTCCCGCAATGGAGATGCCAATCCCGATTCGGCAAGATCTGCGAGCATTTGGGTAGCGGTGGAAATACAACCCCCGATTTCTCCGCTGCTGTCATCGGTGTTATTAATGACGTCTGCCATTTTTTCGATGGTGGCTTCTGCCAGGTAAATGGCTTGGGCGGTTTTCCCTTTTTGCGGCCAATCAGCTGCTTCATCCAATAAACCACACACACTGCGGCCTAAGTTGGCTGCATCCCGGTATTCGATGAATCCATAACGGTCGGAATACGATTTGATGAGGGCTTGTATCTGCTGGGCATAAAGTTCCTTCTGTCCTACACATAAATCCATATAGTTGAAAAGGAATTGTCCCCGGACTTGTTTGTCCTTCTTGCAATAATCCCGGACGAACGCTTTCAATTCTTCGTGTGAAAGTAAATGCAGGATTTTGTCGACCTGCTCCATATCCGAAGGCTTCTTCGCTTTCTTTGCCGTTTTCTTTGTCGGGAGATCTTCTTCTAAATGCAACACATCTTGCTGCAGGTAGAACAAAATGGCCACGATGTGTTTACACACAGGACCTTGATCGTAGGGACAGTCGCAGTCATATTCAGTCACGACACCTTTCTCGACATGCAGATGAACCGTATATATCTCTCTTCCGTTCACCGTGGCTTCGTAATCACCAGGCCCGATTTCTTCCACGTCCGTGACATATCCTTTCCTGAAATAATTGAGCCCTCGTTGCAAGATGGCCTCATCTATTTGTTCCTCAAAACGATCTAATTGTATCTCCATGCTTCTGTGTGTGAGTTGATAGAATGTTATCCAGCACGAAGATAAGGAAAGATGGCGGAATAAAAAAGGCTGGACTCTCTGTTTGGAGGAGAGCCCCTATCCGCCCTACAAAAATACCATCTCTTTATAAGCATGCCCTTCCTCTATAATGCTGGAAAATGAGTTTCACCTTACCTATCGCCTGCCAGCCATCTATGTGGAGCGGACTATCTGCTTTACTTGAAACGGATGATCCGCTTTAGGTGGAGCGGATAGTCCGCTTCAGGTGGATGGTATACTCGCGATAGGTAAGGTGACGAGGTGTTAATAGGTAAGGAACGGGTGTCTTGCCTATTAAGGAAAGGTGGATTGCATAGGGCTATGGTTATTGTTGGTCGGGAACGACTACCTGGAAATGTAAAGTCGCTTGGCGAGGCTGCCTGACAGTATGATAATTCCTCGAATACTGCGTGGTGACCGTCAGAGTCCAGGTGCCTTCGGTGAGGGGGAAGGTGGGGCAGACGATGAGGCGCGAGGCGGTATTGTATAGCAATTCGTCGGGGCGGACGGTATGGGTTTCGCCCGTCTCCTGGCAATGGAAGGCGAGGCCGTTGGCCGGATCGTCTCCACTGATGCGGATGTAGCGGCCATAGATGGACAACATCCCTTTGAAGTTGGTCGGGATGACGTTGCGGTTGCCTGCTTCGCCGGACGGGATCGGGAGGCTGGCATCGGTGATATACTCCAGCTGGAGGCCGTTGCGCGAGGAGTTGTAGGTGTCGTTGATCCCTTTCAGGCGGGCAACACGCTGTTTCATCAGCGGCGAGGGGTTCAAGCGGGGTTGCAACAAGTGGGCGTCGGCATCGTAGCGGTCGGAAGGGTGGACAAACGCTCCGCCAAGGGTGACATCCACGCGGCCGAACTCGAAATCTACGTTGTAGCCGTCTTCGAGTGCCTCGTACAGTTCGTTTTTGATCAGGCTGAAAACCGTCCGAAGGGTTTCGGGACGCAATTCCGATCGTTTACCCATGATACGACGAATCAGGTCGTCGATGGTGAGCGTATCTCGGCGTATCACGGTGGCGGAATACGTATCTTCCTGTCTGGGCAGGTTACTTTGCACAACGCGGAAACGCACCGGCGTCCGGTTGTTATGCTTCAGGTCTGTATCGTTTACTTTCTGATCCATTGGCTCACCTTTTTACTCATGCACAAACTTATTGCTACGCTTGGGCGCGTCTTGCACCTTCTTCTTCCGCACCACGTAAATGTCATCCTTGCTGGTGGGGCGCAGGTAATCATACCAGAAGAAATCCTTCAGCTCCTTTTGGGCGGGCTTCAGGTCGGGTATCGGTGTCATGGTGCCTTGCGGATTCGGCCATATCTTCAGCTTGTCGAGCTTGTTATCTTTCAACCAGATCGTGAGGTAACCGCTCTTCGTGGCGTTCAATCCCACCATACTACCATCTTTTTCGATAGGGTAGAAGATGGATTCGGCATTTCCTGCCACATCTATCTGCCGAACTGCCTGTCCGTTGAAATAAGCCTTCAGGTCATTTCCTTTCAATTGATTGTAATAACCCGTATCTACTTGTTGGATAGCAAAGGCAAACTGTTGCACGTGAGCATGATCAATTGTACTGTCTGCCATATAAATCAGGATGGTATCTCCATAGAGCTGGTATTGCTCGTTCCACAGGATCGGGTCGTTATACATATATAAGATGGAGTCGCGCGAATTGAACTGCATCGAATCGCACACGCCTTGTATATCTGTCCGGTAGAAACGCACGCCATAGTAGGCTTTCACTTCGCGATAAGTCGAATCAATTGTTACCATCTGTAAAGTATCTGCATGTAAATAGAGAGTATCACCCTGCGAATACTCTAGGCAGCGGGCACTATCGGTAGCAAAAGCAAAGCCAGTCTTCTCGTTGTAGTAGCCATAATCACCCAAAAGCATAATCTTCTGCAGCGTATCGCGGATACACATATTACCAAATACCTCGCCAAAACCTTGTTCCCGGTCGTAAGCGATCGAATCGCCCGTCAGGAAACGATTACCCGAAACTATCTCCGATCGGTCGAGTAACATAGATGTATTATGTACCGTGTCGTACCAGCCTTTAGATGAATGAATCGTACCACTATCGGAAACGATAACCGAAGGTCCTAATATCGTGGAAATCTTGGATTCTGTATTATAATGCAGGGTATCGGAATAGAGGGTAAAATTAGGATTCTCCAATCGGACACTGTCATTGAAAATAGCCAGTTTGGTAGCTGGACTGTATTGTCCGTAAAACGAAGAAAGCTGGTTCAGTGAATCGACAATCATTCCTCCCTCAAAATAATAACCGATATTGGGTATTCGTTCGTAGTTAAGGCTATCGGTGAATAATGTCACTTGCCGGTTTTCCATGCGGACCAAGTCACGCAGCCGGGCAATCTGGGTATTCCCGTCATAGTACAAGTATTGTCCATAGACGAACAACGTGTCGCCTTGTTCCATTCGTACGTTGCTGAATGCCTCCAACGAATTACTAGCTTCGTAAAAGTAGGCACTATCGCAATACATGTACGAACTGTCATGCCGAAAACACACGTTACCTACCAGAATCTGTGCATCCGGTTTAATATCTTGATCGAACGATAATGTATTGGCATGTTCCAGATAGACTTTTGTCTTCTTGACAGAAACAGAATCTTGCTCTTGGGCCATAAGTGTCCAAGAGCAAGTACATAAGAAAAATATATATAGGAATATGTTTGTCAGTTTCATTCTTTTACCCAACCTGGAAAACGGAAGTCGCAGTTACGCCATCCTTCACTGATGCGTACGTATGTAGTTTTTTGCTGTTTACGGATCCAGTCGTTCAGCAATTCTTCCCTTTTCTTGTTTTCTACAATGGCTTTCAAAGCCTGATAGTCGTCCGCCAAATTCGCTTTATGCGCTTCAGTACGGGCACGTAATTTAATAATGGCAACCACTTCCTTTTGCGATTTGGTAATCATACGGAATGGCTTGGAGATATCACCCACTTTCATGTTATAAACCTCTTTACCTACTTCCTGTGGTAATTCGTGTAATTCGAAGCGAGGTGTGCCCATATTCGCACTTTCATAGTCCGAGTTCACCATCAAACCCTTGTTATTACGAGTATCTTTGTCGTAAGAAAGGAAAGTAGCTGCTTCTTCAAAAGTGAATTTCTTATCCATAATATTCGTATAGATAGAGTCCATACGTGTTGTAGCTTCCAGCAGTTCTTTCTCAGAAACTTCCGGTTTCAACAAGATATGACGGCAGTTGATACGGTCACCACGCTTTTCGATCAATTGGATGATGTGGAAGCCATATTCAGTCTGTACAATCTGTGAGATATGTTTGGAGTCCTTCAAGTTGAAAGCTACATTGGCGAACTCCGGTAATAACTGTGTCTTACTCATGAAACCCAATTCTCCGCCGCGTGCTGCCGATCCTGGATCTTCCGAATACATACGGGCTAATGTAGAAAATTCAAACTTCCCGGAATTGATTTGTTCTGTAAATTCACGTAAGCGAGCCTTGATCGCATCTGTTTCTTCAAATGGAATTTTCGGCTCGATCGTGATGATTTGTACTTCGACCGTCATCGGAATGTTCGGAAGACTATCTTGTGGTAACTGATTGTAATACTTACGAACATCAGCCGGAGTCAATTTGATTTCACCAACCAACTTCTTCTGCATTTCCTGTACAATCTGTTGTTCACGTGTCATCTCAATACGTTCTTCACGGATTTGGGAAATTTTCTTGTTAAAGTACTCTTCCACCTTTTCTTTAGAACCAATCTGTCCGATTGCACTATTAATCCATTGATCTACACTTTGGATTACCTGTGCTTCCGGAACTTCCACACTATCAATTTTAGCTTGATTCAGATAAAGCTTCTGAATGGCCATTTGCTCTGGGATAAAGCAATAAGGATCACCCTCCAGACGTTCTCCGGCGTTCAGCAGATACAAACGCTGAGCCTCAATGTCCGAACGTAAGATGGCATCATCACCAACTACCCACACAATTTCATCAATCACATTATCCTGCGCCTTTGTCAACCATGAAAAGCTCGCCAGAAAAACTGCAAGTAAAACCTTTTTCATTATAGCATCCTTTATTTTTTTGCAAATTAAGGCATTTCTGCGCTAAAAACCACATTTCCGCCCCGAATTGCATCATTATATAATTCTTCTTCAAAATTTTTTAGGAATTGAACCTTCCGCTGATTCACAAGCATGTCTGATATTTGCGTGCTGGCATATTCAAACGGAGCGATTTTCCCTTTGGCTACGTATTCTTCGATATTCAGTAAATAACAGTAGCTGCTATCAGCTGTCTCAACAAACGAATGGGTCCGCAAGAACTCGTTTTCATTGGGTACTTGGATAGGAATGTTTACAAAAACCTCATCAAAGCTCACCCATTTGTCATAGAAATAATCATAAACTACAGCATTTTGGACACTGTATTTTTCTATTTTCTCGATGGATGCTTCTGACGTTGACCGATACCATTTCTTAACTTCGTCCAGATTTGGTGCATCAATCGGAATCTTCAAGAAAAGACCTTTTATCAGACTGTGATCTAATTCAAACTGATCTTGATTTTCGTCATAGAAATTTCGCTTTTCTTCATCCGTTATATTGGCAGACAACCGTTCGTGTACCAGTTGTTCCTGATATCGGTATCGAACCAATGAACGTCGGTACGAATCTACCAGGCGGTCAATTTCAGCCCGATTCTCATCACCTAAATTCTGTAATGCAACATCATAGACCAAGTTGTCTTTTACCCATTGTTTGATATAGCTTTCTGCCCACAGCAGACTGTCTGC